>Ga0070741_10003165_pt1 | contig 41647 bp, 40 predicted proteins | sample Coa_R1_4_FD_66440 | JGI IMG/M metagenome (GOLD analysis project Ga0070741, IMG submission 66440) | Surface soil microbial communities from Centralia Pennsylvania, which are recovering from an underground coalmine fire - Coalmine... | ecosystem: Environmental > Terrestrial > Soil > Unclassified ... | reverse complement strand
ATATACCGGGATGAAGGATGCCTATAAGTCGCTGATCGAGGCGCTGTCGCATGGCGGCATCGCCAACAAGGTGAAGGTCAATCTCGACTGGATCGAGAGCGAGGTGTTCGAGAACGAGGACCCCGCGCCGTTCCTCGAACACGTCAATGGCATCCTGGTGCCCGGCGGCTTCGGCCAGCGCGGCGCTGAAGGCAAGATCAAGGCGGCGCAATTCGCACGCGAGCGCGACGTACCCTATTTCGGCATCTGCTTCGGTATGCAGATGGCGGTGATCGAGGCGGCGCGCAATCTGGTCGGTATCGACAAGGCCAACTCGACCGAGTTCGGCCCGACGGCGGAGCCGGTGGTCGGGTTGATGACGGAATGGCTGCGCGGCAATGAATTGGAGAAGCGCACCCAGAGCGGTGATCTCGGCGGCACCATGCGGCTCGGCGCCTATCCTGCGATGCTCAAGCGCGGCAGCCGCGTGTCGAAGGTCTATGGCGAGGCGACCGAGATCTCCGAGCGCCACCGTCATCGCTATGAGGTGAACATGGCCTACAAGGACCGCCTCGAGCAGCACGGCTTGAAATTCTCAGGGCTGTCGCCCGACGGCGTGTTGCCCGAGATCGTCGAATATGAGGACCATCCCTGGTTCATCGGCGTGCAGTTCCACCCGGAGCTGAAGTCGCGCCCCTTCGAGCCGCATCCGTTGTTTGCGTCATTTGTCCAGGCGGCCGTCGTGCAGAGCCGGCTGGTGTGATCTGCGCCAGCCGCCTTTGACGGCGGCTGAAATTGTTGCGACAAAACCTCCCCGCCGCGAGCGACAACAAGAACAGGGGAGAGAAATCGATGATCTACGAAATGCGCGTCTATCGTTGTGTGCCGGGCCGGCTGCCGGCGCTGCTCAAGCGCTTCGACACGATCACACTGAAGCTGTTTGAAAAGCACGGCATCAAGCAGGCCGGCTTCTTCACCACTTTAGTCGGGCAATCCAACCAGGAACTGACCTATTTCCTGGCCTGGGACTCGCTTGCCGATCGCGAGAAGAAATGGACCGCGTTCCAGACCGATCCGGATTGGATTTCGGCGCGGGCGCAGACCGAGGCAGATGGCCAGATCGTCGATAACATCACGAGCCAGCTGCTCACGCCCACCCCATTCTCGGCCGTGAAGTAAATAGCCGCGGCGCTCGCGGCCGGTCTGATATTCGAATCCCCCGGGGCAAAAGGGGGTTGATCGGCGGTGGAGGGGCCGTATGGTCCCCTCCCGAAAGGAAACGAATATCTTGGACATCAAGCAATCCGCGAACCCGATCGTTGCAATCGGCCAGGTCAAATTCGGCAATGATTTGCCGCTCGCGGTCATTGCCGGGCCGTGTCAGCTCGAAAGTCGCGCGCATGCGCTCGAGGTCGCCTCTGCACTGAAAGAGATCGCGACTCGCTTGAACATAGGTCTCGTCTACAAGACCTCCTTTGACAAGGCCAACCGCACCAGCGCCTCGGCCGCGCGCGGTCTCGGCCTTGCGCAGTCGCTGCCCATCTTTGCGGAAATTCGTTCCTCGCTTGGACTCCCCGTCCTCACCGACGTCCATGAAGCCATCCAATGCGCCGAGGTGGCGCAGGCTGTCGACGTGCTGCAGATTCCCGCGTTCCTGTGCCGGCAGACCGACCTGTTGCTCGCGGCAGCCGCGACCGGAAAGGTCGTCAACGTCAAGAAGGGCCAGTTCCTCGCGCCCTGGGACATGGCCAATGTGGTCGCCAAGATCACGAGCGCCGGCAATCCAAACGTGCTGGTGACCGAGCGCGGCGCCTCGTTCGGTTACAACACGCTGGTCTCCGACATGCGCGCACTGCCGATCCTGGCGCGCACCACCGGCGCGCCTGTGATTTTCGATGCCACCCATTCGGTGCAGCAGCCGGGCGGGAAGGGGACCTCGTCTGGCGGCGAGCGCGAATTCGTGCCCGTGCTCGCCCGCGCCGCGGTCGCGGTCGGCGTCGCCGGCGTCTTCATCGAGACGCATCCCGATCCCGATCATGCGCCCTCGGACGGCCCCAACATGGTGCCGCTGTCGGAATTCGAGGCCTTGCTGCGGAAGCTGATGGCGTTCGACACGCTTGCCAAAAGCAAAGCGGACTGATGCACCAGAGCATGCAGCGGCCGCGTGGCCAGCGCCTGCCGCCTGCGATCAACGTCATCGCGCTCACGAGTTTTGCGGCAAGCCTCTCCGCGCGGGCGCTTGATCCCGTTCTGCCGCGCGTCGCCGATGAATTTTCGATCAGCATCGCGGCCGCCGCGAGCTTTGCGTCCGCGTTCGCGCTGACCTATGCGGTCGTGCAGCCGATGCTTGGCGCCGCCGCCGACCTGTTCGGCAAGGCGCGGCTGATGATCGGTTGCCTGGTGCTGCTCGGTTTCGCCAGCATCCTCGGCGCGCTGTCGGACTCGGTCTACCTGTTCTTCGCAACCAGGATTCTTGCCGGCATCGGCTCGGGCGGTGTGTTTCCGGTGGCGCTCGGATTGACCAGCGATCTGGTGGCACCGGACAGGCGGCAGGTCGCGATCGGCCGGACGCTGGCGGGTTCGATGACGGGCAACCTGCTGGGCGCGTCGTTGTCCGGCCTGATCGGCGATTTCCTGGGTTGGCGAGGCGTGCTCGCCGTGCTCGGTGGACTGGTGCTGATTGCGTCGATTGCGGTGGCGGCCGGCTTCCGTGGCGCGGCGCTGAGGCAGCCGCCGAGATCGAATTTGAGGACGCTCAAGCAGGGCTATCGCACGATCTTCGAAAATCCGAACGCGCGCATCTGTTTCTCGGCCGTCTTCGTCGAGGGCTGTTGCGTGTTCGGCCTGTTCCCCTTCATTGCCGCCTTCCTGGTCGATCTCGGCCAGACCTCGCTGTCCGTTGCCGGCATCGTGATCGCCGGCTTTGCGGTCGGCGGCCTGTTCTACAGCCTGACCGTATCAAGCTTTCTGCCCAGGCTCGGCGTGAAGGGCATGATGATGGCGGGCGCCACTCTCGTGGCGCTTCAACTTGTTGCACTCGCCCTTGGCCCGCCCTGGAAAATCCAGTTCGGAAACATGCTTTTGATGGGCTGGGGCTTCTACATGATCCACGGGTGCCTGCAGGTGTTTGCCAGCGAGCTCTCGGTCGAGGCCCGCGCCACCGCGATGTCGCTGCACTCGTTCTTCTTTTTCATGGGCCAGACCGCAGGCCCCATCGGCTACGGCTTCGGCGTCCAGCACGCCGGCAAGCTGCCGGCGCTCTCGGCTGCGGCCCTCATCATGGTCGCGCTCGGGCTTGCCTGCGCGCAGCTGTTGCGGCAACGAAAGCCGGCCGATGCGGCCGCAAGGCCCGAGGTCGAGGCCTAACCGCGTCCCCGATACGGCGCCACGCCCTGTTCGGGGACCCACAGCCCCTTCGGCAGCTTGCCGGTCTGCCAGAACACGTCGATGGGGATGCCGCCGCGCGGATACCAGTAGCCACCGATGCGCAAGAATTTCGGCTTGATCTCGGATGCGATCCGCTTGCCGATCATGACCGTGCAGTCCTCGTGAAAGGCGCCGTGGTTGCGGAAGCTCGCGACATAAAGCTTCAGCGATTTTGACTCCAGCAGCCACTGGCCGGGCGCGTAGTCGATCACGAGATGGGCGAAGTCCGGCTGGCCGGTGACCGGGCAGAGCGAAGTGAACTCCGGCACGGTGAAGCGCACCAGGTAATCGGTGCCGGCCTGCGGATTGGGCACGCGATCGAGCTGGGCGTCCTCGGGGGTTTTCGGCCATTCCACCGCTCGGCCGAGTAGCAATGCGCCGGAACGCGCCGGCTTGGAGCCCTTCTTCGGATCGGTTCGCTTGAGCATCTTGATCTCGCGGTTTTTCCTGGGTCGCCTCTTACCCAATCCAATTCGTTCCGCCAATTCTTTCCGTCACCCGGCCTTTTCCGCCTCCCCGCAGTGCGGTAGAAGCTCGCCGAACCCGAAGTCCAGCATTCAATGAGGTAGTCATGACCGCCATCGTCGACATCATCGGACGTGAAATTCTCGACAGCCGCGGCAATCCGACGGTCGAGGTCGACGTGGTGCTGGAGGACGGCTCGCTCGGTCGCGCCGCCGTGCCCTCGGGAGCCTCCACCGGCGCCCATGAGGCGGTGGAACTGCGCGACGGCGACAAGGCTCGCTATCTCGGCAAGGGCGTGCAGAAGGCGGTCTCCGCGGTCAATGGCGAGATCTTCGAGGCGCTGGCCGACATGGAGGTCGAGCACCAGGTGCAGATCGACCAGGCCATGATCGATCTCGACGGCACGCCGAACAAGAGCCGGCTCGGGGCGAATGCCGTTCTCGGCGTCTCGCTCGCCTGCGCCAAGGCGGCGGCTGTCTCCCTCGACATGCCGCTCTATCGCTATGTCGGCGGCACCGCGGCGCGGACGTTGCCGGTGCCGATGATGAACATCGTCAATGGCGGCGTGCACGCCGACAACCCGATCGACTTCCAGGAATTCATGATCATGCCGGTGGGCGCGCCGACCTTTGCCGACGCGCTGCGCTGCGGCTCGGAAATCTTCCACACGCTCAAGGGTGAGTTGAAGAAGGCCGGCCACAACACCAATGTCGGCGACGAGGGCGGTTTTGCCCCCAACCTGCCGTCGGCGGACGCAGCGCTTGAGTTCGTCATGAGCGCCATTGGGAAGGCTGGTTACAAGGCGGGAGATAACGTCATGCTCGCGCTCGACTGCGCAGCGACCGAGTTCTTCAAGGACGGCAATTATGTCTATGGCGGGGAGAACAAGACGCGTTCGCGTTCCGAGCAGGCCAAATATCTCGCCGATCTCGTCTCCCGCTATCCGATCGTTTCGATCGAGGACGGCATGGCCGAGGACGACATGGACGGCTGGAAGGAGCTGACCGACATGGTCGGCAACAAGTGCCAGCTCGTCGGCGACGATCTTTTCGTCACCAACGTCACCCGCCTTGCCGACGGCATCAAGAACGGTCGCGCCAATTCCATCCTGATCAAGGTCAACCAGATCGGTTCGCTCACGGAGACGCTCGCCGCCGTCGAGATGGCCTACAAGGCCGGTTATACCGCGGTGATGTCGCATCGCTCCGGCGAGACGGAAGATTCCACCATCGCCGATCTCGCGGTCGCTACCAATTGCGGGCAGATCAAGACCGGCTCGCTCGCGCGCTCCGATCGGACCTCGAAGTACAATCAGCTTCTCCGCATCGAGCAGGAGCTCGGCAAGCAGGCGAAATATGCCGGCAAGACGGCGCTGAAGGCGCTGGCCTGATTTCGCCAAGCGGAACGTCATTGGGAAAAGCGGTCGCGCACGACGCGGCCGCTTTTTGCTTTGGTCGAGGGCTGCCCTTGCTCGCGGTGGTCAGGGAACCTAATTGAAGACGACAGATATGAAGCAGGGAGGACTGAACATGGCTTTGGAAGGCGCGAGCGGACTGCAACTGCGTTCGCTGATCAAGAACAGCGGCGAACTGGAAATTTCGCTGGTCGAAATTCCGACCCCTGAACCCGCTGATGACGAAGTCGTGGTGCGGGTCGAGGCGACCCCGATCAATCCGTCCGATCTCGGCCTGCTGACCGGTCCCGCCGATCTCTCCACTGCCAAGGCCTCCGGCACCAAGCAGATGCCTGTCATCATGGCAAAGGTGCCGCAAGCTGCGATGAGGGCGATGGCGGCGCGGCTCGATCAATCCCTGCCGGTCGGCAATGAAGGCGCGGGTGTCGTGATCAGGACTGGCTCGTCGGACGCTGCGAAGGCGCTGATGGGCAAGACCGTCTCAGCGATCGGTGGCGCGATGTATTCGCAGTATCGCACCGTCAAGGCCTCCGACTGCATGGCGCTGCCGGCGGGGACAACGGCGGCCGACGGTGCGTCCTGGTTCGTCAATCCGCTGACGTCGCTCGGCATGACCGAGACCATGCGCCGCGAGGGTCACAAGGCGCTGGTGCATACGGCCGCCGCCTCCAATCTCGGGCAGATGCTGAACAAGATCTGCATCAAGGACGGGATTCCGCTGGTCAACATCGTGCGCAAACCGGAGCAGGCGGAGATCCTGCGCAAGATCGGCGCGAAGTACGTGATCGATTCCTCCGCGCCCACTTTCATGGACGATCTCACCAACGCGCTGGCCGAGACGGGGGCGACGATCGCATTCGATGCGATCGGCGGCGGTAAGCTCGCCAGTCAAATCCTCACCTGCATGGAAGCCGCGATCAACCGCGACGCCAAGGTCTACAGCCGCTACGGCTCCAGCGTGCACAAGCAGGTCTATATCTATGGCAGCCTCGATACCGGACCGACCGAGCTCGTCCGCAACTTCGGCCTGATCTGGGGCGTCGGCGGCTGGCTGTTGACCCCGTTCCTCATGAAGATCAGTGCAGCCGATCGGCAGCGCCTGCGCGAGCGCGTGGCAGCCGAGCTGAAGACCACGTTCGCGAGCCACTACACCAAGGTGGTGTCACTCTCCGAGGCGCTCGACCTTTCAAATCTCGCCGAATATGCGAAGCGCGCCACCGGCGAGAAATTCCTGATCAACCCGCACAAGGCGGGATGAGGGGGAGCGAGGCGAAGTTTCCCCGGCCAAGGCAGACTCGCGCTGGCGCGCACGGATGAAGATGATCCTCGCGCCGGCGGAAGGACGGGCGCCTTTTGAGAAACGCTGCGTTTCCCAATTCGCGTGATGCATGCACTTGCATGTTTATGGTCTTCTCGTTTAAGTGCGCGCGGAACCCGTCACCTATCCAAGGACAGCCCAATGGCCCATACCATCGTCACCCTCGTCGGCAGCCTGCGCAAGGAGAGCTTTTCGCTCAAGATCGCCAATGCGCTGGCCAGGCTTGCGCCATCCTCCCTCAAGCTCGAGGTGATCACGCCAGCGGGCATCTCCTTCTTCAACCAGGATCTCGAGGCGAACCCGCCCGCGGACTGGCTGTCGTTCCGCGACAAGCTGCAGGCCTCGAACGGCGTCATCTTCGTCACGCCGGAATACAATCGCTCGATCCCAGGCGTGCTCAAGAATGCCATCGACGTTGGCTCGCGCCCGTATGGCAAGAGCTCCTTCAACGGCAAGCCGGTTGGCATCGTCTCCAACTCGCCGGGCCCGCTCGGCGGCGTCAGCGCGGCCAAGCATCTGCAGAACATTTTGCCGGGCATTTGCGGACCGATCATGCAGCAGCCCGAAACCTATCTGAATGCCATCGGCGACGCCTTTGACGCCAATGGCGAGCTCGCAAGGGAATCGCTCAAGCCGGTGCTGCAGGCCTATATCGATGCGTTTGCGGCCCACGTCGAAAAGCACAACAAGTAAGCGCCATCGGAGCCTCGGTCCTGATTGAATCAGGACCGAGGCTCCGGACTGTTGTTTTGACGCGTTTTCTTCACGCGACCGATATCCACTTCGCTCGAAAACGCGCCGCTTGCGGGCAGTATCCTTAGCGCTCCGTTAACCGCAACGATACATGCTGCCGCGCATGGTCACCCGCCAGCGCCTCAAATCCTTCCTGACCGGCCTTGCCCTCTACACCATGGCGGCGGCCATGATCGGCTATTTCGGGGTCAACGCCTATACAGGCCGCTACGGCCTGAACGCCCAGCAGGAGCTCGACCAGGAGATCGTCACGCTGACCGCCGAGCTCGCCCGGCTCAAGCAGGAACGGGCCGACAGCGAAAAGCGCGTCTCGCTTCTCCGGACCGACCGGGTCGATCCCGACATGCTGGACGAGCGGGCGCGGTTCCAGCTCGATTATGTCAATCCGCATGATCTGGTGCGGATGATTCATCCAAAGTAGACTGCTTCCAAACGAGCTTCCCGGCGGCGCTGACGAGCGCGCGCTACTCTACGGAAGTCGGTACCCCGATTTGACAGAGATCAAACGGGGCGGGGCAGGGGTGCCCTAGCAATTTCAGAAGGGAGAGGAGCGCCGAACGCGATGAAAGATCGCCAGCTCGCGCAGCATGCGGCCCTGGTCGAAGCCGCCATAGCATCAGGCCATGCGGCGAAATCCGCCGTGGTGGCGTCGTGGTGCCGCTCCCTGCGGCTGCATCATCTCAATCCCGAGGGCAAGCGGACGCCGGTCAGGCTGAGTGAAGCCGAGCTCCGGCAGGCTTGCGCACGGGCCGAACCGTTGCTCCATGCAGCCCGACCCGTGATGGACCGGCTCTATCAGGCCGTTGGCGCGAGCGGCTGCTGCGTCCTGCTGGCCGGCGATGACGGAATTCCGGTCGCGCGCCGCGGGGCCGCGGGCGACGACCCCACCTTCGAATCCTGGGGGCTGTGGACCGGCGCGGTCTGGAGCGAGCAGCACGAAGGCACCAACGGCATCGGCACCTGCCTGGTCGAGAAGCGGCCACTGACCATCGACCGCGACCAGCACTTCTTCACCCGCAACACGCTTTTGAGCTGCACGGCGGCGCCGATCTATGACCAGGACGCAAAACTCGCCGGCGTGCTCGATGTGTCCTCCTGCCGCGCCGACCGCACGGAAGGGTTTGCCGATCTGATCACGCTTGCGGTGACCGAAGCCGCGCGGCGCATCGAGGCAGATATTTTCAGGGCGGCGTTTCCCAAAGCGAGGATCGTGCTGACGCCACCGCTCGACGGCAATGGCGGCGGATTGCTTGCGATCGATGCCGATGACCTGGTTGTCGGCGCGACGCGTTCGGCGCGGCTCGCCCTTGGGCTTGCACCTGATCGCGCTTTCCGCGCCGTGCCGGCCGCCGATCTCCTGGGCGGCCCGGGCGCTGCGCAGGAGCAGTTCGATGACGTCGAACGCAGCATCCTGCAACGCGCGCTGTTGCGTGCGGATGGCAATGTGTCAGCCGCGGCAAAAGCTCTTGGCGTCAGCCGTGCGACCTTGCATCGCAAGCTGAAGCGGTTCGAGATCAAGCCGCACTGACCTGAGCCGCCATACGGATCGCTGCGTGACGCAACGAACGTTACGTCCGCCTTCGCGGTTGAGATCCGTGCTGTCTTGCATCGACCAGCGGCCCTTCCTCGCTCTCGAAGAGGATTCGTTCCGCAGCGCCTTCAAGATCATCGTATTGATTGCTGCGCAAAGACCACAGAAACGCGCCGAGGCCAACCAGTCCCATGCCGACAGCAACAGGAACGAGGAAAAAGAAGTCGATCATGGCAGTGCTCATGGCTGCACAGCCCGATAGGCGTGCCAGGTGGCATGGCCGAGCAGTGGATAGATCACGATCAATCCAAGCATGCCGGTGGCGAGGCTTAGCAGGAACAGCATCAGCACGATTGCTGCCCAGATCAGGAGGACGCGCAAATTATTCCAGACCAGCGCCATGCTCGAGCCCATCGCTGTCAGCGCGTCGACAGGCTCGTTCACCAGCATCGGGACGGAGAAGACGCTGATCGCAAATGAGAATGCCGCGAATAGCCCGCCGACGGCGGTGCCGACCACAAGCATGGCCCATCCGGTTTTGGTGGTGAACAGCATCGGCGCGATATGATCCAGGCCGGGGAAGGGCAACAGCCCGAAAAACAGCGCGTAAATGAGAACGGCGGCGCGCATCCACACCATCGTCAGCAGGCAAAGCAGCACGCCGGTGAACAGGATCTGTCCGCCCGAGCGTGGCCTGACGCACAGCAGATCGCCCCAATGCAGCGGCAGTCCCTCCTCGATCCGCCGGCTCTTTTCATAGAGCCCGACAGCCAGGATCGGCCCGACCACCATGAAGCCTGCGAAGGCCGGAAACAGGATGTAGTCGCGGCCCGACGCGACCAGGCCCCAGACCAACGCAACCGAGATCAGGAAGATCAAGAAGCCATGGAAGAGGCTCGGCGCGGGCTGGTTGACAAAATCCCGATAACCCAGCGACAGCCATTTGAATGGGTCGGCCGCCGTCAATTGGCGCGCCCATCGATTTGGGGTCGGGACTGGCGGCGATACGGAAGGGATGATCGTCATGGCGGAGCCCTTTGCCTGAGCGGCGTGCAGGACGATTGCGCGGCGCCGAACATCCCGGAGCCGGCGATGTTTTCGCCCGGCCTGACATGGGCGACGCAGGACGGCTGCGATGCAATCGAGACATAGACAAGGTGCGCGTTCGCGGCCAGCAGGGCTGCCAGGGCCAAACCGACCAGAAGCCAGAGCCGGGTCGAGCTGGAGGTGCTCACGGCGCCGCCGTCCGTTTGTCTAGGAGATAAAGCGTCAGGATCTTGCGATCGAGCTCGGATAGTCGCGCCTCCCAGGTCGGCATGTGGCCCTGGCGCCCGCCCCAGATCGTGGTGTCGATGGTCTCGAGATCGCCGCCATAGATCCAGAACTGGTCGGTCAGGTTGGGAGCGCCGGCCTCGCTGTTGCCCTTGGCATCAGCGCCGTGACAGGCCACGCAGTTCGCGGCGAAGATAGCTTTGCCGGCCTCGACATTCTTGGGATCGACCGCCCTGGAGCCCGGATTCGACAGCGAGTAGACATAGCTTGCGGCCTTGAAAACGTCCTCGCGCTTGAGCATCTGGTCGCGCCCGAACGCCGGCATCTGCGAGACGTGAGTATCTGGATGTGCGGAGTTGATGCCGACGCGGATGGTGTTGAAAATGTCCTCCGGCTTGCCGCCCCAGAGCCACGATGAGGTCGTCAGATTCGGGAAGCCGGGGCCTCCCTTGGCATCGACGCCATGGCAGGCTGCGCAATTGTTGCCGAACAAGGTATGGCCGGTTTCGCGCACGATGGTCATCAGGGCGGGGTCGGCCGCAATGGCGCCATAGCTTTCGCTTGCGATCTTGCCAGACCAAATGCTGCGGTCCAGGGCTTCTTGCTTCAGCGCAGCGGTGACGATGCGATGCTGATCAATCCCGAGCAGGCCGCGGGTATAGCTGGTGCCGATCGGCCATGCCGGCATGAGCACCCAGTAGACGAGCGAAAACAGGAAGGCCGCGGTGAGGAACAGATACACCACGCGCGGGACCGGCGTGTTGAGTTCGGTAATCCCGTTCCACTCGTGACCCGTGGTCAGGTAGCCGGTCAGGCCATCGCGCGCGGGCTGATGGTCATTCTCTACCGCCATGGCTTGTCCTCGTCGCGAAAGATCGACTGCGCGGCTTGATCGAAGCGTTTCTTGTTCGCGGGCCAGAATGTGTATGCCAGCACTGCAGCTGATAGCGCCATGAGATAAAGCAGGCCAAAAGACTTGGCGAAGCCGACCAGGACATCATGCGCGACGCTCATCGGACGGCTCCGGCCTGCGCGAGGGACTTTTGGGCGGCATCGGTCAGATGTCCGAGAACCTGCAGATAGGCAATCAGGGCGTCCATCTCGGTCAATTGGTTGGGGAGCCCGTCGAAAGCTCGCACGGTCGTGGCCTTGCCATAGCGCTTGCTGATGCCGTCGGCCTGCGGTGTATCCGGGTTTGACTGGCCATAGGCATCAAGCGCGGCATTTTCGATCATGTCGTCCGTATAGGGCACGCCGACCCTCCGCTGCGCCTTGAGGTGCAGTGAGAGATCGTCGGTGCGAAGCTCCGTCGTGAGCAGCCAGGTGTAGGCGGGCATCACGGAGACGGGGACCACGTCACGCGGGTTCTTCAGATGCGCGACATGCCACTGGTCCGAATATTTCTCGCCGATGCGGGCAAGGTCCGGTCCAGTGCGCTTGGACCCCCAGAGCATCGGATGGTCGTACTTGGATTCGACCGCTAGCGAATAAGGTCCGTAACGGTCCACCTCGTCGGCCAATGTGCGGATCATCTGCGAATGGCAGGCATAGCAGCCTTCGCGGATGTAGATGTTGCGTCCGGCGAGTTCGAGCGGCGTGTAAAGCCGCATGTCAGGAGCATCTTCCACCGTTTGGTGGATCGTGAACAGCGGGGCGATTTCGACCAGGCCGCCGATGCTGGCGACCCCGATAATGGCGAGCACCAGGCTGATAGCCTTGCGCTCCAGCTGATAGTGAACTCCGAAGATCGACATCTTGCTCACTCCGCCGGTTGGGCCGCCATCCCTGCCGACGGCGCTGGCGCCGGCGCGTCGCCTGGCTTCTCCAACGGGAGCTTGGCAAAGCGGATGGTCATCCAGACATTGTAGGCGCCGATGCAGCCGCCGGTCAGGAACAACAGTCCGCCGACGGCGCGGGCGACGTAGTAGGGGCGCATCGCAACCAGCGAATCCAGGAATGAGTAGGCCAGGGTCCCGCTCTCATTGTAAGTTCGCCACATCAGCCCTTGCACAATTCCGGAATTCCACATCGCGAAGACGTAGACGATGGTGCCGGCCAGCGCGAACCAGAAGTGCGCTTCGACCAGCCGGTCGGAGTACATGGCCTCGCGCTTCCACAGCCATGGCACCAGCGCGTAGATCGAACCGAAGGTGATCATGGCTACCCAACCCAGCGCGCCGGCGTGAACATGGGCGATCGTCCAATCGGTATAGTGCGAGAGCGAATTGACAGACCGGATCGCCATGAACGATCCCTCGAATGTGGTAAGCCCGTAGAACACCGCTGCGACCATCATGAAGCGGAGGGTCGCATCGTCCCGGACCTTTCTCCAGGCGCCGTTGAGGGTCAGTAGCGCGTTCCCTGCCGACGCCCAGGACGGGATCAAAAGCATCAGCGAGAAGGTCATGCCCAGCGTCTGCACCCACTGCGGCAAGGCCGTGTAATGCAGGTGGTGGGAGCCCGCCCACATGTAGAAGAAGGTGATGCCCCAGAATGAGATGATCGACAGGCGATAGGAAAAGATCGGGCGGCCCGCGCGCATCGGCAGGAAGTAGTACAGCATGCCGAGAAATCCGGAGGTCAGAAAGAAAGCTACCGCGTTATGACCATACCACCATTGTATCATCGCATCCTGGACACCTGAAAACAACGAATAGCTCTTGGCGCTCCCGAGCGAGACCGGGACGGCGATATTGTTGACGATGTGCAGCATCGCCACGACCAGGATGAAGGCCATGTAATACCAGTTGGAGACGTAGATATGCGGCTCCTTGCGGCGGGCGAGCGTGCGCAGGTAGATCAGGAAATAGGTGATCCAGACGATCACCAGCCAGATGTCGGCGTACCATTCCGGCTCGGCATATTCCTTGGACTGGGTAATCCCCATCATGTAGCCGGTGACGGCGAGAATGCAGAAGAGGTTATAACCAATCAGTACGAACCACGGACTGAGCTGGTCCGGAAGCCGCGCCCGCGAAGTTCGCTGTAGCACGTAAAGCGAGGTCGCGATCAAGCCGTTGCCGCCGAAGCCGAAGATGACCGATGTCGTGTGGACCGGCCTGATGCGACCGAAGCTCGACCAGCCTTGACCGAAGGTGAGATCGGGATTGACGAGTTGCCATGCGACCAAGTCCCCAACGGCGAGGCCGAACACAGCCCACCCGATTGCCAAGACGACACCGGCCTTGATCGGGTCGTCATAGTAGTGGGCAAAACGGTCGTCTGAAGGCTCCGGGCAGTAGTAACTTCTGCCGATGAGAAAGATCACGCCGGTTGCGTACACGAAGATGAGTGCGCCATGTATCCCGAGCGGATCGTTGCGGCCGGCCAATCCGAGCATCAGGCCTAACAAGGCAACGCAAATGCTGATCAGGATTGCGGCCCGGCGCTCATTCAACGTGAGTTGGGCAATCATGGCATCCTCGGTTAAGGGTTGATCACCTTCAATTCGACGTGCCTATCACCAGTCATGCCAAAGGGCTCCACGAAACGATGGAACAGTTCGTCCAATGCGGCGCGATGCGCTGCAATGGGCGAAACGCTGCAATGATCCATGAATTTGAGTGGGCGCCCCGTTGCGGCCGTCAAATGGCTAACATGGGCTATGCCTTCGAGCTAGTACAAAACTGACATCTCGTCTGGCAAGAGCTCGGCGCCAATTCAGCGGCTCACCGGTTTTGCGCTGCAATTGGCATGGCCGGTCCGCTCCGACCGTTTCCCCTGCGTCGGCGGGCAGTGGCGTCGGATGACGTGGCACGACCCAAGACTGTCGCAAATCTGCGACAGGTCGTGCCCACGAGCTGTTGCACCCCCGCTGACTTTCTCTCCCGCGCACGACATCGTCTCCCGCAGTCGCGAACACGCGACGGGACAATGCAAACAACACACAGCGGGAGTGAACACATGAACAAGCCGGAACTCTTGATAGCAGGCAAATCTCCGTTCGCGGAGCGCTATGACAATTTCATTGGCGGCAAATGGCTGGCGCCGCGTGCGGGCCAGTATTTCGATAACGTCTCGCCGGTCACCGGCCAGGTCGTCTGCAAGATCGCGCGCTCGGATGCGCAGGATATCGAGGCGGCGCTCGACGCGGCTCACGCCGCCAAGGATGCCTGGGGGCGCACCAGTGTCGTCGAGCGTGCCATCATCCTCAACCGCATCGCCGATCGCATGGAAGCCAATCTGGAGCGGCTTGCGGTCGCCGAGACCTGGGACAATGGCAAGCCGATCCGCGAGACCCGCGCCGCCGACGTGCCGCTCGCCATCGATCACTTCCGCTATTTCGCCGGCGTCGTGCGCGGTCAGGAAGGCACGCTCGCCGAGATCGACCAGGACACCGTCGCCTATCATTTCCATGAGCCGCTTGGCGTGGTCGGCCAGATCATTCCATGGAACTTCCCACTGCTGATGGCGTGCTGGAAGCTCGCGCCGGCGCTGGCTGCCGGCAACTGCGTCGTGCTCAAGCCGGCCGAGCAGACCCCGGCCTCGATCCTGGTCTGGATTGAGCTGGTCGCCGATCTCTTGCCGCCCGGCGTCCTCAACATCGTCAACGGATTTGGCCTTGAGGCCGGCAAGCCCCTTGCCTCGAGCAATCGCATTTCCAAGATCGCCTTCACCGGCGAGACCACGACGGGCCGGTTGATTATGCAATATGCCAGCCAGAACCTGATCCCGGTCACGCTGGAGCTCGGCGGCAAATCGCCCAACATCTTCTTCAAGGACGTGGCGGCCGAGGACGATGATTTCCTCGACAAGGCGATCGAGGGCTTTGTGATGTTCGCCCTCAACCAGGGCGAGGTCTGCACCTGCCCGAGCCGCGCGCTGGTGCATGAGGCGATCTTCGACCGCTTCATGGAGCGGGCGCTGGGCCGCGTCGCCGCCATCAAGCAGGCCGACCCGCGCGACCCCGCCACCATGATCGGCGCACAGGCCTCCAAGGAGCAGCTGGAGAAGATCCTGTCCTACATCGATATCGGCAAGCAGGAGGGCGCCAAGCTGCTCGCCGGCGGCAAGCGTGCCGATCTCGGTGGTGAGCTCAGCGGCGGCTTCTATGTCCAGCCGACGGTGTTCCAGGGCAACAACAAGATGCGGATCTTCCAGGAGGAGATCTTCGGCCCGGTCGTTTCCGTCACCACCTTCAAGACCGACGACGAGGCGCTCGCGATCGCCAACGACACGCTCTATGGCCTGGGTGCCGGTGTCTGGAGCCGCGATGCCAACCGCTGCTACCGGTTCGGCCGGGCCATCCAGGCCGGCCGGGTCTGGACCAACTGCTATCACGCCTATCCGGCGCACGCGGCGTTCGGCGGCTATAAGCAGTCGGGCATCGGGCGCGAGACCCACAAGATGATGCTCGACCACTATCAGCAGACCAAGAATCTCCTGGTCAGCTACAGCCCGAAGAAGCTCGGCTTCTTCTGAGAAGACCTTAAGTCTACCTCCCAGACTTGAGCCTGATCAGGGACTTGGCGGCACGGCGCGTGGATGCGCAGTGCCGCCTTCTTTGTTTGTTTTTGTTTGTTCGGAGGTCATCATAGCGACCGGCGCAATATGACTATCCGAATCCTGCGCTGGCCTTTGCAAAACTTTCATCGTCGCTGCATTGCGGCACTGCAAAAACATCCACGGTATCAAGCCAATCCTTCCACGCCGGATGGAGTTAGGTTAGAGAGGGCTCGATAACCCCCTCCTGATGCCGGAATTGTCATGGCCGCACCCAAAAAAGCCGCAGCGAAAGAACCGAATGCAGAAACGGGCAATGGTTCGACTGCGGAGTTCACGACAGAGCAGGAGCTGAAGGCGCTGCGCGACATGCTCCTGATCCGGCGCTTTGAGGAAAAGGCCGGCCAGCTCTACGGCATGGGTGCAATCGGCGGCTTCTGCCATCTTTATATCGGCCAGGAAGCCGTGGTGGTCGGCGTGCAGATGGCCATGAAACCGGGTGACGAGGTCATAACGGGCTACCGGGATCACGGCCACATGCTCGCCACCGGCATGGACCCCAAAGGCGTCATGGCCGAGCTCACTGGCCGCCGCGGCGGCTATTCCAAGGGCAAGGGCGGCTCCATGCACATGTTCAGCAAGGAGCAGAATTTCTATGGCGGCCACGGCATCGTCGGCGCGCAGGTTTCGCTCGGCACCGGGCTCGCGTTTGCCAACCGCTATCGCGGTAACGATTCCGTCAGCCTGACCTATTTCGGCGACGGTGCGGCCAACCAGGGCCAGGTCTATGAGAGCTTCAACATGGCGGAGCTCTGGAAACTGCCGGTGGTCTACGTCATCGAGAACAACCGCTACGCCATGGGCACAGCGGTGACCCGCGCCTCGGCCCAGCAGGATTTCTCCAAGCGCGGCGTCTCCTTCAATATTCCCGGCGAGCAGGTCGACGGCATGGACGTCCGTGCGGTGAAGGCCGCCGCCGACAAGGCGATCGCCTGGTGCCGCGCCGGCAAGGGGCCCTACATCCTGGAGATGCAGACCTATCGCTATCGCGGCCACTCGATGTCGGATCCGGCGAAGTACCGCACGCGCGAGGAGGTCGAAAAGGTCCGTCACGACTCCGACCCGATCGAACAGGTGCGCAATCGCCTCCTGGCAGCCAAGATGCCTGAGGAAGATCTGAAGAAGATCGATGCCGAGGTGCGCGAGATCGTCAATGCCGCGGCGGACTTCGCCCAGCATGATCCCGAGCCCGATCCGGCCGAGCTCTACACCGACATCTACCGCTAACAGCGCACGCAAGCCGCTCATTTCCGGAGTCCCCATGCCCATTCAAGTGCTGATGCCTGCGCTGTCGCCCACCATGGAAAAGGGCAATCTGGCGAAATGGCTGAAAAAGGAAGGCGAGACCATCAAATCCGGCGACGTCATTGCCGAGATCGAGACCGACAAGGCGACCATGGAGGTCGAGGCGACCGATGAGGGCACGCTCGGCAAGATCCTGATCCCCGAAGGCACGGCCGACGTTGCCGTGAACACGCCGATCGCGACCATTCTCGTTGACGGCGAAAGCGCGGCCGACCTTGCCAAGGTCTCCGCAGCGCCCGCGAAGCAGGAGAAGGCCGCGGAGTCTGCGCCTCCCGCGGAAGCCAGGAGCCAGGCGCCCGCCTCGCCCGCGCCGGCTGCACCGCAGGCCGTTGCCGCCCCCGATCCCGAGGTGCCCGCCGGCACCGAGATGGTTACCCAGACCATCCGCGAAGCGCTGCGCGATGCGATGGCCGAAGAGATGCGCCGCGATCCTGACGTCTTCATCATGGGTGAGGAGGTCGCGGAGTATCAGGGCGCCTACAAGGTGACCCAGGGTCTGCTGCAGGAGTTCGGCGCCAGGCGCGTGATCGATACGCCGATCACCGAGCACGGCTTTGCCGGTGTCGGCGTCGGTGCGGCGATGACCGGGTTGAAGCCGATCGTCGAGTTCATGACCTTCAACTTCGCCATGCAGGCAATCGACCAGATCATCAACTCGGCAGCGAAGACGCTCTATATGTCCGGCGGCCAGATGGGCTGCTCCATCGTGTTCCGTGGTCCAAACGGTGCCGCAGCCCGCGTTGCCGCCCAGCACAGCCAGGACTATTCGGCGTGGTATTCGCAAATCCCCGGCCTCAAAGTGATCGCGCCGTACTCGGCCGCCGATTACAAGGGCCTACTCAAATCCGCGATCCGCGATCCCAATCCGGTGATCTTCCTCGAGAACGAGGTGCTGTACGGCCACACGGGCGAGGTGCCCAAGCTCGAGGATTACGTCATCCCGATCGGCAAGGCGCGCGTGGCGCGGCAGGGCAGCCATGTCACGCTCATCTCATGGTCGATGGGCATGTCTTACGCGCTGAAGGCCGCCGAAGAACTCGCCAAGGAAGGCATCGAGGCCGAGGTGATCGACCTGCGCACGCTGCGTCCGATGGACACCGAAACCGTCGTCGCATCGGTGAAGAAGACCGGGCGCGCGGTCACGGTTGAAGAGGGCTGGCAGCAGAGCGGGGTCGGGGCGGAGGTTGCCGCGCGTATCATGGAGCACGCCTTCGATTATCTCGACGCGCCGGTGCTGCGGGTGTCCGGCAAGGACGTGCCGATGCCCTATGCCGCAAACCTGGAAAAGCTCGCGCTGCCCTCTGCCGCCGAGGTGGTGCAGGCCGCCAAGGCCGTTTGCTACAGGTAGAGCCATGGCAGGTCCCAAGGAGCAGCCGTTACCGCCAGATGTGATCGGCCGCGACGACGCCACCGAAGTGCTGCGCGCCTTCGTGCTCGATGGGGGCTTATCGATCGCCTTCACCCGCGCCTTCGAGGAGCCGGAGATGTGGGGGCTGCTCTTGGTCGATATCGCCCGCCATGCCGCGCGCGCCTATGCCCGCGAGAGCGACTATAGCGAGGAAGAGGCGCTGGAGCGCATCCTGGACATGTTCAGCGCCGAGCTCGAACGTCCGACCGATGTCGGCACCACCACGCCGCGCTCGCAAAAGGGCCACTGACGGTGGCCCTTGATCACGATCATTACGACTTGAGAGTTAGCTTTGTGAGGTCCGCATGCCCATCAACATCCTGATGCCTGCGCTGTCGCCGACAATGGAGAAGGGCAACCTGGCCAAGTGGCTCAAGAAAGAGGGCGACAAGGTCAAGTCTGGCGACGTCATTGCCGAGATCGAGACCGACAAGGCGACCATGGAGGTCGAGGCGGTCGACGAGGGCACGATCGCGAAGATCCTGGTGCCCGAGGGCACGCAGGACGTGCCGGTCAACAATGTCATCGCGGTGCTCGCCGGGGACGGTGAGGATGTGAAGGCCGCGGCCAGCGGCGCTGCCGGCGCGGCGCCGCCAAAGCCTGCCGCCGCCGAGGCGCCTGCACCCAAGCCGGCGGCTACGCCTGGACCCGCTGCATCACCTGCACCGGCACCTGCGCCTGTCGCGGCAGCCGCGCCGCCGCCGGCCGCGGCACAAGCCAACGGCCACGGCCGCATCTTCTCCTCTCCGCTGGCGCGGCGTCTCGCCAAGGAGGCGGGGATCGACCTGTCGCGCATCGTCGGCAGCGGCCCGCATGGCCGCATCATCGCGCACGACGTCGAGGAGGCGAAGTCCGGCAAGGGCCTGAAGGCTCCGGCAGCCGCGCCTGCTGCGGGGCCTTCGCTCGCGCCCTCGATGTCGGACAAGCAGATCCTGTCGCTGTTCGAGCCGGGCTCCTACGAGATCATCCCGCATGACGGCATGCGCCGTACCATCGCGCAGCGGCTCACGGCCTCCGTGCAGAACGTGCCACACTTCTATCTGACCATCGACTGCGACATCGGACGCCTGCTCGACGCACGCGAGCAGATCAATGCCGCAGCGCCGAAGGACAAGGAGAAGAAGCCGCTCTACAAGCTCTCGGTGAACGACTTCGTCATCAAGGCGATGGCGGTCGCGCTGCAGCAGATCCCGAACTGCAATGTGAGCTGGACCGAGGGCGGCATGGTCAAGCACAAGCATTCCGACATCGGCGTTGCCGTTGCGATGCCCGGCGGCCTGATCACGCCGATCATCCGCAAGGCCGAGACCAAGTCGCTGTCGACCATCTCCAATGAGATGAAGGATTTCGCGGCCCGCGCGCGCTCCCGCAAGCTCAAGCCCGAGGAATATCAGGGCGGCACCACCGCCGTCTCCAACCTCGGCATGTACGGCATCAAGGACTTCACAGCGGTGATCAACCCGCCGCATGCGACCATCCTTGCGGTCGGCACCAGCGAGGAGCGTGCGGTGGTGCGCGAGGGCAAGATCGAGATTGCCAACATGATGAGCGTGACCTTGTCCTGCGACCACCGCGCCATCGACGGCGCGCTGGGCGCGGAGCTGATCGGCGCGTTCAAGCGGCTGATCGAGAATCCCGTGATGATGATGGTGTAAGCGGCCCCTCGCATCGGGCCGATCTTGCAAAATATGGTTGAGTAGGGCGGAAACAGCATGGCCGACACATCCTTCGACGTCATCATCATCGGCTCCGGTCCAGGCGGCTATGTCACTGCGATCCGCGCGGCGCAGCTTGGTCTGAAGACCGCGATCGTGGAGAAATCCTATCTCGGCGGCATTTGCCTGAACTGGGGCTGCATTCCGACCAAGGCGCTTTTGCGCTCGGCCGAGATCTATCACTACATGCAGCACGCCAAGGATTACGGGCTGTCCGCCGAGAACATCGGCTTCGACGCCAAGGCCGTGGTGCAGCGCTCGCGCGGGGTGTCAAAGCGCCTCAATGACGGCGTCGGCTTCCTGATGAAGAAGAACAAGGTCACGGTGATCTGGGGCGAAGCGTCGATCGACGCGCCGGGCAAGGTGACCGTGAAGAAGTCCGCTGTCGAGGGGCCCAAGGGCGCGCAGGGCGAGGGCGCCTATCAGGCCAAGCACATCATCATCGCGACCGGCGCCCGGCCACGCGTGCTGCCGGGGCTCGAGCCCGACAAGAAGCTGGTCTGGACCTATTTCGAGGCCATGGTGCCGGAACGGATTCCGAAAAAGCTGCTCGTCGTCGGCTCCGGCGCGATCGGGATCGAGTTCGCCTCCTTCTTCCATACCATGGGCAGCGACGTCACCGTGGTCGAGGTGCTGCCGCAGATCCTGCCCGTCGAAGACGCCGAGATCGCGGGCCTTGCGCGCAAGCGCTTCGAGAAGCAGGGCATCAAGATCATCACCAGCGCGAAAGTGACCAAGCTCGACAAGAAGGCCGACAGCGTCGTCGCCACCATCGACGACGGCAAGGGCCCGACGACTGTCGAGTTCGAGCGTGTCATCTCGGCCGTCGGCGTGGTCGGCAATATCGAGAACCTTGGCCTGGAAAAGCTCGGCGTCAAAACCGACCGCGGCACCATCGTGATCGACGGCCTCTGCAAGACAAGCGTACCCGGCATCTATGCCATCGGCGACGTCGCTGGCCCCCCGATGCTCGCCCACAAGGCCGAGCATGAGGGCGTGATCTGCGTCGAGGGCATCAAGGGCCTGCATCCGCACCCAATGGACAAGAACCTCATCCCGGGCTGCACATACTGCCATCCGCAGGTCGCCTCCGTCGGTCTGACCGAGGCAAGAGCGAAAGAGGGCGGCCGCGAGATCCGCGTCGGCCGCTTCCCCTTTGTCGGCAACGGCAAGGCAATCGCACTCGGCGAGGACCAGGGGCTGGTGAAGGTGATCTTCGACAAGAAGACCGGGCAATTGTTAGGGGCGCACATGATCGGCGCCGAGGTCACCGAGCTGATCCAGGGCTATGTCGTCGCCATGAACCTGGAGACGACCGAAGAGGAGTTGATGCACACCGTGTTCCCGCATCCGACCCTGTCGGAGATGATGAAGGAAGCAGTGCTCGACGCCTATGGGCGTGTGCTGAACATTTGACACCGCCGTCATTGCAAGGCCGTAATAAGTCCAGAGCCACGCACTACCACTCTGGATTGCTTCGCTTCGCTCGCAATGACGAACCACTGGCACAAGAGAAAGAAGAAAGCCCGTGAAAGACAACGACAATCTCACCATCGAGCGCCCGACCTTCGTCACCCATCTCGAATGCGCGATGGAAGGCGACCACTATCCCGCCGACCAGGTCCACAATCTCTCCAAGGCCGGCAAGCCGCTCTTGGTCCGCTACGATCTTGCCGGGGTCAAGAAGGCGCTGACCAAGGACGCGCTCAGCCTGCGCCCCGCCGACATGTGGCGCTACCGCGAGCTGCTCCCGGTGCGCCACTGCAAGGACATCGTGAGCCTCGGCGAAGTCACGACGCCGCTGATCCGTCTGCCAAGGCTCGCCAAAAAGCTCGGCGGCGGCGAGATCATCGTGAAAGATGAGGGGCGGCTGCCGACCGGGTCATTCAAGGCGCGCGGGCTTGTGATGGCGGTGTCGATGGGCAAGGCGCTCGGCATCAAGCATATGGCGATGCCGACCAACGGCAATGCGGGCGCAGCGCTCGCAGCCTATGCGACGTCCTGCGGCATCAAGACCACCATCTTCTGCCCGGCCGATACGCCGGAGGTGAATGTCAGCGAGATCGAGCTGCAGGGTGCGACCGTCTACCGAGTCAACGGGTTGATCGACGATTGCGGCAAGATCGTCGGCGAGGGCAAGGCGAAGGTCGGCTGGTTTGACACCTCGACCCTGAAGGAGCCCTACCGCATCGAGGGCAAGAAGACGATGGGGCTGGAGCTTGCGGAGCAGCTCGGCTGGGACGTGCCCGACGTCATTTTCTATCCGACCGGCGGCGGCACCGGCCTGATCGGCATGTGGAAGGCCTTTGCCGAATTGGAGGCCATCGGCTTCGTCGGCTCCAGGCGCCCGCGCATGGTCGCGGTGCAGGCGGAGGGCTGCGCACCGATGGTGCGCGCCTTCGAGAACGGTGTCGAGCACGCGCCGCGCTGGGAGGATGCGCACACCATTGCTTCGGGGATCCGCGTGCCGCAGGCGATCGGAGATTTTCTTATTCTGCGCGCGGTGCGCGAGAGCAAGGGGTTTGCCATCGCCGTGTCCGACGAGAAGATTTCCGCTGCGCTCAGCGATGTCGCGCGCGAAGAGGGCCTGCTGTTGTGCCCCGAGGGTGCTGCGACCTACGCCGCCTATCAGCAGAGCCTCGCCGACGGCCGCGTCAGCAAAAGTGATCGCGTGATGCTGTTCAACTGCGCCACAGGCCTTAAGTATCCCCTGCCGCCGGTGCATCGCATGCTCGATCGGTTGAAGCCGATCGACTATTCGATGTTCTAGTCTCGGTGGCTCATCTTCACCTCTCCAGCGGGGAGAGGTCGGATCGCGCAGCGATCCGGGTGAGGGGCTGCAGCTCGATCGAGAGACCGAAACCCCTCACCCGATTTGCTTGCGCAAATCGACCTCTCCCGTTGGGAGAGGTGGACCACTTCCGCCGTGCTCAACAAGGCGGCATCGCGAGGGAAACGGTGATGCGCAAGGTTGTATTCGCTCTGGCCATGCTGCTGGCATTCTGCAGCAGCGCCGCCGCCGAGAACTATCCCTCGCATCCCATCACCATCGTGGTGCCGTTCGCGGCCGGCGGTCCCTCGGACGCGATGTCGCGGATTCTGGCCGAGCGCATGAAGGTCTCGCTCGGCCAGCCCGTCCTGATCGAGAATGTCACGGGTGCTGGCGGCTCGATCGGGGTCGGACGCGTCGTGCATGCCGCGCCCGACGGCTACACGGTCGGCTTCGGCCATCTCGGCACCCATGTCGCGAATGGCGCGATCTACAAGCTCAATTACGACCTTGTTGGCGATCTCGAGCCGGTGGTGCTGTTGCCGAGCAACCCGATGATCATCGTCTCGCGGAACGGCGTGCCCGCGAAGACGCTTTCCGAACTGATCGCCTGGCTGAAATCGAGGCCCGAGCCGGCCGCAGCGGGGACCGCGGGGGCGGGGTCGGGCAGCCATATCGCCGGGCTTTATTTTGAGAGCACCACGGGCGTGAAGCTGCAGTATGTGCCATATCGCGGCACGGGGCCGGCTATGAACGACCTCGTCGCCGGCCAGATCGACATCATTGTCGACCAGCTCTCCAATTCCATCAACCAGGTGCGCGCCGGCACCATCCGCGGCTATGCCGTCACCGATGACAAGCGCGCCGAATCCGCTCCCGACATCCCAACCACCGATGAGGCCGGCGTGGCCGGCCTGCACATGACCCTGTGGTCGGGGTTGTGGCTGCCCAAGGGCACGCCCAGGGAGATCGTGGAGAAGCTGAACGGCGCCGCAATCGAGGCGCTGAATGACCCGGATGTGCGCAAGGCGCTGGAGAATCTCGGCCTGCAGATGCCGCCTGCCGACAAATTGACCCCTGAGTCGCTTGGCGACTGGCAGAAGGCCGAGATCGCCAAATGGTGGCCGATGATCAAGGCCGCGCATGTGAGCGTCGATTAAGTCTTTGGACGGTCCAGCGTTCGAATCTTGTTTGAAAAGGGTTGCGTCAGGGCAACGCTTGTTGCGATCGGGCAACATTTTTCGAACATTTGGCTCCCGCCGCAGTCCGTTCTTGCCTGCGCCGCTTTTTAGCCACACCCCTCCGTGAAATGATGAAGTTGTAGGCTAGTGGCCCACGGCAGAGGCGGAACAAGATCTCAGGGTTTGAGGTTGATGTTCGGGACTGCGGGGTCTGGCCTCACGGGAACAGGCTTCGCGCGATGGATGCCAAGGTCAACATCAAGGACAGGCTCCCGAGCCGTCATGTGACGGAAGGGCCGGCGCGCGCGCCCCATCGCTCCTATCTCTATGCCATGGGGCTGACGACCGAGCAGATCCACCAGCCACTGGTGGGCGTTGCCTCCTGCTGGAATGAAGCCGCCCCCTGCAATATCGCGCTGATGCGCCAGGCCCAGGCCGTGAAGAAGGGCGTCTCGGCCGGCGGCGGCACCCCACGTGAGTTTTGCACCATCACCGTGACCGATGGCATGGCCATGGGCCACGACGGCATGCGCTCGTCGTTGCCGTCGCGCGAATGTATCGCCGATTCGGTCGAACTGACGGTGCGCGGCCACGCCTATGATGCGCTGGTCGGGCTGGCCGGCTGCGACAAGTCGCTGCCGGGCATGATGATGGCGATGGTCCGCCTCAACGTCCCCTCCATCTTCATCTATGGCGGGTCGATCCTCCCGGGCAATTTCCGCGGCCAGCAGGTCACGGTTCAAGACATGTTCGAGGCCGTCGGCAAGCATTCGGTCGGCGCGATGTCGGACGCTGATCTCGATGAGATCGAGCGGGTCGCGTGCCCTTCGGCTGGTGCGTGCGGTGCACAATTCACCGCCAACACCATGGCGACCGTCTCCGAGGCGATCGGCCTTGCGCTGCCCTATTCGGCCGGCGCGCCAGCGCCTTACGAGATTCGCGATTCCTTCTGCATGACCGCCGGCGAGCAGGTGATGGAGCTGGTGAAGGCCAATATCCGGCCGCGCGACATCGTCACCCGCAAGGCGCTGGAAAATGCTGCGGCTGTTGTTGCAGCATCCGGCGGCTCGACCAATGCTGCGCTGCACCTCCCGGCGATCGCGCATGAGGCCGGCATCAAGTTCGACCTGTTCGATGTCGCCGAAATCTTCAAAAAGACACCATATGTCGCGGATTTGAAGCCGGGTGGCCGTTATGTCGCCAAAGACATGTTTGAAGCTGGTGGCATTCCGCTTCTGATGAAGACATTGCTCGACCACGGCCACTTGCATGGTGACTGCTTGACGGTCACGGGCCGCAGCATCGCCGACAATCTCAAAAGCGTGAAATGGAATCCGCACCAGGACGTGGTGCGGCAGGCGAACAGCCCGATCACCGTCACTGGCGGTGTGGTCGGGCTGCAGGGAAACCTCGCGCCAGAAGGTGCGATCGTGAAAGTCGCGGGCATGTCGAACCTACGTTTCACCGGACCGGCCCGCTGCTTCGACCGCGAAGAGGACGCCTTCGAGGCCGTCCAGAAGCGCACGTATCGGGAAGGCGAGGTCATCGTCATCCGGTATGAGGGGCCGCGCGGCGGTCCCGGCATGCGCGAAATGCTGCAAACCACCGCAGCACTCACCGGGCAGGGCATGGGTGGCAAGATCGCACTCATCACCGACGGTCGTTTCTCCGGCGCCACCCGCGGCTTCTGCATCGGCCATGTCGGCCCGGAGGCGGCGGTGGGCGGTCCGATCGGTCTGCTCGAGGACGGCGACATCATCGAGATCGACGCCGTGGCAGGCACTCTTAACGTGAAATTGACCGATGAAGAGCTTGCCAAACGTAGAACCAAGTGGGCGCCCCGCGAGACGAATCATACATCAGGGGCTCTGTGGAAGTATGCCCAACAGGTTGGGCCGGCAATCGGTGGGGCCGTAACCCATCCGGGCGGTGCGCACGAGAAGCAATGCTATGCGGACATCTGAGCGTATCATTGTTGGGTTGATGGTCGGGGCGTGCTGGATCGCCACGCCGGCGCTCGCCTTCGATGGCGCCCCGGTCAACCAGGATCCCGTGTTGCCCGTGGTCTCGGGCCAGCCCGGCGCGGCCGCAGCCTTGAAGAAGGGCGCGCAATCGACTGGCGCACAGGACACCTCGCTCACCGCACTGCAATATGCGGCCGAGGGTGGCCATCCGATCGCCCAGTGGAAGCTGGGGCGCATGTACGCCAATGGCGAGGGCGTCGCCCAGGATGATCTGCGCGCCTTCGACTATTTCAGCCGCATCGCCAATGCGCATGCCGAGGACAGCCCGTCTGCGCCGCAGGCGCAGATCGTGGCGAATGCCTTTGTCGCGCTCGGCCGCTACTATCTGAACGGCATCCCGAACTCCAAGGTGAAGGCCGACCCGGACCGGGCGCGCGAGATGTTCTCCTATGCCGCGTCCTATTTCGGCAATGCGGACGCGCAATATGATCTCGCGCGGATGTATCTGAAGGCGCCGGATGCTTCGCCCGATAATTTCCGCTACGGTGCGCGCTGGCTCGGCCTTGCCGCGCAGAAGGGCCAGCACGAGGCCCAGGCGCTGCTCGGGCAGATGCTGTTCAACGGCGACCGCCTGCCGCGCCAGGCCGCGCGTGGCTTGATGTGGCTGACGCTCGCCCGTGACAGCGCCGGTCCCGACGAGACCTGGATCAAGGAAAGCTACAACCGGGCCTTTGCCAAGGCGAACGACGACGACCGCGCCATGGCGCTGCAGATGCTCGAGCACTGGGTGCAGGGCAAGCGGGATTGAGGGCGGCGAGCCCAGAGTAGCGTGGGCAAAGCGAAGCGTGCCCACCGTGCCGACGCGAACAAGGATGGTGGGGCACGGCGCGATGCGCCTTTGCCCATCCTACAGCGCCGCGTTTGACGCATCCCGCGACTACCCAATCCGCTTGGACATCGGATAGCCCGAGTTCATGCCGAACTTCCTGATCGGCTCGCCGTCATCGATATAGCCATTCGCCAGATAGAACCGGTGCGCCGTTTCGCTGCTGTGCAGTCGGCACGCGGTGTTGCCGCGCTCGGCGGCGCGCGATTCAAGTGCTGCAAGCAGGACGCGGCTGACGCTGCGAAACCGGGCGTGCGGCGAGACATAGTTCATGGTGATCTCGCCGGCGTCAGTGACCGAGCCGACCGCGAGAATAGCGTCACCATCGTCGACCGCGACCAGCACCGAACCATTCGGCTGGGCGATCCAGCCGGCGACGATCTCCGGCTGCTTGTTGGCGAGCCACCGTTCCATGAGCACTGGATCATTGCCGTGATCCGCCGCGCAAAGCTCGATGATCGACGCCCGCAGAACGGCGCAGGCGGCTTCGGCGTCGGCGGATGTGGCGTCTCGAACTTTCACGGGGGCTCCGGCGAGTTCGAAGTAGGGTTGAGACGAGTGGAGTGGGCCAAGCGCAGCGTGCCCACCGAGTTTTCAAGGACATTGGTGAGCACGGCGCGGTGCGCCTTTGCCCATCCTACAATTCTGGGCTTACGCCGTCGGCAGGTCCAAATCCGCCCACACCGGCACGTGGTCGGACGGCTTGTCCCAGCCGCGCACATAGCTGTCGATGCCGACATCGATCAGGCGATCGCTGGCTTGCGGCGAGAGCAGCAAATGGTCGATACGCAAGCCCCAGTTCTTCTGCCAGGAGCCGGCCTGGTAGTCCCAGAAGGTGTATTGGCCGGGCGAATCGGTCACCGCGCGGACCGCGTCCGTCAAGCCGAGCCCCACCAACGATTGGAAAGCCTCGCGTGTGGTCGGGCGAAACAGGGCGTCATTGACCCAGGCGGCCGGGTTATGGACGTCGGCGGCGGCGGGGATGACGTTGAAGTCGCCTGCGAGGATCAGCGGCTCCTCCGCTTTAAGGCGCTCTCGCGAATACTCAAGAAGCCGCGACATCCATTTGAGCTTGTAGGGATATTTATCGCTGTCGGCGGGGTTGCCGTTGGGCAGATAAAGACACGCGATGCGCAGCACGCCGCCCTTGTGGGGCACCACGCCCTCGAGAAAGCGGGCATGGGCGTCCTCGTCGTCGCCGGCGAGCCCCGACTTGGTCTCGTCGAACGGCAGCTTTGAGAGCAGCGCTACGCCGTTGAAGGTTTTCTGGCCGTGCGTGACGACGTTGTAGCCCAGCGACTCGATCTCCAGCCGCGGGAAGGCGTCGTCCGTGCATTTGATTTCCTGCAGGCAGACGATGTCGGGCTCGCACTCCTTCAGCCAGGCGAGGAGATGCTCGATCCGCTGCCTGATCGAATTGACGTTCCAGGTGGCAATGCGCATGCGAAAAATCCGGCCGCTGGATGGGACGAAGCGAGGGACCAAGGTCCACCTCTCCCCGGCGGGGAGAGGTCGGATCGCCTTGGCGATGCGAAGCATCGTCCTGGGCGATCCGAGTGAGGGGCCGCGGCTCCCTCGAGGGACGGTAACCCCTCACCCGATCTGCTGCGCAAATCGATCTCTCCCTGTGGGAGAGGTGGACCAAGCGTGCGGCTCGAGCCGCCGTTACTCGGACCTATAGCGGGCTTTATCAGATCGAAAAACTGGTGCCGCAGCCGCAGGAGGCGGTGGCGTTGGGGTTATTCACGCGAAATGATGCGCCGATCAGGTCGTCGATGAAATCGACCTCCGATCCCGCCAGAAACGGCACCGAGGCCGAATCGACCAGCACCACCGCATTGTCGCGCTCGATCACGAGATCATCGTCGGTCTTGGCGCGGTCGACATCGAATTTGTACTGGAAGCCGGAGCAGCCGCCGCCCTCGACGGAAATGCGGAGCATGGCGCCCTGGCCTTCGCCTTTGAGGATTTCGCCGATACGGCGGGCGGCCCGATCGCTGATGGTCACGGCTGCTGCGGTCATCTCTGTCTCTTCAAGCTTCTCTGTCTCTTTAAGCTTCGTTCGGGCTTTTGCCGATTTCGCGCGTCATGACCAATTCATTGGTATCCCGCGCCCGACATAGTTAAGTACAGACGGTCACGGAATCAAATGGATAGGAACTAAAAACCCGTGTCGGTCGGAATGGCTGCCCCCCGCGCGCTTTATGCCTGCGACCCCGACAAAAGCCGGGGGCGGCTCTATGCCGAACGGCCGAGCCGCACCCGCAGCGACTTCCGGCGGGATTGCGACCGGGTGATTCATTCCACCGGATTCCGGCGGCTGAAGCACAAAACCCAGGTTTTCGTCTTCCACGAGGGCGATCATTATCGCACCCGGCTTACGCATTCACTTGAGGTTGCCCAGATCGCCCGCGCGCTGGCGCGGCAGCTGGGGCTGGACGAGGACCTCACGGAGACGCTGGCGCTGGCCCATGACCTCGGCCATCCCCCGTTTGGCCATGCCGGCGAGCGGGCGCTGGATGCCTGCCTGAAGCACTATGGCGGTTTCGACCACAATGCGCAGTCGCTGCGCGTGGTCACTGCGCTGGAGCACCGCTATCCCGGTTTCGACGGGCTGAACCTCACCTGGGAATCGCTGGAGGGGATCGTCAAGCACAACGGCCCGCTGATCGCGCGCGACGGCAGCCCGCTGCCGCGCTACCGCGAACGCGGCGTGCCCGTCGGCATTGCCGATTTTGTGAAAGTTTACGACCTCGAGCTCTGGAGCTTTGCCTCGCTGGAGGCCCAGGTCGCAGCGGTCGCAGACGACATCGCCTATGACGCGCATGACATCGACGACGGCCTCCGGGCCGGTCTGTTCTCGCTGGACGATATCGCCGCGATGCCGGTGCCGCGGGCGATGATCGCGGCGATCGACCGGCGCTATCCGAACCTGGATATGGATCGTCGTAGCGCGGAGTTCGTGCGCGAGCTGATTTCCTATTTCATTAACGCTGTGTTTACCGAAGCCGAGCGGCTCCTGGCCGAGGTGAGGCCTGCCTCGGTCGATGATGTCCGCAATGCAGGCCAGCAGCTGATCGCGTTCCCGGGCGAGGTGGCCGAAGCGGAGGCAGCCATCAAGGCGTTCCTTTGGAAGCACATGTACCGCCATGAGCGCGTCATGCACATCATGAGGGACGCCGAGCAGATCGTGTTCGACCTGTTTGCCCGCTATGAGCGGGAGCCCGATGATCTGCCAGTCGAATGGCGGGAGGGCACTAAGGAGGTGACCGGGGCCGCGCGGGCGCGGCGGATCGGCAATTTCATTGCGGGAATGACCGACCGTTTCGCGTTAACCGAGCACCACAGGCTTTTTGACTCGACCCCGGATTTGCGTTAGGCGGCGGCGATGGCCGAGACCTCCGCAACCCCGCATCTTTTCGCCGATATGCTCGCCCGGGTGCACGCAATCTGTGCGGACCTGGCAAAGCAGGGCAATTGGCCCGAGGGGATCGATTTCTCGCGCGTGGTGGTGGAACCGCCGCGCGATGCCACCCATGGCGACGTGGCGACGAATGCCGCGATGGTGCTGGCAAAGGAGGCGAAGTCGAAACCGCGCGATCTCGCCGACAAGGTCGCCGCGCGCCTTGCCGCCGATCCGCTGGTTTCCAAGGTTGACGTCGCCGGCCCCGGCTTCATCAATCTGACCCTCAAGCCCGAGGCCTGGACGGACGCGCTGCGAACCGTGCTGAGCGAGGGTGAGGCGTATGGCCGCATCGCGCCGCGCGGCGGCGCCAAGGTCAACGTCGAATACGTCTCGGCCAATCCGACCGGGCCGATGCATGTCGGCCATTGCCGGGGCGCGGTGTTCGGCGATGCGCTCGCCAATCTGCTTGTCGTTGGCGGACACGACGTCACCCGCGAATACTACATCAACGATGCAGGCGCCCAGGTCGATGTGCTCGGCCGCTCAGCCTACCTGCGCTATCGCGAGGCGCTGGGAGAAGCGATCAGCATTCCCGAAGGACTTTATCCAGGGGATTATCTGAAGCCGGTCGGGCAGGCGCTCGCCGCCGAACACGGTGGCGGCTTGTTGAAGTTGAGCGAAGCCGAATGGTTGCCGATCGCGCGCGACAAGGCGATCGCGATGATGATGGCGATGATCAAGGGCGATCTCGCCGCCCTCAACATCCATCACGATGTCTTCTTCTCCGAGCGCTCGCTGGTTTCAACCGGCAATAACAAGGTTGCCGAGACCATCGATTTCCTGCGCGCGCGCGGCGATGTCTATGAGGGCCGCCTGCCGCCGCCGAAGGGCGCTGCCGTCGAGGACTGGGAAGACCGCGAGCAGCTGTTGTTCCGCGCCACCGCTTACGGCGACGACGTCGATCGTCCGCTGATCAAGTCGGACGGCTCCTACACCTATTTTGCTTCCGACATCGCCAACCACAAGAACAAGTTTGATCGCGGCTTTGCCGATCTGATCGACGTTTTCGGCGCCGACCATGGCGGCTACATCAAGCGCATGCAGGCGGCTGTGAAAGCGGTGACGGCGGGCAAGGCGGTGCTCGACGTCAAGATCGTGCAGCTCGTCAAGCTCTTGCGCAATGGCGAGCCGGTGAAGATGTCGAAGCGCTCGGGTGATTTCGTCACCCTGCGCGAGGTGGTCGATGAGGTCGGGCGCGACGCGGTGCGCTTCATGATGCTCTACCGCAAGAACGATGCGGTGCTGGATTTCGACCTGGCGAAAGTAATCGAGCAGTCGCGCGACAACCCGGTGTTCTACGTGCAGTACGGCCACGCCCGCGGTTATTCCATTTTCCGCAATGCGCGGGAGGTCGTGCCTGACCTGCCGGTGCGTCCCGAGGAGAGCGCGGCACGTCTGGCCTACCTCGCCAAGGCGCCGGTTGGGCGGCTGGTCGATCCGGCCGAGCTCAGCCTGCTCAAGCAGCTTGCGCTCTATCCGCGCATCGTCGAATCGGCGGCGGCAAGCCATGAGCCGCACCGAATCGCCTTTTACCTGTATGATTTGGCGTCCGAATTCCACGCGCTCTGGACGAAAGGGCGCGATTTGCCGTATTTACGCTTCATTATCCCTGATGATGCAGGGTTGACTGTGGCACGGCTGGCCATGGTTCAGGGGGTCGTCTCGGTACTGGCATCGGGGCTTGCCATTTTGGGCGTCCACGCACCGGACGAGATGCGGTAGTCTTGGTTGAATGCGCCCTAGAATGGGCGCCCAGTGGACGTATCACGGTCGTAGCCGGCCAGCATCTAGAGGCGAGAGGGGGCGGCCTTCTCGAGGGAAACTTAAGCATCACGATGGCTGATCGATATCAGGACAGAGCTTACGGCGCCGGCCAGGGTCGCAGCGGCGATCAGTATGGTTCTGACCGCGGCGAGGGAGATCCGTTGGCAGAGCTCGCGCGGCTGATCGGCCAGACCGATCCGTTCGGGAAAGCAGGCGCGCCGGGACAGCCGCGCCCTGCGGCGCCGCGGCAAGAGCCTCGCCAGCCAGACATCCGGCAAAGGGACCCGCGCCAACCGGACATCCGTCAACAAGAGGTCCGCCCACAAGACTTGCGGCAGGATTATCACGCCGAACAGGATTACGCGCAGCCTTCGCCGGAAGCCGAACAGCCTGCGCCCGCGGGGCCTCCGGCCTGGATGCAGCGCGCCAATATCCGGCGCGAGCCGCCGCGAGAACCCGCCCGGGAATTTCAACGCGAGGTGCCACCGCGCGAGATGCCGCGTGCGCTGCCGCCTGAGCCCGAGCCGGAAGCCGACGATTATCTCAGCGCGGTGCATCCGCTGCACCGCTATGCGCCGCCGCCGCAGCCGCAGGCCCCGCCGCCGCAGCCGGATCAATATTATGATGAGCAGCCGGCCTACGAGCCGCAGGCCTATCAGCAGCAGGCGTATCAACAGCAGGGCTACCAGCCGGAGCACGCCTATCAGCGCGATCCGCAGGAGGCCTATCGGGAAGCCGAGCAGGATCTGGATCCGTCGCGCTATGACGATGCGCTCTACGGGCAGATCGAGACTGGCGCGCAGGATTTCCAGCGCGATCCGGCCTATCCCGACGACCCTTATGCCTATCAAAGCGAGTACGACGAGGAGCTGGAGGAGCCGCAACGGCGCCGCGGCCTGCCGTTCAAGGTTGGCGCCGTGCTGGCGCTCGGCGTGTTCGGGGTCGCCGCAGCCTATGGCTATCACAGCTATTTCGGCACGACCCGATCCGGTGAGATCCCGATCATCAAGGCCGACAATTCGCCGACCAAGGTCGTGCCCCAGCAATCCGATGCCAACGCCAAGCTGCCGGACCGCCTGGTAACGGGCGACGGCGCCGAGAAGATCGTGCCCCGTGAGGAGCAGCCGGTCGACATCAATTCCCGCAGTGTCGGTCCGCGCGTGGTCTTCCCGAACTTGAACCAGAACGCCAACCCGCCGCCGGCCGCGAGCGTGGCGCCGACCGCCATGCCCCCCGCGGTCCCGCCGGGCGCTGGCCCGACCGTGGTTGCAAACAACGGCACGCTCCCGAACGGCGAGCCGCGGAAGATCCGGACGTTCTCGGTCAAAAGCGACCAGCCTGATCAGTCCGCCACGCCGGTCGCTCAGCCGCCGGCGGCGACCCCGCCGCCAGCACCTGCCGCCAGGAATGCCAGGATGGCGAAGGGATCGCCGACGCAGGCCAACGCCAGCGCCAATGGGCCGATGTCGCTGTCGCCGCAGGGCCAGCCGGTCGATACCGGCACCCAGATGGCCTCGACCAGTCCGACCCAGATCGCCGCGCCACCAAGTGCTCCGCCAGCCTCCGGGGGCGGCTACCTGGTTTCGATTACCTCGCAGCCGAGCGAGGCCGAGTCACAGGCCGCGTTCCGGGCGATGCAGGACAAGTACCCGTCCGTGCTGGGCTCGCAGTCACCGGTCATCGCGCGGGCCACCACCAAGACCGGGGCGACCACCTATCGCGCGGGCGTTTCGTTCCCGACCCACGACGAGGCCGCAAAGTTCTGCAAGAGTTACGAGACCGCCGGCGGCCAGTGCTGGGTAGTGAAGAACTAGCCGGCCTTCCTTGACCCTCCGCATGCGGAGGGTCTAATCGGCCTGACATGACCAAGGCCTTCATCACGGGTATAGCGGGGATCAGCCTGACCGCCGCCGAGCGCGACTTTATCGCGGCGGAGCGGCCGTGGGGTTTCATCCTGTTCAAACGGAATGTTGAAACCCCGGCCCAAGTTACGTCGTTGATCGGGGAATTGCGGAGGGCCGTGGGTCGGCCGGAGGCGCCTGTCCTGGTCGATCAGGAGGGAGGCCGTGTGCAGCGCCTCGCGCCGCCGCACTGGCCGGTCTACCCCGCCGGCGCCGTCTTCGGCCGGCTCTACGATATCGATTCGGCGTTGGGGCTGAAGGCAGCGCGTTTGAGCGCCCGGCTGATCGCCGATGATCTCGGCCAGCTGGGCATCACCGTCGACTGCCTTCCGCTGGCTGACGTCCCGGTCGCGGGGGCCGACGCCGTGATCGGCGACCGGGCCTATGGAACCGACCCGGCCAAGGTCGCGGCCATCGCCCGCGCCGTGACCGAGGGGTTGGAGGAGGGTGGCATTTTACCGGTCCTGAAACACATTCCAGGCCATGGCCGGGCGACGGCGGACACTCACTTTCGGCTTCCGACCGTCGACACGGACAAAAACGAGCTCGAACGCACCGATTTTGCCGCGTTCCGGCCGCTAAGCGACTTGCCGATGGCCATGACTGCACATGTTGTGTTTAGCGCGTTCGATGCCGCCCATCCGGCGACGACTTCTGCGACAATGATCGCTCAGGTGATTCGCGGCGTGATCGGGTTCCAGGGTCTATTGATGAGTGATGACGTGTCCATGAATGCGCTGGCTGGATCGGTCGCTGAGCGGACGCGCGCGATTGTCGCCGCCGGCTGCGACATGGTCCTGCATTGCAACGGCAAGCTGGATGAGATGCGCGAGGTGGCGCAAAACACGCCGCAATTGTCAGGCCCGGCCAAAGTCCGCGCCGACGCCGCCTTGGCCTCGCGCCGCGCAGCAAGACCGTTCGATCGTACCGCGGCACGCTCCGAGCTCGACGCCTTGATCGCACAAGCGGGAACGGCTGGCGCATGACGGCGGAAATCCTGTCCTTTGAAACCGGACGGCCTGCCGAGCTGTCCGACAGCGAACCGGCATTGGTCGTCGATGTCGAGGGCTATGAAGGCCCGCTCGATCTGTTGCTCGCGCTCGCCCGCCAGCAGAAGGTCGATCTCGCCAAGATTTCCATCCTGGCGCTCGCCGACCAGTATCTGCACTTCATCGAAGCGGCGCGAAAAATCCGCCTGGAGCTTGCGGCCGATTACCTGGTGATGGCAGCCTGGCTCGCCTTCCTGAAATCGCGGCTCCTGCTGCCGGAGCCGCCGACGGCGGAAGGGCCGAGCGCCGAGGAGATGGCGACCGCGCTCGCCAACCGGCTGCGCCGGCTGGAGGCGATCCGCGAGGCGGCCAACCGGCTGATGAACCGGCCACAATTGCTGCGCGACATTTTCCCGCGCGGCGAGCCGGAGCAGATCGCCGAGGTCCGCCATCCCAAATATACCGCAACGCTGTACGACCTGCTCACCGCCTACGCCGTGCAGCGCCAGTCGCGCGTGCTGGCCTCGGTGCATTTGGCGCGCCGCACCGTGTGGTCGCTTGCGGAGGCGCGGGCCTCGCTGGAGCGGCTGATCGGCCTGCCTGAGTCCGAGGATTGGGGCTGCCTCGACGATTATCTCGTGAGCTATGTCGCCGAGCCCTCGCAGCGCGCCACGGTGTTCGCCTCGAGCTTTGCCGCGGCGCTGGAATTGGTGCGCGAGGGCGAGCTCGAACTGAACCAGAAGCAGGCGTTCGCGCCGATCTATTTCCGCAAGCGCCCGCCGCAGCCGCCTGCGCCCGCACCCGATGTGACCGTCGAGTAGTCGAAAGTGTTCGAAGTGTTCGAAGAAGGAGACCCAGCCATGGCAAGCTTGGCGGAAAAACGCGAAGCGATCGCCGAGGAGCCGGCGGCCGACGCCACGGATGAGCCCGTGGCGCGCCCGGAGGAATTGCGGCTGCTCGAAGCGCTGCTGTTCGCCTCCGCCGAACCGCTCGACACCGCGACCTTGGCCAAGCGCATGCCTGAGGGCGTCGACGTCAAGGCGGCGCTGTTGCAGCTGCAGGCCGACTATGCCTCGCGGGGCGTCAACCTGGTGCGCATTGCCAACAAATGGACCTTCCGCACCGCGGGTGATCTTGCCTGGCTGATGACCCGCGAAACCACCGAGACGCGGCGGCTATCGCGCGCGGCGATCGAGGTGCTCGCGATCATCGCCTATCACCAGCCGGTGACCCGCGCCGAGATCGAGGAGATCCGTGGCGTCGTCACCTCCAAGGGCACCCTCGACGTGCTGCTTGAGACCGGGTGGATCCGGCCGCGTGGTCGCCGCAAGACCCCGGGGCGCCCTTTGACGTTCGGCACCACCGAGAGCTTCCTGTCGCAGTTCTCGCTGGAAGCGCTCGGCGACCTGCCGGGCCTGGAGGAGCTCAAAGGCACCGGCATGCTGGATACGCGCTTGCCGACCGGCTTCACCGTCCCGACGCCGTCCGACGATCCAACGCTGCGCGAGGACGAGGACCCGCTCGAGCCCGGCGATCTGGAACTGACGCTCGCGCCGGCGCCCGATCCGGAGCCGGAAGGTGGGTCAGAGCCGGGAACCGGGGGCGAGGAGTAAGGGAGCGGGCCGCAATCTCGGTACCGCCTCACCCCTTCTTGTGGGAGAGGCCGGATTGCATCGAAAGATGCAATCCGGGTGAGGGGTTTGCCTCCACGGGGGAGTCTCTTGACCGAATCGCGGATAGAGACCCCCCTCATCCGTCACGGACTGCGTCCGTGACACCTTCTCACACGGGGAGAAGGAAGAAGTCCGCAATTTAACGGTAGGCCAAATAGGCGAGCGTCAACCGTGATTTGACGTAGCGCTGGTCCTTGTTTTTGACACCCGCGAAGCCTACGTTTGCGGCAAGATCAGGCCGGGGTCCGGCCATTTCGTGTTTTGGAGGGTTGCAGGATGGGTTCGCTTAGCATTTGGCACTGGATCGTCGTGATCGCAGTCGTCCTGCTGTTGTTCGGCCGCGGCAAGATTTCCGACCTGATGGGCGACGTCGCCCAGGGGATCAAGGCCTTCAAAAAGGGCATGCAGGACGACGACAAGGTCGCCGACCCCAAGTCCGAGCCGATGAAGAGCCTCGATCACAACGCCCCGCAGGCCGGTGCTGCGCGGACGGACGTTGGCAGCAAGGCGGTCTGAGGCTAGCCACGCGACCACAACCGGTCCCATCGCGTATCGGCGCGGATCGCGCGGGGCGGTTCGCGCAAGCGGAAGTATGAATGTTCGACATCGGGTGGAGTGAATTCGTTCTCATCGCGGTCGTCGCGCTGATCGCCATTGGCCCGAAGGAGCTGCCGGGGGTCTTGCGCACCCTCGGGCAATGGATGGGCAAGGCGCGCAAGATGGCCGCCGAATTCCAGAGCCAATTCCAGGAAGCCATGCGCGAAGCCGAGATGGCCGACCTGAAGGACAGTTTTGACGAGGTGCGCAAGGCGGCGTCCGGCTTTTCGGCCGGCAACCTGATCTCGTCGCTGGAAAAGGACGTCTCGAACTCGCTCCGGATCGACCCTGTCGAGAAGCCCGCTGAGCCGCCCGCAACGCCAGCGATCGAGCCACCGGTCGCCCCGACCGAACCGGCCGCGCCGACGCCGCAAACCTTTGTTGAAGCCGAAACACACGCCGCGGGCGAGCCGCTCGCCGTCGTCACGGAGCATCAGCCAACCGGCGCAGCCGAGGACACCACGGCCGCGCCGAGCCTCAAGGACGCCAAAGCGTCATGACCGACGCCGATATCGAAGCCTCGAAGGCCCCGCTGCTCGACCATCTGATCGAGCTGCGCGCGCGGCTGATCAAGTCGCTGCTCGGCTTCGGCATTGCTTTCATCTTCTGCTTCTTCTTTGCCAAGCAGATCTTCAATGTGCTGGTCTGGCCCTACGTCTGGGTCGCGGGGCCGGAGAACTCGAAATTCATCTACACCGCACTGCTCGAATATTTCATCACCCAGCTCAAGCTTGCGCTGTTCGGCGCCGCCTTCATCTCATTCCCGATCGTCGCCACCCAGATCTACAAATTCGTCGCCCCCGGCCTGTACCGGCATGAGCGCAACGCCTTCCTGCCGTACCTGATCGCAACCCCCGTATTCTTCGTGCTGGGCGCGGCGCTGGTCTATTTCGTGGTCTGGCCGATGATCACCCGCTTCTCGCTCGGCATGCAGCAGATGGGCGGCCCGGAGACCGCGCAGATCGAGCTGCTGCCCAAGGTCGGCGAATACCTGTCGCTGATGATGTCGCTGATCTTCGCCTTCGGCATCGCCTTCCAGCTGCCGGTGATCCTGACCCTGCTCGGACGGGTCGGCATCATCACGGCCAAGACGCTGCGCGACAAGCGCCGCTATTTCATCGTCATCGCCTTCGTCATCGCCGCGGTGCTGACCCCGCCCGACGTGCTCAGCCAGTCCTCGCTGGCGATTCCCCTGCTGGCGCTCTACGAGGGCTCCATCATCGCGGTGAGCATCGTCGAGAAGAAGGCCGCCGCGGCGCGGGCCGCGTCCGCTAATCCGTCGTCCACGGCCAATCCGGCGGAATAGGGCGCCGCTTCCCGCCCGCAGCGTGCGCTGGCACGGCATTAGCGGTTCCAAATTAGCTCCATTCAGGCTAGTTCATGCCCGCCACAAGCGGGCGATTCAGGACCAGACGGCCATGCACGACATCAAATGGATTCGCGAGAACCCGGACGCCTTCGACGCCAGCCTGAAGCGGCGCGGACTGTCGCCGCTGTCGGCCTCGCTGCTTGGCATTGACGAGAAGCGACGGGCGGCCATCCAGGCTTCGGAGCAGGCGCTGGCGCGGCGCAATGCGGCGTCCAAGGAAATCGGCGAGGCCAAGAAGACCAAGGACGAGGCGCGCGCGGCGGCCTTGATGGAAGAGGTCGCCGGCCTCAAGACAAAATTGCCGGAGCTCGAAGCCGCGGCAAAGGCCGCGGACGAAGAGCTGCGCGAGGCGCTGTCGGGGATCCCGAACCTGCCGCTCGAAGAGGTGCCCGATGGTGCCGACGAGCATGGCAACGTGCAGCGTCATGTGTTCGGTAACCGCCGCAACTACGCTTTTGCGCCCAAGCCGCATGACGATCTCGGCACTTCGCTCGGCTACATGGATTTCGAAAGCGCAGCAAAGCTGTCGGGCGCGCGTTTCGTGGTCCTGAAGAAAGGCCTCGCGCGATTGGAGCGCGCCATCGGCCAGTTCATGCTCGACCTCCACACCAATGAGCATGGTTATACCGAGATCAACCCGCCGCTCCTGGTGCGCAACGAGGTGATGTTCGGCACAGGACAATTGCCAAAATTCGAAGACGACCAGTTCTGGGCCATCAAGGGCGAGCTGCTCGTCAGCCCCGACGAGCGCCTGAAAACCGAACGCCTCGGCCTGATCCCGACGGCCGAGGTCTCGCTCACCAACCTGGTCCGCGAATCCATCGTCGACGAGAAGGAGCTGCCGATGCGGCTCACCGCGCTCACGCCCTGCTTCCGCGCAGAAGCCGGTGCCGCCGGTCGCGACACCCGCGGCATGATCCGCCAGCACCAGTTCACCAAGGTCGAGCTGGTCTCGATCACGACGCCCGAGGTCAGCAAGGACGAGCATGAGCGCATGCTTGCCTGCGCCGAGGAGGTGCTGCGCCAGCTCGATCTGCACTACCGGGTGATGACGCTTTGCACCGGTGACATGGGTTTCTCCTCGCAGAAGACCTACGACATCGAGGTGTGGATGCCGGGGCAGGGTGATGGTGGTGCTTATCGCGAAATCTCGAGCTGCTCGGTCTGCGGCGACTTCCAGGCCCGCCGCATGGACGCGCGCTATCGCGCAAGCGACAGCAAGCCGCGCTTCGTCCACACCCTGAACGGCTCGGGAACGGCGGTCGGCCGCGCCTTGATCGCGGTCATGGAAACCTATCAGCAGGAGGGCGGCACCATCGCCGTGCCCGACGTGCTGCAGCCCTATATGGGCGGAGTGAAGCTGATCGCGGCGGAGTAGTAGTCCCGCCGCGATCCGGGCGCGACCCTCACGCACGGCCTCAGCGCGGCCGGGCGGCAGAAATAATTCTGCCGCGTTTATCCGTCAGGCTCCCGCGCCGTCGTTGTTGTGAACGGCGATCTGGTTGTTTTCTTCTTTTCTTGTCCAAGTCGTTGCTCGAAAGCGGTTCGATGGCGCTTCATCGCGACATCTATTGGGTTGGCAGGCAGTGGGCCGTCACCGGCTTCGGGGTGCAGGCGGTCGACCAGCGCCTGAAAGGTGACTTCGACATCGATGTCTCTCGGATATGGGACGAGGAGCTGCAGGCGCGCGTGCGCGGCTATGCCTGGGTCAATGCGGACGATTTCGACAAGGCGCTGACGATGGCCCGGCGGCGGTTTCCTGACCCAGCGAAAACATCGCCGTTGCCGGCGGAGAGCCTGCCGGCGCCGACGCCCTTGGCAGCTATTGCCGCGGAGCAGCCGAGACCGCCTCCCGAGAACGACGCCAGCCTGCCGCTTGCTGGAAAGTCAGCCTCGCCGGAGCGAGCGGAAACGGCGCCCCCGCCGCTTCAACTGCGCTTGCAGGGCCGGCTCGCGCGCTTCGTGCCGCAATGGCGAGTCAGACGATAGCATCAATTTCCAGGCGCAATCTGATAGTTGCGGTAGTAGCGCTGCAGGTCGGACGGGATGGCGCCTAGCCCAACCGGATAGCGATGGCGCGCCGGCACGCAGCCTGAGTGGGTGTGCACCATGCCCTTGCCGCAATGGCGGCGGTGCTCGTCCTCCTCATCCGCTTCTTTCGCCGGTGCGGGCTTGGTTGCCGCTGGCTCGGGAGCGGCCGCCGTCGTCGAAATGGCGAGGCATCGGCCGCCCTTCAGCACGGTTTGCTCCGGGCAGCGCTTGGGCACGCATTTGCCGTTCACATATTCCAGCCCATAAGTCTCGCCCGACATCACGACCTGTCCGGTGCACAGGCAGGTTCCGCTCACCGTCAATTCGCCGCCGAGGCAATTGTCGGCATGCGCCTTGACGCAGGTGCCGCCATTGGCGGGGTTGCCGTCGGTCGACATCAGATTGAAGCCGGACGGGCATGTGCAGGCGCCGTTCGTCACCGTCCCACCGGCGCAGACAATTGTGAGGGCCGGCGCGATCGGCGTCACCACAGGTGGTGGCGTCGGCGTGACGGGCGCGTCGGCAACACAGGCGCCCGCCGCATCGAGATGGGTGGCCGGGGGGCATTTGCAGGGGGTGGAGAGGCTGCGCAGGCCGCACGGGTCGGTCGAAATCTCGGGACCAGAGGATGGGGCAGGCGCTGGAGCAGGAGAAGTTGCGGAGACCGGCGGCTGCGCCGTGACCGGCTTTGCCACGCATCGGCCGCCCTTCATCTCCTGCCAGGGGAAGCATTGCAGGTCGGAGGATGGATCCTCATTCGCCTGCGCGCGGGCCGGAACTGAACCGAAAACGAACAAAAGAGCGGTCATCGCGGCAAAGGCAAAAACGCGGGTCATTCCAAAGCCCTCGCTAAGGCCTGTTTACAGACAGGATTCCCAAATCGGTAGAAAGTTGATTCAAGGCTGAAAAATGGGGGCCAGCCTTGATTCGAATGATGTTGAACGACGCGCAGTGGGAGCGGATTGCCC
>Ga0070741_10003164_pt1 | contig 41648 bp, 36 predicted proteins | sample Coa_R1_4_FD_66440 | JGI IMG/M metagenome (GOLD analysis project Ga0070741, IMG submission 66440) | Surface soil microbial communities from Centralia Pennsylvania, which are recovering from an underground coalmine fire - Coalmine... | ecosystem: Environmental > Terrestrial > Soil > Unclassified ... | reverse complement strand
CCGCAGAACTTTGAACCCGGTGGCAAAGGTCCCGTTGCTAAATCACAGATAGTTGAAAGCAGAAGGCGTCTCGTCATGGGCGAGAGCGGGCTTGCGGCAATCGCACGATCTGGACGGGATTTTTTCAGCAGGCCAAATGCCCAATGAAAGCCGCCACGTCAGCAAACTTCCGACACATGATCGCGGCGAAACGGGACACTCCAGCATCACGCCGCGCGCGAGCGTAGCCCCTAGTCCGGCGTTACGCGCAAACAGATTCAATTTCGACAAGAGGCCTTCGTGTCGCAAAAGCTCGTCTCCGCGATCCTGCTCGCCTTTGCTCTCTTCACCACACAGGCTTTCGCCCAGTCCAATGCGCCGGCGACTGGCGACAAGCCGGCGGCCGTCGCAAACAAGCCCGACGCACTGACGCCTGAACAGGCGAGGCAAGCGCTCGACACGTTGCAGGATGACGGCAAGCGTGCACAGATGATCGAGACGCTGCGGGCGATCGCCAATGCGTCACCGCAGACGCAGGCGGCGCCGCCCGCGGGCGAAAAACAATCCGCGATTCCGCTCACCCAGGACAGCCTTGGCGCCCAGCTCCTTGAGATGGTGTCCGACCAGATCGGTGAGATATCGCGTGAAGTCGCCGACGTCGCGCGCTCGCTGACGCACTTCAGAGCGTTCTACTGGTGGTTTTTCCGCACAGCCAACGATCCCGACGCATACGGCCAATTGCTCGATATCGCCTGGAAGCTGGCGCTGGTGTTCGGCTGCGCCTTCATTGCTGAATGGCTGGTCTTCCGCCTGATCAAACGGCCGGTGTCGCTTCTGGAGGCGCACATTCCGCAGGCCGCAAAGGCGCCGGCGCAGACGCTCGCAATGGTCGATCCCCCATCCTCCGTGGCCGATGTGATGGCAGGACAGGAGCAGCACCGCCGCCGCCTCAGCTTCGCGCGCGCCTGGCAATCGGTGATCCGATTGCCCTTCGTGCTGGGACGACTGTTGCTCGAATTGCTTCCCGTCGTCGTCTTCGTCGGCATCGCAACCTTGCTGCTTGGCACGCAGATCGGCGAGGTGCGGACCACGCGGCTTGTGATCCTTGCCGTCGTGAATGCCTACGCGCTGTCACGCGGACTGATCTGCGCCGTGCGCGCGCTGGCCGGTCCATATGGCCTGCTCCGCGTACGCGCGGAGACCGCGGCCTATATCGAAATCTGGGCGCGTCGCATCGTCGGCGTTGCGGTCTCGGGAATTGCGTTTGCCAACGTGGCGCTGCTGCTGGGGCTGCATCACAGCGGCTATGCCGCGCTGCTGCGACTGGTGATGCTGGTCGTCCACCTCTTCATCGTCGTCATCATCCTGCAATGCCGGGCGCAAGTGGCCGAGCTCATCCGCGCGCCGAGGGGACGCGAAGGCCTCGCCGCCAGAGCACGCAATCGCCTCGCCGCCGTGTGGCATTATCTCGCCATCGTCATCGATATCGCGCTGTGGGCGGTGTGGGCGCTGAATATCCACAACGGCTATTCGCTGCTGCTGCAATATTTCGTCGGTACCATTGCGGTGATCCTGATCGCGCGCATCGTCACCATCGTGTCGCTCAGCCTGATCGACCGCGGCTTCTCGATAGGCCCTGAAATCCTGCAGCGCTTTCCTGGCCTGGAAACGCGCGCCAACCGCTATCTGCCGATGCTGCGAAGGATCGTCGCCGGCATCATCGCGTTCATCGCCTTCGTCGCCGTGCTCGAAGTCTGGGGCGTGGATGCCATCGTCTGGTTCTATGGCGGCCAGATCGGTAGCCGATTGTTGTCGGCGTTCGCAACCGTCGGTATCGCCGCGCTGGTTGCGGCGGCAATCTGGGAAGTCTCCAATGCGCTCTTGGATCGCCAGATCAATTCGCTGTCGCACGAGGGTCACTACGCGCGGGCCGCGCGATTGCGCACGTTCCAGCCGATGCTGCGCACGGCGCTGCTCTGCCTGATCGTCACCGTCGTCGGCCTGACGGCGTTGAGCGAAATCGGCGTCAATGTCGCGCCGCTCCTGGCCGGCGCCGGCATCGTCGGCATCGCCATCGGCTTCGGCTCGCAGAAACTGGTGCAGGACCTGATCACCGGACTGTTTCTGCTGCTGGAGAATGGCGTCCAGGTCGGCGACAATGTCAGCGTCGCGGGCCTCACCGGCAATGTGGAGAATGTGTCGATCCGCACCATCAGGCTTCGTGCCGGTGACGGCTCGGTCCATATCGTGCCCTTCAGCGCGGTGACGACCATCACCAATGCGAGCCGCGGCGCCGGCAATGCCGCCGTCAGCGTCAACGTCGCCTACAAGGAAGACACCGACCGCGTCAGCCAGATCCTTCACGACATCGTCGCGGAGATGCGCAAGGAGGCTGAATACCGGATGTTGATCCGCGGCGATCTGGAGCTGTGGGGCATCGACAAGATCGACGGCGCGATGGCGACGATCGTCGGCCAGATCCGCTGCACGGACGGCGGCCGCTGGCCGGTTCAGCGCGAATTCAACCGCCGCATGAAGCGCCGCTTCCAGGAATGCGGCATCGAGATCGCCAGCACCGGCCAGACCATCCTGATGCAAATCCCCGCACCGGCAGCAGCCGAGGGCAACCCTGAGGCGATGCGGCGACGCTCGGCAGGCTGATTGCCTTGTGCCAAAACAGTCCGGCATTCCCTGCACGATGGTTTACGGCCTGCTCCGCGCACCCTGGCGATCGGCTTTTTGTCGGTATCGCCGACGGATCATCCAGCCGACTTGATGCCAGCGTCGCCAGCCGAACTCTCGTCCAAAGTTCGGGATGCTCAAGGAACTTTCGAGATAAAGAGCGGTTCTCGCTCAAGCCAAGAGTTCCGCCATGCGCAGCATCCGCTGGCTCGCCGTCATCCCGTTTCTGGCGTTGATCGTCGGCCCGTTTTTCGTCAACCGAGCAACGCCGGTCATTCTCGGCCTGCCGTTTCTGCTCGCCTGGATCGTGGCCTGGATCCTGCTGACCTCCCTCATCATGGCGGTGATCTACGCCGCCGATCCGGCCAACCGGGAAGACGAGACATGAACGGCGCGCTGCCCTTCATCGTCGGTGCCGCGCTTTTAGCGCTGGTGCTCGGCTTTGTCGCCCGCCGCGGCAAGAACATGAATCTCGAACAGTGGACGGTGGGCGGGCGCGGCTTCGGCGCGATCTTCGTCTTCCTGCTGCTTGCCGGCGAAATCTACACCACCTTCACCTTCCTCGGCGGCAGCGGCTACGCATACGGCAAGGGCGCGCCGGCCTTTTACATTCTCTGCTACGGCACGCTCGCTTACGTGCTCTCCTACTTCATGCTGCCGCCGATCTGGCGCTATGCCAAGGACAACCGGCTCTACTCCCAGTCGGACTTTTTCGTCCGCAAGTATGAGAGTCCGACGCTCGGCGTGATCGTTGCGCTGGTCGACATCGTGGCGCTGATCCCTTACCTCGTGCTTCAGTTCAAGGGGCTCGGCATCATCGTCGAAGTCGCCGGTTACGGCGCGATCTCCTCGACGCTTGCGATCTGGATCGGCGCCGTCATCGTTGCCGCTTATGTGATGGTGTCCGGCGTGCATGGCTCGGCCTGGACCTCGGTCGCCAAGGACATCATGATTCTCTGCGTCGTCATCTTTCTCGGCCTCTATCTTCCGTATCATTATTACGGCGGGCTCGGCCCGATGTTCGAGGCGATCGAGAAGGCCAAGCCAAACTTCACTGTGTTGCCGTCGCGTGGCGAGAGCCTGTGGTGGTTCGCCTCGACCGTGCTGCTCACCGCGCTCGGCTTTTTCATGTGGCCGCACACTTTCGGATCAATCTATACCGCCAGAAGCGCCAGGGTGATCCGCAAGAACGCGATCCTGCTGCCGCTTTATCAACTGATCCTGCTGTTCGTCTTTTTCGTCGGCTTCGCGGCGACCTTGCAAGTCCCCGGCCTCACCGGTTCCGACATCGACCTCGCGCTGTTCAAGCTGTCGGTGAAGACATTCGATCCCTGGTTCGTCGGCGTAATCGGCGCAACGGGCATGCTCACTGCGCTCGTACCCGGCTCAATGATCATGATGACGGCGGCGACCTTGATCGCCAACAATCTCTACCGCGCCGTCAAGCCACAGGCCGACGACCGGCAAGTATCGCGGCTTGCGAAATTCCTGGTGCCGCTGGTGGCGCTGGTTGCCGTATTCTTCACCCTGAAGGGTGGCGAGACCATCGTGGCCCTTCTCTTGATGGGCTACAGCTTCGTGACCCAGTTATTTCCCTCTCTGGTGCTCAGTCTCGCACAACGAAACATCGCTACGCGCGAGGGTGCGGCTGCCGGCATCATCGCCGGCGTCGCCACTGTCGCCAGCCTCAGCCTAACCGGCGCGAGCCTCCACAAGCTGTCCTGGCTGCCAGGCGAAATCCAGGATCTCAACATCGGCATCGTCGCGCTGGCGGTGAATTTCATCGTGCTGATCGCAGTCAGTCTCGCAATGCGATCCGCCGCCGCGCCGACGCATGCGGCCGCCGAGTAGGTTCGAGGAGGGATCGTTATGTCTGTGACAACAGCGGGCTCTTATTCCAGCCGCTGGGGCCGGCTGATACCGATCGCGTTCATCACCTACAGCCTCGCCTATGTCGATCGAGCCAATTACAGCTTCGGCGCCGCCGGGGGCATGGCGCATGATCTCAAAATCGACGCTACCGCGGGCTCGCTGCTTGGTGCGCTGTTCTTCCTCGGCTATTTCTTCTTCCAGGTACCGGCCGCCTATTACGCGGAGAAGCGAAGTGCGAAGGATCTGATCTTCTGGAGCCTCATCCTGTGGGGCATCTTCGCCGCCGCGACCGGGCTGTTGAGCGACATCCGGCTGCTCTACCTGGACCGCTTCGTGCTTGGCGTCATGGAAAGTGTCGTGTTACCGGGCATGTTGATCTTTCTCGGCCACTGGTTCACCAAAGAGGAACGCTCGCGCGCGAATACCTTTCTCATCCTTGGTAACCCGATCACCGTACTGTGGATGTCGATCGTCTCCGGCTATCTGGTCCAAGCCTTCGGCTGGCGCGGCATGTTCATCGTCGAGGGCGCGCCGCCCATTATCTGGGCCTTCGTCTGGCGCGCCATGGTCGAGGATTGGCCGCGCGACGCGGCCTGGCTCGATCCCGATGAGCGCGCCGAGCTCGAACGCAAGCTCGAAGACGAACAGCGCCAGTTCGCGCCAGTGCGGGACTACGCGGCGGCGTTTCGCACGCCCTCGGTGATTGCGCTTGCGATCCAGTATTTCTGCTGGAGCATTGGCGTCTACGGCTTCGTCATCTGGCTGCCATCGATGCTAAAGGCGGCCGGTGAAAGCTCGATCGTGCTGCTTGGCTGGTTGTCGGCCGGGCCATATCTTGCCGCCGCCGTGTTGATGGTCATCGGCTCGTATTTTTCGGATGCCAGCGGCGACCGCAAGAACTTCGTCTGGCCGTTCCTGCTCATCGGAGCGGTCGCGTTCTACGGATCCTACCTGGTGGGAACGTCGAGCTTCTGGCTCGGCTACTACCTGCTCGTCCTCGCGGGTGCCACGATGTACGCGCCCTACGGCCCGTTCTTCGCCTGGATCGCCGAGATGCTACCTCGCAACGTGGCGGGCGGCGCGATCGCGCTGATAAACTGTTTCGGTGCGCTTGGCTCGTTCGTCGGATCGTATTTCGTCGGATGGCTCAACGGAGTGACGGGTGGTTCAGGCGCGTCATTCCTGTTCATGGCGGCAGCCCTACTGGTTTCGGTGGTCCTCACGCTGACGCTGCGTCGCCCCGGCAACGTCGAAATGCCCGCTCGCACGGCAACCTGATCGCATTGGCGTCAATTTGCGAAGTGCGCGGCGACTGGTGGCGGCTCGTGACAGCTGCGAATCCCCTGAAACGTGGTCGTCGCCGGCGCGAAGGCATATCCGCCGGCATAAGGGTCGCCTCGCCCTCGCGGCGGCCCAATCGGCTTTCGACCGAGCGGGTAGCATTGATCTAAATCAGAAGAACCTGACCGGCCGTGCTGCAAATTCAACTTGCGCCTTGACCGCTAGGGCGATAGCCGAAAGGAGCAACCTTATGGCCTCGACGAGAATGCCGTTCTGGCTTCGAGCGGCATCGCTCCTTGGCGTCGTCGTTTTTTGCACCGGCGCAGGCCTGTTGGGATATCGCTGGTTTACTCGCCCGGTGACGTTGACGGTCGCGGTTGGCTCACTGGATGGTGAGGCAGCCAAAGCGATGTCAGCGATTGCTAGCCAGTTCGTAACGGATGGCGCGCCGGTGAGGCTGAAGGTTGTTGACACGGGCAATGCTGTTGAATCCGCCAAATCATTCGCAGCCGGAAAGGTTGACCTCGCCGTCGTTCGCGGTGACGTTGGTGATTTGTCTCAGGCACAGGCGATCGCCGTCCTGTCGCACCTGACCGTGCTCCTCATCGCGCCTCCCGGCTCGGCGATCGACAGCATCGAGAAGTTTTCAGGCCGAACCATTGGCGTGCTCGGAGGCGATACGAACGCAAAGATCGTCGACGTCCTGAACAAGACCTACGACCTCCCCCGCAACAAGGTGGCTTTCAAGACTGTGAACCTGCAGGACGCGCGCCAGGCCGTTCAATCGAAGCAGGTCGGCGCCCTGCTCGTGGCAGTACCTTTGACCGAAAAATATCTGACGCTGGTCAAAGGATTTTTTCCGCAAGGACCAAAATCACTGCCAGTCCTGATCGGATTCGAGTCAGCCGCCGCCATTGCCGCGGCCAATCGGGCCTATGAGAGTTTCGACGTGCCCAAAGGGACGTTGCGCGGATCTCCTCCTGTCCCGGAAGACGACGTGACCACTTTGCGGACGTCGCTGTACATCGTCGCGAAAAAGAGCCTCAATTCCGACGCGGCGACAAATCTGGTTCAGTCGATCATGAAAGTTCGCAGGGAGCTGTCGCGCGAGAATCCGCTATTCGCCCAAATCACCGCGGCAAGCGTGGAAGCGGACTCCTATCTTCCTGTCCATCCCGGCGCCGCTGCCTTCTACAACGGCACGCAGCAAAGCTTCATCGACGAATACAGCAACTATATCTATCTGGCTCCGATGTTTCTGGGCGGTATTGCGTCACTGCTTGCCGCCGGCTGGAAATTCCTGGGGATCGGACAGCCCAAATTCCGGGCGGGACCTCTCGACACCCTTTACGGTTTTTCACGTCGAATACGCAGCGCTGGCTCGGAAGCAGAACTGTCGAGCATTGAGGAAGACATCGACAATATTCTCAGGACTGAACGCGTGAAAGCGGAGAGCGACGACGAAAATGCGGTCGACACCGCAACTTTGAACGTCGTCGCGCATCGACTTGAGAACCTGATTCATGACCGGCGCGCGATCCTCGTCGCGAAGCCAGTGGCCACCGTTCCCGCATGAGTTCCAAAGGCGCGAGGGTTCGGGCCAATGGTTGGTGGTCCTTGGAACGTCTGCTCACCCGATCGCAACGCCCCCGCCGACGGTGCGGTTGAGCACCTGCGTGGTTTTCTCGATGCGGTCAGCGGCCGCGTTGAGCGCGCTCGCCACCGCGGCCTGCGTCGCCCTGGCGCGGTCGGCGGCGACCTCGCGCACATCGGCGAGCGCAACCAGTTCCTGCTCGAGGCCGCGGATGCGATTGCCCGCATCGGAGAGCTCGTCGCAGACCGTGAGCGCGGCCATCACGGTGAGCCGGGCGTCGCCGATCTCGCCGAACTTGCCGCGCAGGCTCTGGATCCGCGATTCAAGGCTTTCGGCGAGACGAAGCAGCCGCGTCTCCTGTCCTTCCTCGCAGGCCATGCGATATTGCCGGCCGTTGATGGTGACGTTGACGTGGTTCATGACATCTCTTCTCCCGCCTCCAGCACCTCGCGGATGGTGCCGATGGCCGCATCGAGCCGTTCGGCGATCTCGCGGTTGGAGCGCTCGAGCCGCTTCGACCTCACCAGCGATCCGTCGAGTTCGTCGGCAAGACGCGCCCGATCGGCGCCAAGCGCCTGGATTCGCGCGGCAAGTTCGTCCTCGTCGCGATCGGCGTCGCGCCGCCGCTCCACCGCCCGCTCCAGCGCATCAAGCGCTGCCATCAGGCGGCGCGTGGCGGCATCCAGATCGGCGAAAGCAGGCTCCGTATGGGTCGAACCGTTGACCGTGTGATCGTCCATGTCATCGCTCAGCATGCTTCCGGCGGAGCCGGATGCTTTTTGCAAAATCAAGCGCTTGGGAGGAGAAGCTTACGTAACGACCATGGCCAGTGCAACGCCGCTTCGGAACTATGCACTGCAAAGCAGGTTTTACCGTCGCAAAGCCCGCCACTTCCTTTGACTTTGGCAGATCAGGTGCTAATCCACCCTCGACTTCAGGTTCCATTCGAGGCAACCGCCTCGGCCTATTCACCCAAGCACCTCATTATCTGACGGAATTTCATCATGACGCAGGTCGATCACGTCCGTATGGCCAATGCGATCCGGGGCCTTGCGATGGACGCGGTCGAAAAGGCGAAGTCCGGGCATCCCGGCCTGCCGATGGGCGCCGCCGATATCGCGACCGTTCTGTTCACGCAGTTTCTGAAATACGACGCGGCGAATCCCGCATGGCCCGACCGCGATCGCTTCGTGTTGTCGGCCGGCCACGGCTCGATGCTGCTTTATGCGCTGCTTTATCTCACCGGCAACAAGGACATGACGCTGGACGAGATCAAGCGCTTCCGTCAGGTCGATTCGACGACGCCCGGGCATCCAGAGAATTTCCGAACCAAGGGCATCGAGACCACGACCGGTCCGCTCGGCCAGGGCATTTCCACCGCCGTCGGCATGGCGCTCGCTGAAAAGATGCTGGCGGCCGAGTTCGGCAAGAAGATCGTCGACCACCACACCTATGTGCTCTGCTCCGACGGCGACCTGATGGAAGGCGTGTCGCAGGAAGCGATCGGGCTGGCCGGCCATTGGCGGCTCAACAAGATGATCGTGCTCTATGACGACAACGGCATTTCGATCGACGGCCCGACCTCGATTGCCGACTCCGTCGACCAGGTGAAGCGCTTCAAGTCCGCCGGCTGGGCGGCCGAACTGATCGACGGCCAGGACCAGGCCGCGATTGCGGCCGCGATCACCCGCGCTCAAAAGTCCAACAAGCCGTCGCTGATCGCCTGCAAGACCACCATCGGCTACGGCGCGCCCCACAAGGCCGGCACCGCCAAAGCCCATGGCGAGGCGCTCGGAGCCGACGAGCTGAAAGGCGCCAAGGAAAAACTCGGCATCTCGCTCGAGCCGTTCTCGGTGCCGGATGACGTGCTGAAGGCCTGGCGCGAGGCGGGAAGCCGCGGCGTGGCCGCGCGCGCCGAATGGGAAGCGCGCTATGCCGAGCTTGGTCCGCGCAAGCGCGCCGAGTTCGAGAGAAGGTTGCGTCATGAACGCCCGGCCTCGCTTGCGAAGGCGCTGCGCGACCACAAGAAGAAGCTGCTTGAGAGCCCGCTCAACATCGCCACGCGCAAGTCCTCCGAAGCCGCGATCGATGCGATCGCGGCTGCGATGCCGATGGAATTCGTCGGCGGCTCGGCGGACCTCACCGGCTCCAACAACAACAAGCCAAAGGATGCGGCCGCGTTCTCCGCCAAGACGCCGAAGGGCCGCTTCATCCATTACGGCATCCGCGAGCACGGCATGGCGGCCGCCATGAACGGCATCTTCCTGCACGGCGGCTTTGCGCCGAACGGCGCGACCTTCCTCGTCTTCACTGACTATGCGCGGCCGGCGATGCGGCTTGCCGCGCTGATGGGAACGGGCGTCGTCTACGTCATGACCCACGATTCGATCGGGCTTGGCGAAGACGGCCCGACGCATCAGCCGGTCGAACATCTCGCCGCATTGCGCGCCATGCCCAACATGCGCGTGTTCCGCCCCTGCGACGCAGTCGAAGTCGCCGAGTGCTGGGAACTGGCCCTTAACCGTACCACGGGTCCGACCGTGCTGGCGCTCACCCGCCAGAACGTGCCGCAGCTTCGTAACCAGGCGCCGTCGGACAATCCGTGCAGCCATGGCGCGTATGAACTGGTCGCGGCTGGCGGTGACGCGAAAGTGTCGCTGTTTGCTTCCGGTTCCGAAGTCGAGATTGCGGTCGCAGCCCAGAAGGAACTTTCGAGCCGCGGCATCGCGACGCGCGTGGTTTCGGTGCCTTCGCTTGAACTGCTGCTGTCGCAGCCGCAGGACAGGCAAAAGGCCATCATCGGCAACGCGCCGGTGAAGGTCGCGATCGAGGCCGCGGTCCGCTGGGGCTGGGATGCCGTGATCGGCCACGACGGCGTCTTCATCGGCATGCATGGTTTCGGAGAAAGCGGCCCGGCCAAGGACCTTTACAAGCACTTCGGCATTACCGCCGAGGCGGTGGTGGAAGCATCCGTCAAGCGGCTCTCGTAACCGTATTAAGGCCGTCCTTTAACCAAGAAACTTCTTTGGGCGGCCTAAAGGTTTTCTTTGGCGTTGAGCTTTCGCTCTGAAATTCCGCAAGGAATCTGTCTGCGCCTTGCAGTTCGGCATGGGAGGACATATCGGCGCGGCTGGCCGGGACGGTTGAGCTAGGCCGCGAAAGGGTCTACCTAACACGTATCTTTACCGTCCTCGTCCGGCCGAACCGGGCGAACCGCCCAAAACCTCCTTGCGGGACCCGCCCGTAAGGACGGCAGCGGCTATTAGAGGAGAAACACCATGGCAGTCCGGGTCGCTATCAACGGGTTTGGCCGCATCGGCCGCAACGTGCTGCGTGCCATCGCCGAGTCCGGCCGCAAGGACATCGAAGTGGTCGGCATCAACGATCTCGGCCCGGTCGAGACCAACGCCCACCTGCTGCGCTTCGACAGCGTGCACGGCCGCTTCCCCGGCACCGTGACGGTGGAGGGTGACTCGATCAGCCTCGGCAACGGCAAGATCAAGGTTTCGGCCGAACGCGATCCGTCGAAGCTGCCCTGGAAGGCGCTCGGCGTCGACATCGCGCTCGAATGCACCGGCATCTTCACCGCCAAGGAAAAGGCCTCCGCGCATCTGACCGCCGGCGCCAAGCGCGTGCTGGTCTCGGCGCCCGCCGAGAACGCCGATGCCACGGTCGTCTACGGCGTCAACCACGACAAGCTCACCAAGGATCATCTCGTGGTCTCGAACGGTTCGTGCACCACGAACTGCCTCGCGCCGGTCGCCAAGGTGCTCAACGACACCGTCGGCATCGAGACCGGCTTCATGACCACGATCCACGCCTATACCGGCGACCAGCCGACGCTCGACACCTTGCACAAGGATCTCTATCGCGGCCGCGCCGCGGCGATGTCGATGATCCCGACGTCAACGGGTGCGGCCAAAGCGATCGGCCTCGTGCTGCCGGAGCTGAACGGCAAGCTCGACGGCGTCGCAATCCGCGTGCCGACCCCGAACGTCTCGGTGGTGGACCTCAAGATCGTCGCCTCCCGCAAGACCACCAAGGAAGAAATCAACGAGGCGATGAAGCGCGCGGCCGAGCAGCAGCTCAAGGGCATCCTCGGCTACACCACCGCACCGAACGTCTCGATCGACTTCAACCACGACCCGCACTCCTCGACGTTCCACATGGACCAGACCAAGGTGCAGAACGGAACGCTGGTGCGCGTGATGTCCTGGTACGACAACGAGTGGGGCTTTTCGAACCGCATGGCGGATACCGCCGTGGCGATGGGCAAGCTGGTTTAACCAAAAAATCTTTATTGGCCGGGCTCGTCCCGGCCATTTGTTTGTTTACCCCGTCGTTCCGGGGCGCGAAGCGAACCCGGAACCTCAAGATTCCGGGTCTGGTCCTTCGGACCATCCCGGAATGACGCCTCAGGAAGCGTGCCATGAAACCATTCCGCACCCTCGACGACGTCGACGTGAAGGGCAAACGCGTATTGCTCCGCGTCGATCTCAATGTTCCCATGGAGCAGGGCCGCGTCACCGACGCCACCCGCCTCGAGCGCGTCGCGCCGACGATTACCGAAATCGCGGACAAGGGCGGCAAGGTGATCCTGCTCGCGCATTTCGGCCGGCCCAAGGGGCGCGATCCGAAGGACTCGCTGAAGCCCGTCGCGGCCGCGCTGGCGCAGGTGATCAAGAAGCCGGTTGGCTTTGCAGATGATTGCGTCGGCGACGTCGCGCAAAAGGCCGTCGGGGCGATGAAGGACGGCGAGATTCTTTGCCTGGAGAACACCCGCTTCCACAAAGAGGAAGAAAAGAACGATCCCGCCTTTGTCGCCGAACTCGCCAAGCTCGGCGACATCTGGGTGAATGATGCGTTTTCGGCTGCGCACCGCGCGCACGCCTCAACCGAAGGCCTCGGTCACAAGCTTCCGGCCTATGCCGGGCGCACCATGCAGGCTGAACTCGATGCGCTTTCGAAAGCGCTGGAAGCTCCGAAGCGGCCGGTGATCGCGATCATCGGCGGCGCAAAGGTTTCCACCAAGATCGATCTGCTCGAAAACCTCGTCAGCAAGGTCGATGCGCTCGTGATCGGCGGCGGCATGGCCAACACCTTCCTGCACGCGCAGGGCGTCAGCGTCGGCAAGTCGCTGGCCGAGAAAGATCTCTCCGCAACGGCGCAGCGGATTCTCGAAAAGGCCGACGCGGCCAATTGCGCGATCCTCCTTCCGGTCGACGCGGTGGTGGCATTTCATTTCGCCGCCAATTCGCCGTCGCATGCCTATGGCCTCGATGCTGTTCCCGCCGAAGGCATGATCCTCGACGTCGGCCCGCAATCGAGCGCGCGCATTCACGCCGCTATCGATGACGCCAAGACGCTGGTCTGGAACGGCCCGCTCGGGGCGTTCGAGATGACGCCGTTCGACCGCGGCACCATGGTGGCGGCGCGCCATGCGGCCGAACGGACCAAAGCCAAAAAACTGGTGTCGGTCGCCGGCGGCGGCGACACCGTGGCGGCGCTTAATCAGGCAGGCGTGTCTGGCGATTTCAGCTATGTTTCGACCGCAGGCGGTGCATTCCTGGAATGGATGGAGGGGAAACCTCTGCCCGGCGTCGAAGTTTTAAAGAAGCAATAATTCATTTCGGGCTGATAGCCCCAACCGGAGAACAGATTTCATGGCTCGGATCACGTTGCGCCAATTGCTCGACCACGCAGCGGAGCACGACTACGGCGTGCCGGCCTTCAACATCAACAATATGGAGCAGGCGCTGTCGATCATGGCAGCGGCTTCGGAAGTCGACGCGCCCGTCATCATCCAGGCCTCGCGCGGCGCGCGCTCCTACGCCAACGACGTCATGCTGCGCCACATGATGGATGCGGTCACCGAAATCTACCCCTCAATTCCGGTCTGCGTGCATCTCGATCACGGCAATGAGCCCGCGACCTGCATGACCGCAATCCAGGCCGGATTTACCTCCGTGATGATGGACGGCTCGCTGAAGGCCGACGGCAAGACGCCCGGCGACTGGGATTACAATGTCGGCGTGACCAAGACCGTCACCGGCATGGCGCATCTTGGCGGCATTTCGGTCGAAGGCGAACTCGGCGTGCTCGGCTCGCTCGAGACCGGCATGGGCGACAAGGAAGACGGCCATGGCGCCGAGGGCAAGCTGTCGCATGATCAGCTCCTCACCAATCCCGACGAGGCCGTGAAGTTCGTCAAGGAGACCAAGGTCGACGCGCTCGCGATCGCGATGGGCACCTCGCACGGCGCCTACAAGTTCACCCGCAAGCCGGACGGCGACATTCTCGCCATGAAGGTGATCGAGGAAATCCACCGCAAGCTGCCGAACACGCACCTCGTCATGCACGGCTCATCGTCGGTGCCGCAGGACCTGCAGGAGATCATCAACGCCAATGGCGGCAAGATGAAGCCGACCTGGGGCGTGCCGGTCGCCGAAATTCAGCGCGGCATCAAGAACGGCGTGCGCAAGATCAACATCGACACCGACAACCGGATGGCGATGACCGGACAAATTCGGAAAGTTCTGAAGGACAATCCGGAGGAATTCGATCCGCGCAAGTACCTCAAGCCCGCGATGGACGCGATGACCAAGCTGTGCAAGCAGCGGCTCCAGGAGTTCAACACCGCAGGCCAGGCGAGCAAGATCAAGAAGGTCTTGACGACCGCCGAGATGGCCAAGCGCTACGCCAAGGGCGAGCTCGATCCGAAAGTGGCGTGACCTTCGCTTCTTATCCCTCCCCCGCGGAACGCGTGGGGAGGGTGGCCGTCGCGAAGCGACGGTCGGGTGGGGGCGCCAATATCTTCGAGGACGAGCGGGCAACAAAAGACGCTTTTGAACCCCCACCCCGGCTCGCTCACGCTCGCCGACTCTCCCCGCAAGGGGGAGCGATAAGCGAGTGCGCCGGCTTTCCTGCGACCAACGTTAACCTCCTCTTTTGCCCGAGAACGGTCTATTTTGGTCGCCAAAAGCGGGCAGCTTCCGGAGGACGTTTGCGATGAATCTCCCCGATCTCAACAAAGTCGCCGTTGCCATGGTCACGCCAGGCAAGGGCATTCTTGCCGCCGATGAATCGACCGGCACCATCAAGAAGCGCTTCGACGCCATCAAGGTGGAATCGACTGAAGACAACAGGCGCGACTATCGCGAGATGCTGTTCCGCTCAAAGGAGGCGATGAACCACTACATCTCCGGCGTCATTCTCTATGACGAAACCATCTGGCAGAACGCGAAAGACGGAACGCCGCTGGTCAAGCTGATCGAGCAGGCCGGTTCCATTCCCGGCATCAAGGTCGACGAGGGAACGCAATCGCTGCCGAACTGCCCCGGCGAACTCGTCACCGTCGGTCTCGACAAGCTCACCGAGCGGCTCAAGAAATATTACGAGCGCGGCGCGCGCTTTGCGAAATGGCGCGCGGTGATCGATATCGGCAAAGGCATTCCCTCGATGACCGCGATCCGGGTCAACGCGCATGCGCTGGCGCGTTACGCCGCATTGTGCCAGGCAGCCCAGATCGTGCCGATCGTCGAACCGGAAGTCTTGATGGACGGCGATCATGATATCGACCGCTGCTATGAGGTGACGCAGCGCGTGCTCAACAAGACGTTTCAGGAATTGCGCGTGCAGCGCGTCGCGCTCGAAGGCATGATCCTGAAACCCAACATGGCCGTCGCAGGCAAGAAATCGCCAAAGCAGGCGTCCGTGCAAGAAGTCGCCGAAAAGACGGTTCGTCTCTTGAAGTCTTGCGTGCCGGCAGCCGTGCCCGGCATCGCGTTTCTGTCGGGCGGACAGTCCGATGAGGAAGCGACCGCGCATCTCAACGCCATCAACACGATTCCCAACCTGCCGTGGAAGGTCACTTTCTCCTATGGCCGCGCCTTGCAGGCCGCGCCGCAAAAGGCCTGGTCGGGCAAATCCGAAAACGTCGCCGCCGGACAACGCGCCTTCAGCCATCGCGCACATATGAACGGGCTCGCCAGCACCGGCAAATGGACGACCGATCTTGAAAAGAAGGCGGCGTAGTGCGGTGAATTTGAAGCTCCTATCAGTGTCGCTGCGAGTTCGTTATAGGAGCTTCAAATTCAAAAAGCCGCACTACGAACTAAAACTTTCTAGAGCTCCTTTGATTCCGAAGTTCGCATCAGAGGTTGCTGCAGTCGCCTTGCGAACTTCGGAATCGGAGCGCTAGAATTGTCAAAGACGATCCCGCCGCGCCCCTTGCCGCGCCTTTATCTGGCTACGCCTGTCATCGACGATCCGCAGTCGTTTGCGAAAGTGCTGCCGTCGGTCCTGGCGGAGGCCGACGTCGCCGCCGTCCTGCTGCACCTAAAACCGTCCGACCCGCGCACGCTGATCTCGCGCGTCAAGACGCTCGCACCCCTCATCCAGGACAAGGGCGCGGCGCTTCTGCTCGACGGACATGTCGATCTCGTCGCGCGCGCCGGCGCCGATGGCGTACACTTGCCCGGTCTTTCGGCGTTCGAGGAAGCGCTGCCGACGCTCAAGCCTGACCGCATCGCGGGCGTCGGCGGTCTGGCGACACGCCACGACTCGATGACGGCGGGCGAACTCGGCGCCGATTACGTGTTGTTCGGCGAGCCCAACGAGAAGGGGGAGCGCCCGTCGATCGCGGCTATCTGCGAGCGCCTCGGCTGGTGGGACGAATTGTTCGAACCGCCCTCGGTCGGTTTTGCGGCCACGCTGGAAGAAGCAGGCGCGTTCGCCGGCGCCGGCGCCGATTTCATTCTCGCCGGCGATTTTGTCTGGAGCGCTGCGGAGGGCCCGGCGGCCGCGTTGCGTGCGACTGATGCCGCCATCCGCAAGGCCCACGCCGCGAGGCCGGCAAAAGCCGACGCGTCGCAGGGGTAAAATGCAGACATGAGATTGACGCTCGCCTTTCTGCTCTGCGCTGCGATATCGCTGGTCGCGCCCGCATCAGCACAGGTTTCGCCGACCCCAGCCGCGCCGGAAAAGCCGGCGGCTGCACCGGCAAAGCCAGCCCCTGCGGCAAGTCCGAAGGTCAGGCCGACGACAGCGGCGAAGAAGGCCGCCCCCTCCCCGCTGCCCGCGGCCACGCCGGCGCCAGTCGAGACGCCTGATGATCCCAATGTCGACCTGGTGTTCGGCGCCTTTCAGCGCGGTCTTTACAAGACTGCGTTCGACCTGGCGACGAAGCGCGTGCAGGAGAAGGGCGATCCCAAGGCGATGACGATGCTCGGCGAGCTCTACGCCAACGGCTTTGGCGTCAAGCGCGACGACGCGAAGGCGGCTGATTGGTACAAGCGCGCTGCGGATGCCGGCGATCGCGAAGCGATGTTCGAACTGGCGATGCTGCGCATTGCCGGCCGCGGCGGCGCGGTCAATCGCCAGGAAGCCGCGAGACTGATGGCGTCTTCCGCCAAGCTCGGCAATCCCAAGGCGACCTACAATCTCGCTTTGCTGTATCTCGGCGGCGAGGTCCTGCCGCAGGACGTCAGGCGTGCCGCAGAACTGATGCGCCTTGCAGCCGATGCCGGCAACCCCGAAGCGCAGTATGCGCTCGCGACCTTCTACAAGGAGGGAACGGGCGTGCCCAAGGATCTCGAGAAGGCGGCGCGGCTGCTCCAGCAGGCCTCGCTCGCCGGCAACGTCGATGCCGAGGTCGAATATGCGATCGCGCTGTTCAACGGCACCGGCACGTCGAAGAACGAGGCGGCGGCGATCACCCTTCTGCGCAAGGCAGCCAGGCAGAACAACCCGATCGCGCAAAACCGCCTGGCGCGCCTATTGGCCAGCGGCGAGGGCATGCCGGTCAACAAGATCGAGGCGCTGAAATGGCACACCATTGCCAAGACCGCCGGCAAGGGCGATCCGGAGCTCGACCAGGCCCTCTCCACCATGAGCGCCGAGGACAAGGCCAAGGCGGACATCGCCGTGCGCAGGTGGCTCAGCACCAAATGACCTTGACGGCGTCGGCGCTAACGGGCACGCACTGTCGCACATCGCGCCGCCACACGGGCAATCAGGGATAAACGACAAGCTTTACCATGCTGCAATCAGCCCTCCTCAACGTCATGGTCAAGGCGGCGCGGCGCGCCGGCCGCAGCCTCAAGCGCGACCTCGGCGAAATCGAAAACCTGCAGGTCTCCATGAAGGGGCCGGCCAATTTCGTCAGCCTCGCCGACAAGCGCGCCGAGGAAATGCTGTACACGGACCTTTCCAAGGCGCGCCCCGGCTACGGCTTCATCGGCGAGGAAGGGGGACAGCGCGAGGGCGCCGACAAAACCCACACCTGGATCGTCGACCCGCTCGACGGCACCACCAACTTCCTGCACGGCATTCCGCAATTTGCGATCTCGATCGCGCTTCAGCGCGAAGGCACGATCATCGCCGGCGTGATCTACAATCCCGCCAATGACGAGCTCTACACCGCCGAACGCGGCAAGGGCGCGTTTCTCAATGACCAGCGCCTGCGCGTCGCGGGACGACGCAAACTCAACGAATGCGTCATCGCCTGCGGCCTGCCGCATATCGGACGCGGCGATCACGAGTTGTCGCGCCAGGAGATGGCCGAACTGCAGCCCCGCGTCGCGGGCCTGCGCCGGTTCGGCGCGGCCTCGCTCGACATGGCCTTTGTCGCAGCCGGCCGCCTCGACGGCTATTGGGAGCGCAACCTGCAGCCCTGGGACGTCGCGGCCGGCCAGATCCTCGTGCGCGAGGCCGGCGGGGTGGTCTCCGGCATTGCCGGCAATGACGATCCGCTGCAAACCAAGAGCGTGATCTGCGGCAACGAGTTCGTCCACGGCGAGCTGGTGAAGATCCTGAAGCCGCTGGGGATCTGAGACCGCGGCGAACAATCCTTTACCCACCCCGCAGCAATGGGAAATTCTCGACGAATGGCGGTTCGTTGAATCGGGCTTGCCGATTAAAAATCTCGCTGCAGTGCGTTCGGGGCGACACCGTGGAACCAAATGGTGCGGATGACGGTTGCTCCCGCGACAAAAGGAGAGTTGAAAGCGCGAGCGTGCATCTTTAACGTCGATCCGAAGCCAGGCGACTCCAACATCAGGTAAATGTCCCATGCGCGCCGCGATTCCCGTGCTGTTGATCCTGGCGATCGCAGCCTGCGCACCCTCCGCCAAAGCCGGCTTGAGCGAGACCCCTCGAGCGACGACGGCATCCGTCGAACCGGCGTCGCTGACCGACGAAGCCACCCAGCAAAGCGAAGATCAGATCGGCCTGACCAGGACCAAGCGCCGCGATGTGCAGCGCCGGCTCACCAAGCTTGGCTACGATACCAAGGCCAACGGAAAGTTCGACGACGCAACCCGCGATGCTATCTCGCGCTGGCAGGAGCAGCACGGCTATCCCAAGAGCGGCTTTCTCAACACCGCGCAGCATCAGGCGCTCTTGAGCGAAAGCGCAGCAGCGGTGGAGGCCAGCCGATCCGAGCATCGTAGCCGCGGCCGCCGGTCGCGCGGGATCGGCGGTCCGATCGGGGCGATCGGTCACGTCGTGGGCGGAATACTCGGCCGGTAAACGACATTCGAAACCTGCGCGGCCTTCATCCGGTAGTGGCTGACGCCCCATTCGTCGCCGCCCGAAAAGCCGAACAGGCCGGAGGTGGCGAGGAAGAACCAGCGCCAGCGCCGCATCCAAAGCGCTGTCTCCTCCTTATATGCGGCGCGTAAAATGGTTTCGATCTCGCCGGCATGGCGATCGAAATTGGCGAGCCAGTCGAGCGCCGTGCGCTTGTAATGCTCGCCGCTCCAGCGCCACTCCCGCTCGACTTCAAACAGATCGGCATATTGCCGGATCAGCTGATGGCTCGGCATCACGCCGCCGGTGAAGAAATGCTGCGCGATCCAGTCGTCCTTGTCGTTGCGGTCGAACAGATAGGCGCCGGAGCGGTGGGTAAAGATGTGCATGAAGAAGCGGCCTTCCGGCTTAAGCCACGACCGCATGCGAGTAAGAAGTTCGCGCCAGTTCATTATGTGCTCGAACATTTCCACCGACACGATGCGGTCGAAGGAGCGCACCGGATCGAATCCGTTCATGTCGGCCGTGATGACCGACAGGTTCACCAGCCCGCGCGCGGCCGCCTCGCTTTGGATATGCATGCGCTGCGAATGGGAGTTGGAGACCGCAACTATTCTGGCATGGGGAAATCGCTGCGCCATCCAGAGCGACAGCGAACCCCAGCCGCAACCGAGCTCGAGGATCGATTGCCCGTCGGCGAGATCGGCATGCTCGGCGGTCTGGCGCAGCGCCTCTTCCTCGGCTTCCTGCAACGTCGCATTGGGCGCGGGATAGAAGCACGACGAATACTTGCGGTTCGGCCCGAGCACACGCCCGAAGAACGCAGCTGGCACCTCGTAATGCTGGGTGTTCGCCGCGTCCGTATGTTCGGCTATGGCCCGAGCCGCCATCGCCTGCGCGAATGCGGCATCGCTTTTGATATTTCCGGCGGAAAGCCGCGCTGCGGTACGCGAGCAGAGCTGGTGGATAGCGGTGCGGATCAGAAGATCCGGCAGCGGCACCCGCTCGGCAAAGCCGATAACCTCGGACGTGATACTCACCCGGCCCCTCCCTTTGCTCCTGTTTCGCGCGGCGGCAGCGGGAAGAAGGTGCTGGTGCGCGACTGATAGTCGCGATAGCGGTCGCCCCGCGACTTGAGCATCTGCGTTTCCAGCGGCGGGATGCCGGTGACATGGACCAGGATCCAGTACATGAACGCCGGCGCCAGCAACGCGGCCCAGCCCCAAACATGATCCGCCGAGATCGCGATGACGGGGTATGCGAGCCAGCCCAGCCATTCGAAAAAGTAGTTCGGATGCCGCGACCAGTGCCACAGGCCGATGTCGCAAACCTGGCCTTGGCTGCCTGGACGCTGCCTGAACCGCTTGAACTGGGCATCGGCAACCGCTTCGCCGAGGATACCGACAAGCAGCACCAGCACGCCGAGATAATCCTGCAGCCGCAGATCGGGCGACGGGGCATGTGCGGCGACAAAGATCGCAAACACCAGCGGGATCGACCCCAGGGCTTGATTTTGCAGGAATAAAAACATCCGGCGCGGCGCGCCTGCACCCCATTCTTCCGCAAATGCCGCATAGCGCGAATCGTCCGATATGTTTGCGGTCCGGGTCGCGATGTGGACGCCAAGCCGCAGCGACCAGGCTGTGACAAGGGCGGCCACAAGCCATTGCCGCGCATTCGGTCCGCCGGCTTCAATCGGCCAGAGCGCGCCGGTGGCGCCGACCAGACCGACCGAAAATGTCCAGATGGTATCGACCCAGCCGGAATTGCCGGTGCGCTGTTGCACGACCCAGGCGCCCATCATCAGGATGGAAAGCGAGGCGGCCGCCAGCGCCCCGAGGAATGAAGTCACGGACATTGCAAGCCGCCTGTCCCGTTAACCGCCTGTCGCATTAAATGCCTGTCCTGCCGAAGCTTTGCCAAAAATACGTGGAAGGTCCGCTTGAGGTTTCACGCGGAAGTTCCCGCCTCAAGCTCTCCCCGCGCCGCAACCGGCCTTTTATCTCTGCCTCGCTGTGCCATAGTGGGGCCTCTCGCAACGGATGACCTTGAGAAATGGCCAACTCGTCCCGCTCCGCGATGGAGCTTGAATTCACAAAGCTCGCCCCGCCGCGGATCTTCCTGGTGCGGATGCTGGTCTTTCTGGTGCTGTGCGCGCTGATTGCAGTCGTGCTCTACAAGCAGATTGTCGCCGCATTCTTCGCCAATCCTGGCCTCAACGCGCTGATCGGCCTCGTGCTTCTGGTCGGCATCATCCTGTCCTTCCGCCAGGTGGTCCGCCTTTATCCGGAGGTCTCCTGGGTCAATAATTTCCGCATCGCCGATCCGGGCCTGGCGCTCACGCGCAATCCGACGCTGCTCGCGCCCATGGCGGCCATCCTCGGCGGCGAGCGTTCGGGGCGCATCACCATCTCGCAGCAGACCATGCGGCATCTGCTCGATTCCATCGCCACCCGCCTCGACGAGGCGCGCGATATTTCCCGCTACATGACCGGGCTGCTCGTCTTTCTTGGCCTGCTCGGCACCTTCTGGGGCCTGATCGAGACCGTGGGCTCGGTCGGCAAGGTGATCGACGGGCTGAAGGTCGGCGGCGATGCCGGCGCCCTGTTCGACACCCTCAAGGAAGGTCTGGCCGCGCCGCTCGGCGGCATGGGCATTTCGTTTTCGTCCTCGCTGTTTGGTCTCGCCGGATCGCTGATCCTGGGCTTTCTCGACCTGCAATCGAGCCAGGCGCAAAACCGCTTCTATACCGACCTCGAGGACTGGCTGGCGACGACCGTGCGCGGCTATTCGAGCGAGGGCGGAGCGGGCGGCGATCTCCAGGCCGCACTGGAGCGGCTGCGCGCGTCGATGGAAGAGGGCGGCGGCGGCAAAGCCACGACCACGGCCATGGCAAGCCTCGCCGAAGCGATCCAGGGCCTCGTCACCCATATGCGCACCGAGCAACAGATGATCCGCGAATGGGCCGATGGCCAGGGCGAGCAGAACCGCGAGATCAAAAAACTGCTCGAACGCCTCGCCCGCCAGAAAGAGAAGAGTTGAGCACGCAGGATGCTGGATCACGTCACGCTTGGCGTCAGCGATCTCGAGCGATCGAAGACATTCTACGATCGCGCGTTAGCCCCCTTGGGAATCGCGCGGCTTTATGCGGAGGCTGGGCGCTTTGCCGGCTATGGCGTCGATCCGAAGGCTTTTTTCTGGATCGGGACGCGGCCCAGCTCGCAGTCCGGCGCGCACATCGCCTTGACCGCGAAAGATCGCGCGACCGTCGACCGGTTTTACGAGGAGGCGATCGCGGCCGGGGCGACGGACAACGGCCGGCCGGGCCTTCGCCAGCACTACCATGCGAACTACTACGGCGCTTTCGTGCTCGATCCCGACGGTCACAACATCGAGGCCGTCTGTCACCTGCCGGAGAAATAGTTCGCCGTGCCCCGGATGCGGCGCATCATGAAATGATGTGCCGCTGATCCGGGGGTCCACGGCAACAGGTCCCGGATCTGCGATGCCGCGTGAAGAACGCTGCACCCGCGTCCGGGACACGAGAGAATGGAGATTGCTGATGGCCCTTGCCCGCGCGCGGCGCAGCGAAAGCGCCTTCAACTACTGGCCCGGCTTTGTCGATGCGCTATCGACGCTGGTGCTGTCGATCGTGTTCCTGCTCTCGGTGTTTCTGGTGGTGCAGTTCTTCCTGTCCCAGGAGGTGACCGGCAAGGACAAGGCGCTGGAGCAACTCAACGCCAAGATCGCCGAACTGAACGACATGCTGTCGATGGAAAAGCTCGGCGAGGTCAATCTCAAGGACCAGCTTTCGCAGGTGCGCGCCGGATTGGCGACGGCCGAGGGCGAACGCGATCGCGTCAAGGGACTCTATGAAGGTCTTGCGAACGCGGGCAGCGATGCGGCGAGCCGCACCGGCGAACTCAACAAGGCGCTCGATTCCGAAAAGCAGGTCTCCTCGCGTGCGCTGGCGCAGATCGAGGTGCTGAACCAGCAGATCAGCGCGCTGCGACGGCAGCTCGCCGCGCTGGAAGAGGCCTTGCAGGCGTCCGAGAAGCGCGACAAGGAATCGCAAAGCCGCATCGCCGATCTCGGCCAGAGATTGAACGTCGCGCTGGCCCAGCGCGTCCAGGAATTGTCGCGTTATCGCTCCGAGTTCTTCGGACGCTTGCGGGCCATTCTCGGCAACCGGCCGGACATCAGGATCGTCGGCGACCGCTTCGTGTTCCAGTCCGAAGTGTTTTTCGATACCGGGCAGGCGACGCTGTTGCCCGAAGGCAAATCCGAACTCGACAAGGTCGCAAGCGCCCTGACCGACCTCGACAAGCAGATCCCCAGCGAAATCGCCTGGGTGCTACGGGTCGACGGCCACACCGACGTGCGGCCGATCACCAACAGTCCCCAGTTCAAGTCGAACTGGGAGCTATCATCAGCGCGCGCGATATCGGTGGTGCAATACCTGGTCTCGCTCGGCGTCCCCGCACAACGGCTGGTCGCGGCCGGCTTTGCCGAGTTTCAGCCGCTCGACACCGGCAACACCGAGGAGGCGTACCGGCGCAACCGCCGTATCGAGTTGAAGCTGACGGAGAAGTAGCGTGGCACCACGCAACAAGCTCAGTCGTCATGGCCGGGCCTGTCCCGGCCATCCACGCCTTGGGCTGCAAAGGAAGACGTGGATGCCCGGCACAAGGCCGGGCATGACGACGGAGTGAGCAGTTGCCTCCCCTCACCCTCCGTCCCTATCGCCCCGAGGACGAAGACGCCGCGATCGCGCTGTGGCTTGCGACCTGGAAGCAAGCCTATCCTTCGCTCGATTTTGCCGCGCGCGTGCCGTGGTGGCGCGAACGCTGGCGCAACGAACTGGTGCCGAAGGCTGCGATCATCGTCGCGGAAGAAGCCGGCGCCATGGTCGGCTTCGTGACCGTCGATGATGAGGCCTATCTCGACCAGCTCGTGGTCGCGCCCGACCTCTGGGGCTCGAAGCTCGCGGATATGCTGGTCAACGAGGCCAAGCGCCTGTCTCCCGATTCCATCACCCTCTTGGTCAATGAGGATAACGCGCGCGCTATCCGCTTCTACGAACGCAACGGCTTCGCGCATGCCGGCAAGGATGTGAACCCGACTTCGGGCCGGCCGGTGTTGAAGATGGTGTGGCGGGCGTGAGTTGCTACGTCTTACCCTCTCCCCTTGTGGGAGAGGGTGGTTTCGAACGGAGTGAGAAACCGGGTGAGGGGTTTTGGTTGCGTTCGAAGCCACCCCTCACCCGCCCTCGCTACGCTCGGGCACCCTCTCCCACAAGGGGAGAGGGCCAAGAGCTACGCCCCCTCGAACTGCAACCGCGCCAGCCGCGCATACAGCCCGCCTGCGGCGACGAGCGACGCGTGGGTGCCTTGCTCGACAATCCGGCCCTGCTCCATCACCAGGATGCGGTCGCAGGAGAGGACCGTGGCGAGGCGGTGCGCGATCACCAGCGTGGTGCGGTGGCTCATCAACTCTTCCAGCGCGGTCTGCACCAGCGTCTCGGATTCAGCGTCGAGCGCGGATGTTGCCTCGTCGAGCAGGAGCAGCGGCGCATCGCGCAGGATGGCGCGCGCGATCGCGATGCGCTGGCGCTGGCCGCCCGAGAGCGTTACGCCGCGCTCGCCGAGCTGTGCGTCGAGCCCGCCGGGCAACCGGCGCAAGAATTCGGAGGCATGGGCGAGATCGGCGGCGCGTTCGACCTCCGCATCGCTCGCCTCGGGCCGGCCGAAGCGGATGTTGTCGCGCGCGCTCGCCGCGAACACCATGGGGTCCTGCGGCACCAGCGCAATCCGCTTGCGCACTTCGGTGGGATCAGCCGCGCGAATGGGAACGCCATCGACCGAAATCGTTCCGGAAGCCGGATCGTAGAAGCGGAGCAGCAGATGAAACAGCGTGCTCTTGCCTGCACCCGACGGGCCGACGATCGCGACCTTCTCGCCGGCGCGCACCGAGAACGAAACGCCGTCGACAGCCGAGATGCCGGGGCGCATCGGATAGGCGAAGCTGATATTTTCAAAGCTGACGTCGCCGCGCGCGGGCTCGGGTAGCGGACGCGGCGAAGCCGGCGCCGTAATCTCCGACTTGACCCGCAGGATTTCGAACAGCCGCTCGGCGGCACCTGACGCCGCGGAGACCTCGCCCCAGACTTCGCTGAGCTGGCCGAGGCCGCTCGCCGCAAAGGCCGTGTAGAGAACGAACTGACCGAGCCGGCCCGGACTGATCAGGCCGGCCTCGACGTCATTCGACCCGATCCAGAGAATCGCGACGACACTGGTGAAGACGATGAAGATGACAATTGCGGTCAACACGGCACGCGCGCGGGTCGACGAGCGGGCCGCGCCATAGGCCTGTTCGACCTCGCCGGTGAAGCGCGTATTGGCGATCCGTTCGCCGGTATAGGCCTGCACGGTGCGGATCGCACCGACCAACTCGGACGCATAGGCGCTGGCGTCCGCCAGCGTGTCCTGAGCATTGCGCGACAATCGCCGAACCCAGCGCCCGAACGCCATCAGCGGCAGCACGACGACGGGAATGGCAAGCAGCACGAGACCGGACAGTCTTGGGCTCGTGACCACCATCATTGCGGTCGCGCCGATGAACAGCATGACGTTGCGCAGCGCAATCGACACTGAGGCGCCGACGGCCGATTTGATCTGGGTGGTATCGGCGGTGAGGCGCGAGATCAGTTCGCCGCTGCGCGAGGAATCGAAGAAGGCCGGCGACAGCGACATCAGATGCGCGAACACATCACGTCTCAGATCCGCGACGATGCGCTCGCCGATGGTCATAACGAGGTAGAAGCGCGAGGCGCTGGCGAGCGCCAGCACGCCGACCACGGCAATCATGACGCTGAAGTAACTGTTGATGCGGGCGATGCCTTCCGGCGTGAAGCCGAAGTCGATCATGCGCCGCACCGCGACCGGCACGACCAGCGTGGTGATCGCCGCAACCGTCAGCGAGATGAAGGCAAGCGTGGCGCGCCCGCGATAGCGCGCCACGTAAGGCGCGAGCGCGAGCAGCGGACGCAGCCGCGCGCTGCGCTCCGCGGGTGGCGAAGTCAGAGCAGCCTCGATTTGTCCGGCCGGCTCGAGCGCGCTGCCGGTCGCAGCCCTATTTTCAGGCGTGGTTTGACCGCCCCGGTCTTCAAGCCGTTCCACTGCGCTCATGAATATAGATCACCCGTTTTCCCATCCCCAGATAGGCCGCATAGGCCCACCTGGCAAATCCGCGAGATGCCCGATGAGCGGCCTCAAATCCGGTAGCCCGCGCGCTTGTTTTAAGGGGCCGCTTGCGTTATAGACCCGACCAAATCCGACACCGTAACAACGAGATACAGGCGCCGGCGCGCCGAAGGACCTGCTATGAAAGCGGAAATTCACCCGAATTATCATACGATTACGGTCGTGATGACCGACGGCACCGAGTACCAGACCCGCTCCACCTGGGGCAAGGAAGGCGACAAGCTGAACCTTGATATCGACCCCAAGTCGCACCCGGCCTGGACCGGCGGCGCCCAGCAGCTGATGGACCGCGGCGGCCGCGTCTCCCGGTTCCAGAAGAAGTTTTCCGGCTTCCTCAAGAAGGATTGAAGCCTTTCAGGCGCGTCGCTGCGCCGAATACAAAACGCCCCGCTTTGAGCGGGGCGTTTTTGTTTGGCGGTCATTTTCCGACCAAGCCAACGGCGCGTGAATGCACGCCCGACAGCGGGCTCGGCGCGAATCCGCGCAATTGCCCATGCGGGCTTGTGCTGGCACCTCGTTTAGCAATTCCCAAGCGGACATGACGCCCCGGAGGGCGGCCGTGATCCCCGATCACCCGACATAGGTCGGCAATTCCGTTCAGCGCGCATTAACCGCGGTTCGCAAGGCTTCCACAGCCCATCGATTGCGACTTGCAAACTGACCTGCTTCCAGATAAATGAACATTGTTCAAATTTAACGACCCACCCTCATCCATGAGGTTTTGGCGATGTCCGTAACTGCTGCAGCTCTTGATCAGTCCGCTCGCATTCCTCTCGGCGTGAAAGTCGGTTTCAGCGCCTTCATGGCAGTGCTGGTGCCGACCTATCTTTACTGGTACGGCCCAACGAACTTTCTTTATTTCTGCGACGTGAGCTTGCTTCTCACGCTGTTCGGAATCTGGACCGAAAGCGCCCTCCTCATCTCGATGTGCGCGATCGGAATCCTGGTGCCGCAAATCATCTGGGTCATCGATTTTCTCGCGCATGTTGCCGGCTTCTCGCTCACCGGCATGACCGATTACATGTTTATCGCGGATCACTCTTTCTTCCTGCGTTTCTTGTCCGGGTTTCACGGCTGGCTGCCATTCTTGCTCATGTTCCTGGTCTGGAAAGTCGGTTATGAGCAGCGCTCGCTTCTCGCCTGGACAATACTGGCCTGGGCCTTGCTGCTGGTCTGCTATTTCGTAATGCCGGGACCACAGCCGAACGCTGGCCTTACGCCAGTCAACATCAACTATGTCTTCGGCACGAGTGACGCGAGCCCGCAGAATTTTGTGCTGCCGCTGGTGTGGCTCGCTGGCCTGATGATCGGTCTTCCGCTTCTCGCTTTTATCCCGACCCACCTCGTCCTGCGGCGCTTTGCGCCGCAGGCATAATCTTGCCGAGCGCCTCCCGGCAAAGCGCGGCTATTGCTCGAACGCCGCCTTGAGGCGGTTGAGCTGCGGCACCAGCGGATTGCCGATCGGCGCGCGCTCGGTGGGACCGGCGTGGATCGTGGAATCGAGCCGCCGTACCTTACCTTGCAACGCCATCGAACGGACGATCAGGTCCTGCAAATGCTGGGGCAGCTTTTCGATCATCTCGCTCGGGCCGGGATCGGCGGCCGAGAGCTTGACCTTGGTCTTTTCGCGGTTGGCCTGGGTCAAGGTCATTTCGCCTTCCTTGACCGCGCGATGCAGGAGCAGCCATGACGCGAGCTGCATCAACCGGGTGGTCAGCCGCATGCTTTCGGTGGCGTAGGTCAGACTGACGGAACGCTCGAGCGCCTTGGCCTCAGAGCGGCCGGCGCCGTCGAGATAGGCGGCGGTCTCCTCAACCAGGTCCATGCCTTCGCGAAACAGGGTGCCGAATGCCGCCGAATTGGTCAGCCGCTCGCTGAACTGGACAAGCGGGGTTTCGCCTTGCGACCGGTCCGACATCTCTGAACGCCTCACGCAACTGTTCACCGCGGCTCTTACGGCCGGAAAATTATGATGAACAAATCATTGCGCACGCGCCTGTGATAGTCCAGCCGCAATGCAAATTATGGTTTCCAGCAACCTCAACCAAAACATTTACGAGTGTTTCTGGGACTTTAGATTGTCGCGCTATGTCCCGGAAGATACGAAAAAAAGAGCCGCCGTTTCCGGCGGCTTTTGAAGTTGATAACAGGGAGGCGTCAAACAGAGTGGACAGGAGCCACTCGGTGTCCAAAGAGGACGCTGCAAGTCATACCTGGGAAAGCTTAATCAACCGTAAACGAACGAATTTTTTTAGAGATTGTTTGCCATGTCGGTCAGTGGCCGAGTGCCAGTTCTTCACCTACGACTTGAAGAAGCTGTTGGCGGCGTCCTTGGAGGCACGCTTCTTCGTTGCCGCCGCCTGCAGGCGCTCGATCTCGGATGTGAGCAGCGCGATCCGGTCGTTCAGTTCCTCGACCGAGAGCAGCGAGAGGTCCTGCCCGATCTCGTGGGTGACTTTCTTTCGCGGCCGGTCGTCATCTTCGCTTGCCATGCGCGTTACTCCTCACTGAGGTGACCGGTTGCCAGGGTGAAGGCCGCTGGCTAATCAGAGGTCCGTTTCCCGGAAATTCTAACGTCTGGCCAAGGACAAATCATGGAAAAAGTCCCTTCGCAAATGACCGTCGTCGCAATCAGCAAGCCCGGCGGCCCGGAAGTGTTGCTGCCAGAGACCCGCGCCGTTCCTGCGCCGGGGCCAGGCGAAATCCTCATCAAGGTCGCGGCCGCCGGCGTCAACCGGCCCGACGTGGCGCAGCGCTCCGGTTCCTATCCGCCGCCGCCCGGTGCGAGCGACCTGCCCGGACTTGAAGTCGCGGGCGAGGTGGTCGCGCTTGGCGCCGGCAGTCACAAGCACAAGGTTGGCGACAAGGTCATGTCGCTCGTGGCCGGCGGCGGCTACGCCCAATATTGCGTCGCGCAGGACGCGCAGGCGATGGCGGTCCCCGCCTCGCTGTCGATCCTCGAGGCCGGCGCCACGCCGGAAACGCTGATGACGGTGTGGCACAACGTGTTCGAACGCGGCGGGCTCAAGGCGGGCGAAACGATCCTGATTCATGGCGGCTCGTCCGGCATCGGCACCATGGCGATCCAGTTGTCCAAAGCCTTTGGTGCGAAGGTGATCGTCACCGTCGGAGCGAAAGACAAGGCCGATGCCTGCCTCAAGCTCGGCGCCGATCATGCCATCAACTACAAGACCGAAGACTTCGTCGCCGTTTCGAAATCACTCACGTCGGGAAGCGGACCCAACCTCATTCTCGACATGGTCGGCGGCGATTACGTCGAACGCAATTACGACGCCGCTGCGGCCGACGGGCGCATCGTGCAGATCGCAACGCTTGGCGGCGCCAAGATATCGACCAACATCGCAAAGCTGATGGTGAAACGGTTGCATCACACCGGCTCGACACTTCGCCCCCGTAGTAATGCGGATAAGGCCGCCATGGTCGCCGCCATCGAGGCCAAGGTGATGCCGCTGCTGTGCGAAGGCCGCATCAAACCCCTGATGGACAGCACTTTCCCGCTGGAGAAAGCGGCGGATGCGCACCGGCGTATGGAGACCAGTGCACATATTGGCAAAATTGTGTTGGCGCTTTAACGCTCGCGAGCGATCGGGCGGCGGAAACCCTTTGATTTCCTTCGCATTCGTGTCATCTATCCTGACGCGCCGGGCGCTCGGCCTCGCCCGCGAATCGTGCTGCTGACTTCGGAGAACCGACATTGCGTCTGATCAGGTGCCTGGCAGCGTATGCGCTGGGCCTCATGATGGTTGCGGCCACGCCGGCGTGGGCTGTCGACGCGGTCAGCGTCCGCGGCGACGTGTCCGCCATCGACCTGACGGCCGTGCTGGAGCATCCGCACAGCGACACTGATCGCATCCAGGTCTCGACCGCGCCCGGCCCTGACGGCATCGTCCGTCGCATCGAAGTGCGGGCGCGAGAAGGCGGCCAGAACTGGGTGGTGTTCGCGCTCGCCAACAACACCGACGACCAGCTCGATCGTCTCATCGTCGCGCCTCACTATCGCATCGTGTCGTCGGGATTGCTGTGGCCCGATCTCGGGCTGTCGCGCATCGCCACCATCACGCCGTCGACCGGCGATCGCCCCGATCGGCAGGAGAGCGCGACCGCCGACATCTTCCGCATCACGCTCGATCCCGGCGCGGTCGTCACCTACGTCGCGGAGCTGCGCACCGACAAGCTGCCGCAGCTCTATCTGTGGGAGCCAGACGCCTACAAGGACAAGGTCAACTCCTTCACGCTCTACCAGGGCATCGTGATCGGCATCTCCGGCCTGCTCGCGCTGGTGCTGACCATCCTGTTCGTGGTCAAGGGCTCGATCATGTTCCCGGCCGCCGCCGCGCTCGCCTGGGCGGTGCTGGTCTATATCGGCGTCGACTTCGGCTTCTGGGGCAAGGTGCTCGACATGTCGAACAATGCCGAGCGGGTCTGGCGCGCCGGTGGCGAAGCGATCCTGGCGGCGACGCTGCTGGTATTTCTGTTTGCCTACCTCAATCTGTCGCGCTGGCATGTGCGCTATTCCCACATCACCGTCGGCTGGCTGGTGTTTTTGGGTTCGCTGGTGGCACTGGCGCTGTTCGATCCCGCGGTCGCCTCCGGCATCGCGCGCATGTCGCTGGTCATGATTGCCTTCGCCGGCTTTGCGCTGATCGTCTATCTCTCGACGCATGGTTTCGATCGCGCGGTGCTGCTGATCCCGACCTGGTTCCTGCTGGTGGTCTGGGTGATCGCGGCCGGCATGACGGTCGCAGGCTCCGTCACCAACGACATTGTCGGTCCCGCCCTGCTCGGCGGTCTGGTCCTGATCGTGATGCTGATCGGCTTCACGGTGATGCAGCACGCCTTCGCCGGCGGTGGCGCCACCACCGGCATCGTGTCCGACGTCGAGCGCCGCGCGCTCGCGCTCGCCGGCTCCGGCGACCTGATCTGGGATTGGGATGTCTCCTCCGACAAGGTCTTCACCAGCCCCGAGACCGAAACCTTGCTGGGACTGAAGCGCGGCACGCTGGAAGGCCCGGCGGCAAAATGGTTGGAGGTGCTGCATCCGCTCGACCAGGATCGTTTCCGCGCAGCGCTCGACAGCGTGCTCGATCAGCGCCGCGGGCGTCTGGTGCAGGACTTCCGCCTGCGCACGCCCGACGGGCACTTCATGTGGTTCGCGCTGAAAGCGCGTCCCGTCGTCGGCTCCGATGGCGAGGTCTCCCGCGTGGTCGGCACGCTGACCGACGTCACCGAGGCCAAGAACGCCGAAGAGCGCATGCTCCATGACTCGGTCCACGACAATCTCACCGGCCTGCCGAACCGCAAATTGTTCATGGACCGTCTCAACGCGGTCGCCAATTTCGCCAAGACCATGCCGAACCTGCGGCCGACGCTGATGGTGATCGACCTCGATCGCTTCAAGCAGGTGAACGATTCCGTCGGCATCGCGGTCGGCGATTCCATCCTGCTGACGCTCGCGCGCCGTCTCACCCGCATCCTCAAGCCGCAGGATACGCTGGCGCGGCTCGCCGGCGACCAGTTCGGCCTGATCCTGATGTCGGAACAGGACCCGGCGCGCATCACCGCCTTTGCCGAAACCATCCGCAAGACCATCCGCGCGCCGATCGCCTTCAACGACCGCGAGATTTTCCTGACCGCATCAATCGGACTTGCGCTGCCTGATCCGCAAACGCAGCTCACCGATGAGATCATCAAGGATGCCGAGCTTGCGATGTATCATTCCAAGCGGATCGGCGGCGACCGTATCGACGTCTACAAGCCGGCGATGCGCGCGCGAAAGACCGACCGGCTGACGCTGGAGAGTGAGCTGCGACGTGCCATCGAGCGCGAGGAAATCACCATCCTCTATCAGCCGATCGTGCGGCTGGAAGACCGTTCGGTCGCCGGCTTCGAGGCGCTGGCGCGCTGGGACCACCCCAAGCTCGGGCGAATGTCGCCGGTCGAATTCATCACCATCGCCGAGGAAATCGGCCTGATCGTCGACCTCGGTACCTTCATGCTCGATCGCACCGCGCGGCAGCTCGCGATCTGGCAGCGCGCGATGCGCTCGCGCGAGCCGATCTTTGCCAGCGTCAACGTCTCCTCGCGCCAGCTGTTGCGGCACGATCTCATTCACGATATCCGCACCGTGCTGTCGCGCTCCTCGGTCGCGCGCGGCACATTGAAGCTCGAACTCACGGAATCGCTGGTGATGGAAAATCCCGAGCACGCGGCGCAAATGCTGACGCGCATCCGCGAACTCGGCACCGGACTGTCACTGGACGATTTCGGCACCGGTCATTCGTCGTTGGCTTACCTGCAACGCTTCCCGTTCGACACCATCAAGATCGACCAGTCCTTCGTGCGCACCACGAGCCGCGGCACGCGCCCAGTGATCCTCAAATCGATCATTGCGCTGGCCCACGACCTCGGCATGGACGTGGTCGCCGAAGGCGCCGAGACCGATTCCGATGCCGTCGAGCTCTATCAACTCGGCTGCGAATATGCGCAAGGCTTTGCCTTCGGCGAGCCGATGGATGCCGACGCCGCAATGAAGCTCTTGACGGAAGTCCGGCTGGAAGCTGCGAGCTAGTTCGCGGCCTTACATATTCTCGCTTTCGCGAGGTAGCCGCCGGTCGCGCGGCATCTTCTTGAACTTCACGCTGCTGCCGTCTGGCAGCCTCGTCGCGATGAAACCAGCCTCAAGACACGCCTCGCGCTGCGGCATCTTTTCCTGCGGGCTGCGCAGCGTCTCCCACCACGAGGCGCGCTGCGCCGCGCGCGGCAGCGCCGCATCGATGATCTCCTCGATCTGCTCGAAACTCAGCACGAACTCCATCTGCTTCTGCCGCTTCAGATAGTCACGGAGCGCGTCATATTGGGTCATCGGTATTGGGAGCCTCTTCTGAGCGACCGGAAACGAAGCGTTAACGCATTACGACCCAAGGGGAACCCATTTAAGCCGCCAGCAACCATTCCGGGCGCATCCCAGTCCTTCGGGAACGAAGCGATGAGATTTGGACGGCGCAAGGATACGGCCAGCCGGCCCTGGAAGCTATCGGCAAAGTTGCTGATCGCCTCCTCTGTCGTCACGGTGCTCGGCTTTACCGCGATCTGCACCAGCGTCATGCTCGACATGCGCCGCAGCGAGGAAGAGCTCGCGCGCCAGACGCTCGAAAATCTTGCCTCCGGCATCGACACCGACATCAGCCGCAACGTCGAACTGTACGACCTGTCGCTGCGTTCGGTCGCAGCCAATATGGTGGCGCCGGAGATCAGTCAGGTCAGCCGGCCCTTGCGGCAGCTGATCCTGTTCGATCATGCCGCAACCGCCAAACATTTTGGCGCGATCCAAGTGTTCGACGCTACAGGCAAGCTGATCGCCGATGCCTCGACGCTTGACCCCATTCCCGAAGATCGCAGCGGCGAGGAATATTTCAGGGTTCACCGCGACCAACCCAATGTCGGCCTGTTCATCAGCCGACCGATGCTTCACCACGGCGCCTACTCCATCGTGCTCTCGCGCCGCATCTCCGGCGAAGACGGCCGCTTCCTCGGCGTCGTCGCCGGCTCGATCCGCTTCTCTTACTTCCACGACCTGTTCAGCCGGCTGCGGCTCGACCCCGATGACGTCATCACGGTGTTCCGGCACGACGGCACCGTGATCATGCGCACCCCCTTCGACCTCGATATCATCGGCAAGAATTTCGCCGACAACCCCGGCGTGAAGCGCGTGCTTTCCGAGCCGAGCGGCTCGTATAGCGGGGTCAGGACGCCAACCCACGCGCCACGACTCTATGTCTGGCGCGACGGAACGAAGCCGCTTGTCGTGGTGGTCGGCAAGCCGTGGGACAACATCCACAGGCTGTGGCGCATCGAAGCGACGCGGATCGGCACCATCATGGCGATGCTCGCCGTCTTCGTGCTCGGCGTCACGCTGTTTCTGGCGCGGGAAATCGGCCGGCGCGCCGAAGCCGAAGAGAAGCTCGAGGAGCTAGCCACCACCGACGCCCTCACCGGCCTGCGCAACCGCCGCAAGTTCGACGCTTCCATCGAGAACGAATGGCGGCGCGCGGCGCGGCAGAAGCGGCCGCTGGCACTGCTGATGATCGACGCCGACCATTTCAAATCGTTCAACGACACCTACGGGCATCAGGCCGGCGACGAGGTGCTGATCGGAATTGCGATCTGCATTTCGGATTCGGTGCATCGCGCCGGTGATTGCGCGGCCCGCTACGGCGGAGAGGAGTTCGCCGTGCTGCTGCCGGGCTCGACGCCGGAGCAGGCCCTCGTGGTGGCGGAAACGATCCGCCTCAAGGTCGAACAATGGTGCGGCGAGAAGGCGATCACCACCGTCAGCGTCGGCGTTGCGAGCATCATACCCGACGCGAAGTCCGAATGGACCAACCTGATCCAGGCGGCCGATGAGGCGCTTTACGCCGCCAAGGCCAATGGCCGCAACCGCACCGTGCTTGCAACCGGGCCGAAGCTGTCGCTGGCCGCCTGAACTACTGCACCGCTATCACTTTCCGGAATATTTCTTCAGCTCCGCGCGCAGACCATCGCGCAAATCTGGGCGCGCCATGCCGAAGGCGATGTTGGCGCGCAGGAAACCGGCCTTGGAGCCGCAGTCGTGCCGCTCGCCCTCGAATTCGACGCCGTAGAATTTTTGCGTCTTCGATAGCCCGATCATCGCATCGGTGAGCTGGATCTCGCCGCCGGCGCCGCGCTCCTGCTTCTCCAGGATCTTGAAAATCTCAGGCTGAAGAATGTAGCGCCCGGTGATCGAGAGATTGGAAGGCGCGGTGCCCTTGGCCGGCTTCTCGACCATGCCGTCCACCTCGAACACCTTGCCGTTACGCTTGCCGACGCCGCAGATGCCGTATTGGTGGGTGAGTTCGTCCGGCACCGCTTCCACCGCAATCAGATTGGATTTTCCGCCGAGCTTTTCTGCCGCCGCGATCATCTGCGCCAGACATCCCGGCGAATGCAGCACGAGTTCGTCGGGGAGCACCACTGCGAACGGCTCGTCGCCGACAATATCTCGCGCGCACCACACCGCATGGCCGAGGCCGAGCGGCGCCTGCTGGCGCGTAAAGCTCATGGCGCCGGCCTCCGGCTGGTCGCGGGCGAGAATCTCCATCTCCGCCTTCTTGCCCCGCGCGGAAAGCGTCGCATCAAGCTCGTACATGCGGTCGAAATGATCCTCGATCACGCCCTTGTTGCGGCCGGTAACGAAGACGAAATGCTCGATGCCGGCTTCCTTGGCCTCGTCGACCACATACTGGATCAACGGCTTGTCGACGATGGTCAGCATTTCCTTCGGCATTGCCTTGGTCGCGGGCAATACACGGGTGCCGAGGCCAGCGACGGGAAAGACGGCTTTGCGGATTTTCATGGGAGGGCGACTGCTCTTTGCGAAACCTTAGGGAATAACGCTTTCGTAACTGGTTTGGAGCCGGGAACAAAGGCCGATCTGGCCCCTAAAGTTCCCGACCGCCGCAAATGCCTAACGTAAAAAACGCGCCTTTGTTAAGCTATTGGAAACCGCCGCGGGGCCCTCCTGAGGGCCGGGCTGGACGGATTTGCGGGTGGGATATGACACAACGAACGAGACGGCCGGCGCGACAAACCGGCGCTGCAATTCTTGCGGCCGCGCTGCTTTGGTCGGCGCCGGCGCCCGCGCAGTCGGCCAGTGGCCCACTCGATTTCCTCGGCAACATCTTTGGCGGCAAATCGTCGAGAGGCGATCAGACCGGGACGACGGGACCTGTTCAGGCGCCGGGAGGCGCACAACCCTGGAGCGGTGAGGACGGGGCCTCCGGCCATCCGCTGATGATGGCGAGCGCCATCCGCGAGGCAGCTGCCAATTTCGACAACTGTGTTGCCTCGATGTGGCCGGACGCCGCACGGCGCAACATTTCGCAGGAGAGCTTTCAGCGCTTCACAGCAGGCCTCACGCCGGACCTGCGCATCATGGATCTCCTGGACTCGCAGCCGGAATTCACCAAGACGGTCTGGGATTATCTCGATATTCTGGTGAATGATAACCGGCTCGCGAAGGGTCGCGAGATCCTCGCCAAGTACAAGGTGCAGTTCGACGCCACGGAGAAGGCCTACGGCGTCGACCGCTACATCATCGCGGCGATCTGGGGCATCGAATCGAATTATTCCACCCAGATGGGGGACCGCAGCGTACTGCAATCGACCGCCACGCTCGCCTGCATTGGCCGGCGTCAGAAATACTTCCGCGACGAGTTTCTCTCGGCGCTGGAGATCCTGCACCACGGCGACCTCAACCCCGAACAGATGCGCGGCTCCTGGGCGGGCGCTTTCGGACCCACGCAGTTCATGCCGACCGCGTTCAAGCGCTATGCCGTCGATGCTGATGGCGACGGCCGCCGCAACGTCGTCGACGACCCGGCCGATCTGATTGCATCGACCGCCAACAACCTGAAGAAAGACGGCTGGCAGAGCGGACAGAGCTGGGGTTACGAGGTCGTGGTGCCGCAGGGCTTCAATTACATGCTGGCGGACCGCGCCAAGATGATGACCCTGGCGCAATGGGAGCATCTGGGGCTGAAGCGCGCCAACGGACAAGCGTTCCCGGCCTCAAGCGAAAAAGCCTATCTGCTGGCACCGGCCGGCGCCGTAGGCCCCGGCTTTCTGATGCTGCAGAATTTCCGGGTCATCATGAAGTACAATCCGGCGGAGGCTTACGCGCTCGCCATCGGCCACTTTGCCGATCGCTTGCGCGGCGGACAGCCGTTCGTGCAGGCCTGGCCGCGGCAGGAGCGGGATTTGTCGCGCGCCGAACGGCTGGAACTGCAACAGCTATTGGCACAACGCGGATTTTATCGCGGCACCCCCGATGGCCAGTTCGGCGGCGAAACCCGGGAGGCATTGCGCGGCTTCCAGGCCTCGATCGGGGCCCCGGCAGACGGCTTTGCCTCCTCGTCCATGCTCGACCGCCTGCGCGCACAGTGATTTCGGCTTGCAGTAACCCTGTTTCGCCCTTTCACGGACATCGGTGCGGAAAATCAGTTTCCCCAGGAACTGGATCATGCTCTACGGTCTTGTCTTGAACCTTGGCGGTAGCATCGGGTGGCGAGGCTGATTCGCGGGAAATCCGCCCGTTTGCGGCCCGATTTTGTTAGTATCTTCGCTGATTGAACGATCCGCTGCGACCGAGCCGAATGCGAGAGAAACGACCCTTCTGGAAGCTGTTCACCGAAGCCGGTCCCTTGACCGTGCTGGCGGTCATGTTTGGCTTTCTCGTTGCCATCACCGCACCGGCGTCGGCGCAGTTCTTTTTCAATTTCGGCGGACCGCCGCGGCCTGCTCCCCAGCAAGCCCCGCGCGGAGGCGGCGGCTGGTTCGGCGGCGACCTGTTCGCACCGTTCCAGCAGCAAGCGCCGAGGCCCGCTGAAAATTACTCCAAGGCGCCGCCGCCGCCAAAGCGTGACGCCGCCTCGGTACCCGAGCACAATGTGCTGGTGCTGGGCGACGCCATGGCCGACTGGCTCGCCTATGGCCTTGAAGACGCTTACGTCGAGCAGCCGGACATGGGTGTGATCCGCCGGCACAAGACCGTCTCCGGCCTCATTCAGTATCAGCCCAGAGGCGAACCGGCCGACTGGGCGGCAGCGGCGAAAACCATCCTGTCTACCGAGAAGCCCGATGTGATCGTCGTCATGCTCGGCCTCAACGACCGCGTTGCGATGCGCGAGCAGGCTGTCGAAAAATCCGACGCCAAGAGCGGCGAAAAGGGCGGTGAGAAGGCAGGCGACAAAAAGAACGACAAGAAGGAAGCTCACAAGGGAGGCGAAGCGAAGGGCAACGAGCCCGCCGAAGCCGCCAAGCCCGGCGAGAAACCCCAGGACGCTGAACCGCCCGCCGACGACGCCGACAACGACGTTCCACCGGTCGTCGCGCCCGAAAGAGGCAAGCGTGGGCCGAACGGATTGGTCGAATTCCACGACGATCGCTGGACCGAACTCTACAACAAGAAGATCGACGAAATGATCGCCGTCCTGAAGACCAAGGGCGTGCCGGTGATCTGGGTCGGTCTGCCTGCGGTGCGCGGCGCCAGGGCGACGTCGGATGCGCTGTTCCTGGATTCGCTTTATCGCGAGGGTGCGGCCAAGGCGGGTATCACCTATGTCGATGTCTGGGACGGCTTCGTCGACGAAGCTGGACGCTTCCTGCAACAGGGCCCCGACTTCGAAGGCCAGATCCGGCGCCTGCGTTCCTATGACGGCGTCTATTTCACCAAGCCCGGCGCGCGCAAGCTCGCCCACTATGTCGAGCGCGAGATCACGCGCCTGCTCGCTTCCCGTTCTTCGCCGGTTGCCCTGCCCAGCGAACCCGCGACCCCGGATGCAAACGCGCAGCCTGGTCAGCCGGCGCCGCGGCCGCTCGCCGGACCGATCGTGCCGCTGGTGGCGTCCTCGGTCGGCACCGACCAATTGCTTGGCGGTCCGGGATCGCGCCCCGCCGCGGTCGACGCATTGGTTGCGCGCACGCTGGTGAAGGGCGAGCCGCTATCCCCACCCGCCGGGCGCGCCGACGACTTCGCCTGGCCGCGCCGGGAAATCGGGCGCGAACAGGCCAAGGGAGACACGCCGGCGGCCTCCACGTCTCCCGATAGCGCGCCGGCGGCACCTCCGCCCGCGGCCCAGAAGAAGAAGCCGGCGACCGCCCAGTCTCCGCCGTCGGTCCGGAATTTCTTCGGCCTTGGCGGGCAGCCGCGCCAAGTTCAGCCGACGCCGCGAACAGCGCCCGGCCCCAATGCGCCGCGGCCTCCGGCGAATGTCGGACGGTCGGCATCGGTGCCGCCGAGTAACCTCCCGCAATAAATCCGCTTGCCTGCCCCGCGACCAGTGCGAGGGCCCATGCGTTGACTTCGCAAGGGCCGCGAGTAGCCTTTGCTGAAAAGACCGCGGAGAAACCGCGCCCAAATCAGGAAGGCACGCCGATGACCGTGACGATCCGCCAGCTTCACCCGCATTTTTTCGGCGAGGTCTCCGGCGTCGATTTGCGCAAGCCGCTCACGGCGGACGAAACCAGAGACATCGAAGCCGGCATGGACAAATACGCCGTGCTGCTGTTCCGCGACCAGGACATCACCGACGAGCAGCAGCTCGTATTTGCGCGGAACTTCGGCGAGCGCGAGAGCGCCCGTGGCGGCACCGTCACCAAGCGGGAGGACTACCGTCTGACCTCCGGTCTCAACGACGTCTCCAATCTCGGCAAGGACGGCAAGCCGCTGCCGCGCGATCACCGCACTCACCTGTTCAATCTCGGCAACTGCCTCTGGCACTCCGACAGTTCGTTCCGACCGATTCCGGCCAAGTTCTCGCTGCTGTCGGCACGGGTGGTGAACCCGAAGGGCGGCAACACCGAATTCGCCGACATGCGCGCGGCCTACGACGCGCTCGACGACGAGACCAAGGCCGAGATCGAGGATATGATCTGCGAACATTCGCTGATGTATTCGCGCGGCTCGCTCGGCTTCCTCGACTACAGCGAGGAAGAAAAGCAGATGTTCAAGCCGGTGTTGCAGCGGCTGGTGCGCACCCATCCCGTGCATCGCCGCAAATCGCTCTATCTGTCGTCGCATGCCGGCGCGATCGTCGGCATGAGCGTTCCGGAGGCGCGGCTGCTATTGCGCGACCTCACCGAGCACGCCACAAAGCCGGAGTTCGTCTACGTTCACAAATGGACGCTGCATGACCTTGTGATGTGGGACAACCGGCAGACGATGCATCGCGTGCGCCGCTACGACCAGTCGCAGCCACGCGATATGCGCCGCGCGACCGTCGCGGGCACCGAACCGACCGTCGCGCAACAGGCCGCGGAGTAGTTTCTTGACGTCGCCTCGGACAAGCGAGCAATAGCGACCGCCGATCCGGGACACATAACCACAGGACCGCGTAACTGCGAAGGCTGTTGCTCCAGCCCGCTCCAACAACAACCCTCTGTGATTATGGGTCCCCGCCTTCGCTGGGACGACAAGAGCTACGCCCGCCTTACGCGTGCCCCGCTTCGTTGGACAGCATGCCCGGATCGATGCCGATCTTGCGCAGCGCGCGCGTGTATTTTTCCTCGACGTCGTTGCCGAAAATCAGATCGGGATCGGCGTCGCAGTGCAGCCAGCCATTGTCCTGGATTTCGCTTTCGAGCTGGCCCGCCGCCCAGCCGGCATAACCCAGAGCCAGGATCGCATGCTTCGGCCCGGAGCCCTTGGCGATGGCCTTCAGGATATCGACGGTAGCGGTGAGGCAGATGTCGTGGTCGATCCGCAGCGTCGCATCCTGGATGAAGAAATCGCTCGAATGAAGCACAAAGCCGCGGCCGGTTTCGACCGGGCCGCCTTTGAGCACCTTCAAGGTCTCGGCAGTTTCAGGCAGCTTGATCTGATCCGTCTCTTTGATGATCTCGAGCTGCACCAAAAGGCCCGGAAAATCGATGCTACCCGCCGGACGGTTGACGATGATGCCCATCGCGCCTTCCGCCGAATGCGCACAGAGGTAAATCACCGAGCGCTCGAAGCGCGGATCGCCCATGACGGGCATCGCGATCAGCAACTGGCCGTCGAGATAACGATGGCGTCCGCTTTCGCCGGCGCCGCCAGCCACGTCGGGACGGACAGCTCTGGGCCGAAAGCCAGCTTTTTTGTCTTCAGATCCCATTCGCCAAAGACTCGCCTACATGATCTATCCTGATATCGGTGCCTCGCGCTGTCAATCAAGACTAGTGTGGCGGTTCGGAGGACACTGTTTATCGCCGATCTGTTGCCCTGCAATACGAGCAACGGCTCAGATCGATGAGCGATACGAGATTAAGGAGTTCGCCACTGCTCACGGCTTTCCAAAGCTCGCAAAAAAGTGTTGCTGAGGACTGATGCGAACTTGGGAGAGCGGGCACCTGGCCTTTATTTCAACTTGCATCACAGGCAATTCAATGGCTTGCAATCTCGCCTGGAGTTAAGGACGATTTATGATGGTTCCCGCCCCGCTCGAACGCGCACAGACATTCCGAGGGTCGCGATCGGCTTTATTTGCCTTGGCCGCATTGACGTCGTTGTCATCGATCGAGGCTCACGCCGAGGACGCTTCGCCGTGGCAGAAGGGACCGCACGCCGCCGTGCGGCTGCTCGCGGGATCGCACAGTGGACCGGTGCTGCTCGGCGGCATTGCGATCCAGCTCGACCCCGGCTGGAAAACTTACTGGCGCACCTCGGGCGATTCCGGTGTTCCGCCGCGTTTCGATTTTTCCAAATCGGATAATGTCGAGGCGGTGACCGTTCTGTGGCCGGCACCGATGAAATTCGACGACGGCGCCGGCGGCTTCTCGCTCGGCTATCACGATCAGGTGGTGCTGCCGTTACGGATTGTGGCGAAAAGCAACGACAAGCCGGTGACGCTTCGCGCCAATATCAACTACGCAGT
>Ga0070741_10003163_pt1 | contig 41649 bp, 34 predicted proteins | sample Coa_R1_4_FD_66440 | JGI IMG/M metagenome (GOLD analysis project Ga0070741, IMG submission 66440) | Surface soil microbial communities from Centralia Pennsylvania, which are recovering from an underground coalmine fire - Coalmine... | ecosystem: Environmental > Terrestrial > Soil > Unclassified ... | reverse complement strand
GCGCGCGTTGCGGTGATCGGCGGAGCCGCCAAGCTGGCCACTCTCCCGTTGCGACGGCGCCTCATCGGCGCGGGGGTGATGCTGGTCGGGGTGCTCTTCGTCCTCCTCGGCTTCTTCGTCAACCTCACCGACGGGCCGGTGCACGGCGACGTCCGTGTCCCGCTGGGGGAGAGCGCCGCACTGCGCATCCCGCTCGGCTCCTACACCGCCGCCTCCCTCCTGCAGCACACCTTCGACCATCCGCTGCTCAGCAACACGGTGCGCGAGGTCGGCGACGTCGCGGTGCGCGGGGCGGTGGTGGCCATGGCGATCGCCGGTGCGCTGGCGCTGCTGAGCGTCGTCGTCGCGCCGCTGCGCGGACTGGCGGGGACTGCCGCCGGGCTCGGCCTCGCCGCCGTCGCGACCATCAGCGGCGTGCTCTTCGGCGAGAACACGCGGGTCACCGCCGACTTCTCCCACAACCCGCAGATCCACGTCGATCTGGGCATCGCCCTGTGGATCCTCGCGGTCGGCTTCGCCGCCATCCTGGCGGGCGCGGCCCTGGCCGCCCTCCGCCCGCTGGCGGGGCTCTTCAGCGGCATCTCCCTCGCGCTCACCGGCGCTGGACTCGGCGCGGCGCTGGCGCTGGTGCTGGGCGGCAACCACCTCGCCACCGCGATCCTCGGCGCACAGGGCATGATGGCGCCATGACCGGGACCCCCCGCCTCGGCTACGTGGTGCGCTTCGTCGAGTCGCTCGACGCCTCGGTGCGCTTCTACGAGGAGGTGCTCGGGCAGCGGCTCACCAAGCGCACCGAGCACTGGGCGCAGTTCGACGGCGGCAGCCTCACGCTCGGGCTCTACGCGCGCGCGGCGATGGCGGAGAACCTCGGCGTCGCGGAGGCCGAGCTGGGCGTGGCACCGGGCGCGCTGGAGCTGGCCTTCGAGGTCGCCGACTGCGACACCGCGTTCCGCGCCGCGCTCGACGCCGGTGCACGTGCCTTCCGGCCTCCCGAGGACCGCCCCTGGGGCGAGCGCACGGCGTACATCCTCGACCCCGACGGCGCGCTCGTCGAGCTCTACACCCACCGCCGCACGGCGGACGAGGAAGAGGAGGAGCACGACATCGAGCGCGGCGCCGCCAGGGGCCAGGCGGAGCGGCGCAACGAGATGGCCACGCCCTCGTCGGAGAGCCGTCCGGACCTCGGCGACCCCAGCGACTGAGGGCCCCGCGCGCGTCGACCTCCGCCGCCGCTGCGCTGCGCAACGGCGCCGGTACCATGGCCCGCGAAGTGGATGAGTACCAGCTGGAGATCAACGAGGTGCGGCGCACCCTGGCCCGGCTCAAGGCGGAGAAGGCCGAGGCGGCGCTGATCGAGGAGTACGAGGCCGAGCTGCGCAACCTGCGCGCGCTCTATCAGGCGGCCGTCGACACCCTGCAGGCGGGCGAGGCCGAGCCGCGGATGCGCGAGGCGCTCCAGGACCTGGGCTTCGGCGGCTGGACGCTGGCCAACGTGTACAGCTTTGTGTACGAGGCGGCCATGGCCGCGGAGCCGGATGATCGGGACCTGGCGAACGTGATCACGCACACCGACTACGCGACCTCGCTGCTCGACGCCGCCGAGGGCTGACGGCCGGCCTTTACCGTTCTTCGCATCTGTTGGGTGGACAACGGTTTGACCGCGCGGTCACGATGCTCAGGCCGCCGGGTATGTGCAGCACCCGCGGGCAGGGCAGGGCGTCGTCGCTGACGCAAACGGTACGCGCGCACGCTGAGAGGGGGCTCCGGCATGGGCTCGGCACACCTGGGTATCCGACTGCGCCGCGACTCGCGACGCTTCAAGGCATGCCTGTCGGGATTCGTTGCGACCAGCGTGGTCGTCGGCCTGCTCCCGCTGGCCGCGGGGCCGCTGGCCCCGGCCATCGCCAACGCGGCCTCCGACCACCTCGTCTTCACTACAGAACCGGGTGACGGCGACCCCGGCAGCGCCCTGGCGGCGCAGCCCGTGGTCACCATCGAGGACGGCAGCAACGCCACCGTCGACACCAGCTCGACGATCGCGCTGACCCTCACCGGGCCCGGCGGCGCCGCACTCAGCGGCCTGCTGCCGGTGCTCACCTGCGACCAGGCGTCGAACTCGATGAGCGCCAGCCACGGCGTCGCCGCATTCACCGGCTGCACGGTGAACCGCGGCGGCATCTACACGCTCACCGCCACCGACGCCACCGACGGCAGCATCACCGCCGTCTCCTCGAACTTCTTCGTCTCCGGTCCCTCCCAGGTGGTCTTCACCGCCCAGCCGACGGGCGGCAGCGGCGGCACCGCCGGAGCCGCCTGGAGCAACCAGCCCCAGGTCACCGTCGAGGATGCCCACGGCACCGCGGTGACCGGCGCGACGCCGAGCATCGGCCTGGCCATCAAGGGCGGCACGGGAACCGCAGGCGCCGCGCTGACCTGCACCGCCAACCCGGTGCTGGCGTCGTCGTCGACGGGCATCGCCACCTTCGCCGGCTGCAAGATCGACAAGGTGGGCACCGGCTACGAGCTGGTCGCCACCGACTCCACCGACAACCTGATCTCGCCGACCAGCGACCCGTTCGCGATCGCGGCGGGAAGCCCCGCCAAGGTGGTCTTCACCACCGAGCCGTCGAGCAGCGCCTTCGGTGGCACCGCCTTCGGCACCCAGCCCGCCGTCGCCGTCGAGGACGCGGGCAACAACATCATCCAGGGCAACGCCGACCACATCCAGCTCGCCATCAAGGGCGGCACGCCGACGACGGGCGGGCCGGGCGCGCTGAGCTGCACCACCAACCCCGCCGTCGCCAGCAACGGCGCGGTGAGCTTCACCGGGTGCAGCCTCAACACGGCGGGCACCGGCTACAAGCTGACGGCCACCGACACCGACCACAGCCTGTCGGCCGACAGCAACCCGATCAACGTCCAGGTGGGCAGCGCTGCCCAGATCTCGTTCAGCACCAACCCGGGCGGCGGGGCGGCGGCGACGCCCTTCGCCACCCAGCCGGTGGTGCACGTCACCGACGCCGGCGGCAACCCGGTGGCGGGCTCGGTCAACCTGACCATCAAGAGCGGCACCGGCGCAGCCGGCGCGGTGCTGAGCTGCACCTCCAACCCGCTGTCCCTCGACTCCAGCGGCAACGCCAGCTTCGCCGGCTGCCAGATCAACCTGGCCAGCGGCAGCAACTACCAGCTGCACGCCGCCTCGGGCTCGATCGGCGTCGACAGCACGGGCTTCAGCGTCAGCGGCAACGGCGCGGCGGCCAGCGCCACGTTCGCCGGCCACCAGCCGGGCAACGGCACCGGCGGCGGCGCGCTCAGCCCGCAGCCGCAGGTCACCCTGACCGACGGCGGCGGCAACCCCGCCAGCGGCGCGGTCACCCTGAGCATCACCAGCGGCACCGGCGCGCCCGGGGCGGTCCTGAGCTGCGACCAGAACCCGGTCAACACCAACGGCTCGGGCGTCGCCGTCTTCACCGGCTGCGCCATCGACAAGATCGGCAGCGACTACACCCTCACGGCCACGTCGGGCGCCGCCGGCGCCACCAGCGATCCCTTCAACGTCACTGTCGGCGCGCCGGCCCAGGTCGCCTTCGTGCAGCAGCCGAGCGGCGGCAGCGGCGGCCAGGTCTGGGCGACGCAGCCGGTGGTGCAGATCCAGGACGCGGGCGGCAACGAGACCACCAGCACCGCCACGGTCTCCCTGTCGATCACCCCGCTGAGCGCGACCGGCGTGCTGTCCTGCACAGCGCTGTCGCTGCCCGCCGTCAACGGCTCGGCGCAGTTCAGCGGCTGCAGCATCGACAAGGCGGGCGGCGGGTTCACCCTGACCGCACACTCCGACGGCCTCACCGACGGCATCAGCGATCCCTTCGCCATCACCGTGGGCCCGCCGGCGCAGCTCAAGTTCTTCAACCAGCCCGGCGGCGACGCCGCGGGCGTGGTCTGGCCGCGGCAGCCGGTGGTCGAGGTCGCCGACGCCGGCGGCAACGCCGTCAACACCTCGAGCGCCTCCATCGGGCTGGCCATCGCGCCGGGCAGCGGCACCGGCGGGGCGGCGCTGAGCTGCGACACCAACCCGCTCAACGCATCGGTCGGCTTCGCCTCCTTCACCGGCTGCTCGATCGACAAGGCGGCGGGCGGCTACTCGCTGATCGCCACCGACACCGACGACTCGCTGAGCGCGGAGTCGCTGCCCTTCTCGATCCTGCTGCCGCCGCCGGGCCCGCTGGGCCTGGCGCCGCAGGGCGTGCCGCTGGCGCAGACCTTCGGCGGCCGCGTGTACGGGGTCAACCCGACCAGCGTCTCCGACGACGTCAACACCGCCACCGGCTCGCTGACCTTCTCGGTCAACGACCTCAACGTCGCCGGCATCGGTGAGCCGCTGTCGCTGATCCGCACCTACAACTCGATGGACACGGGCACGCCGAACAGCGTCTTCGGTCCCGGCTGGACCTCGCTGCTCGACGTCGGCGTCGTGCTCAACAAGAACGTGTCGGCCCTGGTCCGCGGCGAGGACGGCCAGCAGCTGCTCTGGACCTACAACACGACGACCAACAGCTACGTGCCGCCGCCGGGCGCGCAGGGCAACCTGCAGTGCAGCAGCAAGACCTGCACCTTCACCCGCAACGACGGCGTCTCCTGGGACGTCAACCTCACCGCCAACGGCGAGAACGAGATCCAGGATTACCTCAACCCCGACGGGCAGGGGCTGCACTTCACCTGGAGCGCCGGAAGCGTCAGCATCGGCATCGCCAACACCACCGGCAAGGCGTACAACGTGGTGGCGACGCTGAGCGGCGGGCACGTGACCGCCGTCACCACGCCGAGCACCCCGTCGGTTCCCGGCCAGCACCGCACCGTGTCCTACGGGTACACCGGTGGCCTGCTCACCTCGGTCACCGACACCACCGGCCACACCTGGGTGTACAGCTACACCGGCGGCCTGCTGACGTCGATGTTCGACCCGCTCGGCAGCCAGCGCCTGGTGGCGCGCTACGACAGCAGCTCGCGGGCCATCGCAGTGCAGCTCAAGGGCAGCCCGCAGCACGCCGACGACACCTTCACCTACTCCAGCGGCACGACCGCCCGCCACGCCCTGATCACCTTCGGCGTGACCGTCGGCCGGGTCAACTACACCGACCACTACGTCGGCAACGTGCTGGTCGAGCAGGACACCGCCGCGGGCGCGATCACCCGCTACTCCTACGACGCGCAGGTGAACCTCATCGAGTCCCAGGATCCCCTGGGCTGGGTGAGCACGTACACCTACGACGCCAACAACAACCTCATCGCCCAGAGCTCGCCGATCACGGCGACGCAGTCGGCGACGACGCACTTCACCTACGACCCGTCGCACCGCCTGCTCACCCAGACGGACGCCGACGGCAACACCGTCACCTACGTCTACAACGGCCCCGTGGTGGGCTTCATCCGGCCGCCCAACATCCAGTCGGGCACCAGCTACACCTACAACAAGGTCGGCGAGCTGGTCGAGGTCGACGGCCCGCTGGGCAAGGCGCTGTACCAGTACGACGCCTTCGGCAACCGCACCGTGGTGCTGCAGCAGACCCTGGGCGGCGCTGCGCTCAACGGCAAGGGCACGCTGACCACCTACGACGAGGCGGGCGACATCCTCAGCACCACCGACCCGCGCGGGACCACGCCCACGCCGCACAGCGGCTTCACCACGACCCGCACCTACGACGCCGCCGGCCGCCCGCTCCAGGTGACCCCGCCGGTCGGCCCGACGACGAGCACCGCCTACACCGCCGCGGGTGACATCGCCTCCACCACGGACGCCGCCGCCCACGTCACCACCTACGCCTGGAACGAGGCCACCCTTACCCGCACCAGCACCGTCGGCGGCCACAGCACGACCGACGTCTACGACGCCTCGGGCAACCTGCTGAGCGAGACCGGTCCCGGCAACCGCACCACCACCCACATCTTCAACGTCGGTGACCGGGAGATCAGCACCGTCGACCCCTCCAACGTCGTCACCAACGACGTGTACGACATCGAGGGCAACGTGGTCGCCGTCAGCGACAACACCGGCCAGACGCTGTCCCGCGACTACGACAGCCGCAACCGGCTGATCCGCCAGGTCAGTGACGGGCAGGTGAGCCTGACCTCGTACGACCCGGCCGGCCGCGTGCTGTCGACCACCGCGCCGAACGGCTCGGTGACCACCAGCGCCTACGACGTCTACGGCAACGTCACCTCGGTGCACGACGCCAACGGCACCACCTCGTACACCTACGACGGCGACAACAACCTGCTGACCCGCACCGATCCCGACGGCCACGTCACCAGCTACGCCTACAACGGCGCCGACCAGCAGACCTCGATGACCACGGCAGGGGCGACCACGTCGTACGCCTACGACGTCGCCGGCAACCTGACCCAGGTCACCGATCCCGACGGGCGGGTGACGGCGTACACGCTCAACGGGATCAACCAGCCGCTGGCGACGGTGTACTCGCAGCCGAGCCACACCTCGCTCACCGTCAACCAGACCTTCGACGCCCTCGGCCGCCGCACCGGGATGAGCGGCAGCGGCGACGCCACCGGCCCGCACGCCTACGGCTACGACGCCAACGGCAACCTGTCGTCGGTGACCAGCGCCCAGGGCACCTTCACCTACGACTACATCAGCCATCCCGGCCAGATCATCGAGACCTACCCCGACGGCACCCACGTCACCTACTCCACGGACGACGTCGGCAACCTGATGTCCGTCAGCACGGGGACCGTGTCCGCCAACTACGTCCGCAACGTGCAGCGGCAGACGGTCGGCATCGCCTACGGCAACGGCGTCTACCAGTCGCAGCGCACCGACGTGCTCGGCGACGTCCTCCACCAGACGCTGACCCTCGGCGCCACCACCCTCGCCGACAAGTCGTACGGCTACGACGCCGGCCAGAGCCGCCTCTCCTACGTGGACGACGTGCTCGGCACGGTGACCACCGACACCTACAACTACAGCACCACGGGCCGGCTCACCGCGTTCTCGACGTCCTCCGGGCCGTCGACGCACACCACGGCGAGCGCCCCGCCGCCGCTCGGACCGCCGAGCGGCAGCACCGGCGGCACGGCGCCCTTCGCGGGCACCGGCAACGCCGCGCCGTTCAATCCCACGTCGCCGACCGCCATCCCGCCGACCTACGGCTACGACGGCAACGGCAACATGCTGAGCGGCAACGGGCTCAACACCACCTACGGCTCCGCCGACCAGATCACCGGCCAGACCGGCACCGGCTCGGCGCCGTACAGCTACGACCACGCCGGCAACGTCACCGCCAAGGGCAGCACCGGCCTCGTGTACGACGCCGCCGGGCACCTCGTCTCGGCGAGCACGCCGAGCGGCACCGTGACCTACGCCTACGACGGCGACGGGAACCGGGTCAGCCGCACGCTCAACGGCGTCACCACCAAGTACGTGTGGGACACGGCGGGAGCCGTGCCCCTGCTGGCCATCGAGCGCGATGGCAGCAACGCCCTGATCCGCCGCTACATCAACGGCGAGGGGCCGGTGGCGATGCAGACGTCGACCGCGACGTACTACATGCACCTCGACCCGCAGGGCACGGTGACCGAGCTGACCGACAGCACCGGCGCCGTGGTGGCCGCCTACCACTACGACGGCTTCGGCAACCTGCTGAGCACCGACGGCGGCACGCCACCCGCCAACGACCTGCTCTTCCAGGGCCAGCTCTACGACTCCGCGACCGGCCTGTACTACATGCGGGCTCGCGACTACGACCCGAGCACGGGACGGTTCACCCGGCGTGACGCGGTGACGCCCGCGACGGGCACACCGGCGGTGTCGCCCTACGCCTTCGTCGCCGACATGCCGACGCTGCTCACCGACGCCACGGGCATGACCGCCCTGGCCACCGCGACCTCCATCTTCTGGGGCAAGTCGAGCGAGGGCGCCAACATCGGCACCGACGTCAAGTACGGCATCACCGCCGTCAAGCTCGGCGTCAAGGCCGCGGTCAAGGCCACGGCGTACCTGGCCAACAAGGCGGCGTCGAAGGTCGCCTCGATCATCGACAGGATCTCCAGCAGCATGGGCTCGGCGCTCCCCGAGGCAACCCAGATCGCCGAGGACGCCGGCAGGACGGAGCTCCACGCGGCCGGCGCCGAGCTGGAGACGGCCGGCGAGACCGCCGCCAAGTTCGGCAAGGCCTCCGAGTTCCTCGGGCCGGCAATGGACATCATCGGCATCGGCCTGCAGACCTTCATCACCGTCGAGGACTGCGAGCACGGACCGGTGGCCCAGTGCGTCGGCGACACCCTCGGCCTGGCCATCAACATCGGCTTCACCGTCGGCTGCGCGGTGGCCACCGAGGGCACGGCGACGGCGGTGTGCGCCATTGTCGGGGCCATCCTCAGCGTCGCCGTGCAGGAGCTGGTGACCCGCTACGGGCCGGTCATCGCCGACTTCGCAGTGTCCGTCTACAAGGACGCCGCGGCGGGGATCGAATCCGCGGCAACGGCGGTCGCCGGCGCGGCGGTCCACTACTACAACGTGGTCGCCGGCGGCATCAACACCGCCATCGGCGCCATCTCGACGGGGATCAACAAGCTCACCGCGTCGATCTCCAGCGGCTTCAACACGGCGATCAACGCCCTGGTCGACGCCGGCTACACCGCCGTGCAGCTCGGCAACGTGCTGAAGAACGTCTTCAACGAGGGGCTCAAGGACACCGTCGCCGCACTGGTCAACTTCGGCTACCAGATCGCCGACATCGCCAACCTGGTCAAGAACGTCTTCAACGCCACCGCGCAGGAGGCGGCGCAGCTCTTCAAGGACGCCTTCAACTACGCGGTCGACCAGGTGGCTGGCATCCTCAAGGACGTCTACAACCTCGCCGACGAGGCCGCCGCCACCATCCTGAAGGCGGTGAACTACGCGGTCGCCGAGGTGGGCACGGCCCTCAAGGACATCTACAACGACGCCGTCGCCGCCGTGGGAACCGTGCTCAAGGACATCGGCTACGCCGCCCAGCAGATCGGCGCCGTCTTCCAGCACGTCTTCAACGAGATCGACTCGGCGGTGGCCGCCGGCCTCAAGGCCCTCGGCTACGCGGTCGACGTCGTCGCCACGGCACTGCGCAACCTCTACAACGACATCGACGCCGCCGTCGCCGCAGCGCTGAAGACGGCGACCTTCCTGGTCAACGAGATCGCCACCGCCCTGAAGGACGTCTTCAACGACCTCGGCCAGGTGGCGGCGAACATCCTCAAGTCGCTCACCTACACCGTCGACCAGATCGCCGGCGCCCTGAGGACGATCTACAACCTGCTCGACCAGGCGGCGGCGCAGATCCTGGAGAACATCAGCTTCGCCATCAACGAGGTGGCCACGGCGCTCAAGGACATCTACCTCGACATCGACACGGCGGTCGCCTCCGTCCTCCGCGCCATCGGCAACACCGTCACCGAGATCGCCACCGCCCTCAACGTCGTCTTCACCGAGCTCGACCAGGCGGTGGCCACCGTGCTCAAGGACGTCGGCTTCGTCATCGACGACATCGCCACCGCCCTGCACAACGTCTTCGCCGACATCGACTCGACGGTGGCCAACGTGCTCAAGGCGGTCGGCTTCCTCGCCAACGAGGTGGCCAGCGCCCTGCAGGACGTCTTCGCCGACGCGGCGCAGGCGGCGGCCCAGATCCTCAAGGACATCGGCTACACGATCGACCAGATCGCCGCCGCGCTGCAGACCGTGTTCGGCGAGGCGGCCGAGGCCGCCGCCACCGTCCTCAAGGCGATCGGCTACGCCGCCAGCGAGATCGCCAACGCGCTGGTGGACATCTTCAACGAGATCGCCAACGACGTCGGCCAGATCCTCAAGGACATCGGTGAGGCGGCCAGCGACATCGCCAACGTGCTGGAGAACGTCTTCGGCGAGGCGGCCAGCGACATCGCCAACTTCCTGTCCAGCATCGGCTTCGACACCGCCACCATCGACGCCATCGGCAGCGCCTTCGCCAGCTTCGGCCAGTCGGTGGCCGACTGCTTCACCAGCTTCTTCAGCGACTGCTGAGGAGGCGGCGACCCGCGGCTCAGTGCGCCGCGGCGACCTCCACGGGCTCCGGCTCGGGGGTCGTCGCGGCCACCGGCTGCGGGATCTTCTTGCCCGGGTTGAGCAACCCGCGCGGATCCAGCGCAGCCTTGATGCGCGCCATCAGGTCGACGCCGGCGCGACCGATCTGCCGCTCCAAGTAGGGCAGCTTGGTGTAGCCCACCCCGTGCTCGCCGGTGATCGAGCCGCCCATGTCGAGCACCATCTCGAAGAGACCTGCGGCGGCCGCGTCGGCGCGCTCGCGGTCGCCCCGCCGGCGCGGATCGATGAGGAAGGTGGCGTGCAGGTTGCCGTCGCCGAGATGGCCGAAGTTCACCACCGGCACCTCGTGCTCCTCGCCGAGCACCTCGGTGTGCGCCACCAGCTCGGCGATGCGGTCGCGCGGGACCACGACGTCCTCGTTGACCTTGCCGATCATCACCGCGGCGACGGCGGCGCTGATCGCCTTGCGCGCCGTCCAGAGCCGCTTGGCGTCGGCGGCGTCGACGGCGGTCTCGACGCGCAGCGCCCTGGCGTTGCCCAGCGCGGTGTGCACCGCCCCGGCGTCGGACTCGACGCTCGCCGGCTCGCCCTCGACCTCCACGATGAGCAGCGCGCCGGCGTCGTCGGGGAATGCCGCCACACCCGTCCGGGCCACCGCGAGCATGGCCGCGCGGTCGAGGAACTCGATGGCTGCGGGCACCAGCTTCGCGGCCGCGATCGCCGCCACCGCGTCCGACGCCGACTGCATGTCGGCGAAGAGCGCCGCGATGGTGGTGCGCGCCGGCGGCGCGGGGACGAGCCGCAGGAGCGCCTCGGTGACGATGGCCAGCGTGCCCTCCGACTGCGGCAGCAGCCGGAGCAGGTCCTCGCCTCCGCCCGCACCCTCGCCGACGCTGGCGATGCGGCCGTCGGCGAGCACGCAGGTCGCTCCTGCCAGGTAGTCGGCGGTGACGCCGTAGCGCAATGCGTGCGGGCCCGCCGCGTTGCAGGCGATGTTGCCGCCGATGGTGCACGTCGACGACGACCCTGGATCGGGCGGGTAGTACAGCCCGTGCGCCAGGGCGCGATGGTGGACGTGCGCCGTGATCGCCCCGGCCTCGACGTGGATGCGCTGCGCATCCGGCTCGACGCCGAGGATGCGGTTCATCCGCACCAGGTTGACGACGACGCCGCCCTGGGTCGGGATCGCGCCGCCCGCGTACCCCGTTCCCGCGCCGCGCGGCACCACCGGCACGCCGTGGTGGGCGCAGACCTGCACCACCCCGGCGACCTCCTCGGTGGTGGCGGGGAAGACCACGGCGTCCGGGAGATGGCGCTCCCCCGACGCCCCGAAGGCGTCGAAGGCGTAGGCGGCGAGGTCGGCCGGGCGGGCCAGGACGTGGGCCTCGCCGACCTGGTGCGCGAGGTCGCGAAGCAGGCGGGGCATCGGGTCGGGATGGTAGCCGGTTGGGCGGCGGCTACGGGGTGACCGTCCGGGTCCAGCCGGGGCCCGCCAGCTCGACCGCCAGGCGGGGCGCGTCCTGGGGGCGCAGCGGGTTGCGCACGAGCACCACCGTGGCATGGAGCACCCCCCCTGGAGCCTGGCGGAGGGCCGCCGCGACGATGGCCCTCGCCGTCTGTGCGTCCACGCCGGCCGTCTGCCGGGCCTCGGCGCTGACGGTGATGGGGGGCAGCGCCGCGGTCGTCGCCGGTGGGGCGGGGGGCGCCGGCACCGCGGCGGAGCCGTGGGCGGGGAGGGCCGCCAGGAGCAGGGCGCCGGCCGCCGCCGGGACGATCGCGGCCCTGGGGATGCGGCGGAGCAGCGGCGCGAGGGGCATCGCCGCGCAGACGACCACCAGGGCGGCGAGCACGGCGACCTTGGTGGCGAACTCCGTCTGCAGCGGTGCCGAGAGCAGCGCGGCGAGGAATCCCGTCGCGGCACCGAAGGCGGCGCGCGCCGCCCGTCCCTCCGGCGCGGTCCTCGGGTCGGTGATCATGAAGAACGCGAACACCAGCACCTCCGGAGATGCTGCCATCGCCGACCAATAGTCCTCACCGCAGACGGCTCCGACATGCCAGCGCGCCGCGATGCAGTGGCCGCTCGCCGCCACCACGCCCACGCAGGCCGCGAAGGCCACCCAGAACCCGGCCACCAGCCCCAGCACGCGAAGCCGGCGCGCGATGACCAGCCCGCCGCACACGATCACCGCCAGCGTCACCCACAGCCCCGGTGACAGCGGCCCCCACCACAGGTCCTGGGGATTGGCGCGCTGCGTTCCGAACAGCGTGAAGGCGGCCACCAATCCCAGGTTGGACGGGTTGAAGACGTGGCGCCCGCCGCGCCGCAGGAGCAGCTTCGAGAGCATCGAGACCACGCAGGCGGCGACGAAGACCTCGATGCCCTGCAGGCTCCACCAGTCGCCGTGCCGCGTCCCCGCCGTGCGCATGATGAGGGCGACGCTGTTGCCGGTGAGCAGCGCGCTGGCCGGCCACAGCAGCACGTGGTCGCGCCACAGCGCGGCGCCCACCTCGATGGCGGCGCAGACGCCGAGGCAGACGAGGATCTGCGCCACCGACAGCTCGAAGCCCAGCGCCACCTGCCCCAGCACCTGCACGCTGCCGATCACCAGGGCGACGTGCAGCCGGGGGTCGCCGAGGCTGGGCAGCACCACCGGCCAGCTCCGCGCGCCGAGGCGCAGCACGGGCGTTCGCCGTCGCGGGGCCTCGGAGGTCGCCAGGGTCGCCATGCGCGCCGCCATTCTGCGGCCGGGGCGGGTGGCGACGGCCTCCGGAGGCTTGGCGCGGAGCGGTCGGTATACTCCTTTGTCGATGAGCGATCCCCAGCTCGTGCAGCGCATCGAGGCGGCGCTCAGCACCGTGATGGAGCCCGAGCTCCACCGCGACCTGATGAGCCTCAACATGGTGCGCGACCTGCAGGTCGACGACCGTGGCACCGTCTCCATGAAGGTGGTGCTGACCACGCCGGCCTGCCCCCTCAAGGACCGCATCCAGAAGGACATCGAGCAGGCCCTGGTGCCCCTCAACGGAGTGGAGCGCGTCGAGGTGTCCTGGGACTCGAACGTCACCACCACGCGCGGGCTTCCCGGGCGCAAGGACATCCCCGGGGTGCGCAACATCGTCGCCGTCAGCGCCGGCAAGGGCGGCGTCGGCAAGACGACGGTCAGCGTCAACGTGGCCATCGCCCTGGCCCAGTCCGGTGCGCGCACGGGCCTTCTCGATTCGGACATCTATGGCCCGAACGTGCCGATCATGCTCGGCCTGCACGACCAGCCGCGGTCGATGGGCGAGCGCATCCTGCCGCTCGAGGCGCACGGCCTGCGGGTGATGTCGCTGGGCACCATCCTCAAGCCCGACCAGGCGGTGGTCTGGCGCGGCCCCATGATCGGGGGCGCCATCCGGCAGTTCCTCTACGACGTGGAGTGGGGCGACCTCGACTACCTGGTCATCGACCTGCCCCCCGGCACCGGCGACGCGCAGCTCACCCTGGCGCAGTCGATCCCGCTCACCGGCTCGGTGATCGTCACCACGCCGCAGGACGTGTCGGTCGCCGACGTGTCGCGTGGTGTGCAGATGTTCCGCCAGCTCAAGGTGCCGGTGCTCGGCGTGGTGGAGAACATGAGCGGCTACATCTGCCCGCACTGCGGCGAGCGCACCGAGATCTTCGGCAGCGGCGGCGGCCACGAGGTGGCCTCCCGGTTCGGCATCCCCTTCCTCGGCGAGATCCCCCTCGACCCGCGCATCCGCGTCGGCGGCGGCGAGGGACAGCCGCTGATGGCGGCGCTGGCCGACAGCCCGGTCGCCGAGGTCTTCCGCAGCGTCGCCTCGCACATCGCCGCCGAGGTGAGCAAGGAGAACTTCCGCGCCGCGGCGACCGGTCCCGTGATGCCGAGCGGGCCGCGCATCAAGCTGGCCTAGGTCTCGCCGGGCTTTGACCCCGAGCGCCGTGGACGCCGTGCCCGCGACTCGCGGCGGCCCGCCCGGCGCACGCGGACGCCGCATGCTGGTGTTCGCGCTGGTGCTCGGCTCCTTCGTCGGCATGGTCGACGCCACCATCGTGGCGGTGGCGCTCGACCCCATGACCCGCCACTTCCACGTCTCGCTGGCGGCGGGGCAGGCGGTGCTCGGCGTGTACCTCGTCACCGTCACGGCGACGCTGCCGCTGCTGGGACGGCTCGCCGACCGTTACGGACGGCGCGGGGCGTACGTGTGCGGCTTCGTGGTGTTCGCGCTGGGCAGCGTGGGTGCGGCACTGGCGCCGGGATTCGAGTGGCTGCTGGTGGCGCGAGCCGGGCAGGCGGTCGGCGGAGGGATGCTCACCGCCGGGTCTCTGGCGCTGATGGCGGAGCACGCGCCGCACGACTCGACGGGGCGCTCCATCGCGCTGCTGGTCATCACCCAGGCGGCGGCGGGGTTCGTGGGTCCGCCGCTGGGCGGTGCGCTGACGGCTGCGTGGGGGTGGCAGGCGGTGTTCTGGGCGTCGGTTGTGGCCGCAGTTGTCGGAATCGTGGCGGTGCTGCGGGCGGTGCCGTCGCGGGCGCCGCACGTCGACGCGCCCGGCGTCGACGTCGCCGGCGCGGTGGGCGTCGCCGCGCTGCTGCTGGGAGCCGGGACCGGGATCGGCTCACTGGGCGTCTCGGGGTCCGCACGGGCCGCGGTGGTCTGGTTCTGCGTCGCCCTGGTGGGCGCGGTGGTCCTGCTCGTCGCCGAGCGCCGCGCGCGGCATCCGCTGCTCGACCCCCGCCTGCTGCGGCGCGGCCGTTTCGCCGCGGCGTCGCTGGCCTCCTTCCTCAGCACCGGCACGCTGATGTCCTGCTTCGCCCTGCTGCCCTTCTGGCTGGAGGACGCCCACCACGCCAGCGCCGCCCTTGCAGGTGCGGCCTTCCTGCCCATCGGCCTCGGCATCGGCGTCACCTCGCGCACCGGCGGGCGCCTCGGCGACAGCGGCCGCACCCGCGAGGTGACCATGGCGGGCATGACGCTGGCCGCCGCCGGCCTGCTGCTCGCCGCCCTCGGCGCGCGCACCGACGCATGGCCGGTGCTGCTGCTCGGCCTCCTCGTCCTGGGCATGGGCAACGGCCTCTTCTCCTCGCCGAACACCGCCGCCGCCGTCCTGGTGGCGCCGCGCTCCGCCTTGGGCAGCGCCTCCGGCTTCCTCTCCACCGCGCGCAACGCAGGTGTCGTCTTCGGCCTCGGCATCACCGGCGCCGTCTACACCGCCATCGCCCACAACGCCCCCACCGCCGACGCCGACCGCGCCGCCGAGCTCCTCTTCGGCTGCGCCGCCCTGATCTGCTTCGCCGTCGCCTTCCTCTCCGCCCGCACCTACCGCGACGTCGCCGCGCCCGAGCACCCGGTCGGCGCCGAGGAGCTGGCGTAGGTCACTGCACGGCTCTGCGCGCGAGGCGGCGTGCCGCGCGGTCGTTGCGGCGCATGGGCTCGCGACGGAAGGCGGGCTCGCCGGCGATGCGGCGGCGCACGTACGGCCAGTCGATGATCTCGATGCACGACGTCGCCACCGCGAGCAGCGACTGGTACTCGACCGAGTTGCGATTCTCGTTGAGGGTGCTCTGCCGCAGGCGATCGAGGTAGAGGTCGGACACCCCGATGATCAGCGCCCCGCGCTCCTCCCGGAACCGCGCGGGGTCGGCGTCGGCGAAGGATTCGGAGAACTCCACCGCCACGCCGTGCTCCTCGTGCCACCAGTGACGGCCCTCGCGAACGAAGCCGGCCGCGGCGAGCCGGTCGGCCGCAACCGGCCCAAGCGGTGTGCAGATGTCGAGGTCGGTGGGGTGGTAGGGGAGCCGGGTCCAGAACATCTCGGCGACGCCACCGACGACCACCGGCGTCCCGCCGACCAGGGTGCGCACCAGCGCCGCGACCGCCAGCATGCGGTCGAGCTGCTCGTCACCGCCGTCAGCCACGAGCGATTCCGGAGCGGCGCAGCTGCCGCTCCTCGGCGGGGTCGGGGCTGCGGCTCCAGGGGTCGAAGGGTCGACCGTCGACCGCCGCCCAGCGGCGCTTGGCTTCGTCGCCTGGGATGGGCGCCACCGGGATGACGCGCAGGGTGATGGGCTGTCCGGTCGCGGTGGCGACCCGGCGGACATAGGCGAGGCTGGGCTCGACGGCGTCGTTCTCCGCCCGGGCGACCGCCGACTGCGTTGTGCCCAGGCGGCGGGCGAGCTCCGCCTGCGTGAGGCCGGCCGCGAGGCGCGCTTCCCGGAGGGACTGGCCCGTGGTCATCGGAGGAATATAGCAGCTACAGCTATCTTGATAGCGTGTCGCGCTATAGTGGCTTGACCCAGGCGAGCATCGAGGCGCGGCCCTGGCGACGCGGCGGGGTGCCGGCGGCGACGTCGGCGGCGAGGCGGGCGAGGCCGGACTCGAGCTCGGCGGGGTGGTCGCGGTGCATGCGCTCGAAGAAGCTGGTCTGCAGGCGCCAGGCGGGGTCGAGGACCAGCTCGGGGTGCGATTCCAGGGCGGCGAGGGTGCCGTCGCACAGGTCGGTCCAGCGCACCTCGGTGCGGGTGGCGCCGGGCAGCCAGGCGAGCAGGTCGGCGAGAGGGGGGTGGGTCGGGATCATCCAGGCGCGGCTGCTCGGCCAGTAGCTCGCGGTCCAGCTCTCCGCGATGTCCTCGCGCGCCCAGGCCATCACCGCGACGCGCCCGCCGGGACGTACGACCCGCATCGCCTCGGAGAGCGCCCGCTGCGGGTCGCCGCAGTGGTGCAGCATGGCGACCAGCATCGCCGCGGCGACGGCGCCGCCGGCGAAGGGGAGATGCAGGGCGTCGCCGCGCACGGCGGTCAAGTTCTTCGCCGCGGCGCGTGCCAGCATCGCCGCCGAACGGTCGACGACGACGACGTCCCAACCGTCCGCGCGCATCGGCACGGCGTAGTTTCCGGTGCCGCCGCCGACGTCGAGCAGCGTCCCTCCCGGCGTGCCGCCAAGCGCTGCGCGCAGCGGATCCAGGACCGACGGCGAGGCGGCCCGGGTGCGGTCGTAGCGCTCCGCCTGTCCCGAGTAGTCGGGCAGCACCGACACCGCGGCGCTCAGCCCAGCGCGTCGCGCGCCGCGGCGTGCAGCTCGGTGACCGCCGACTCGTCGTTGGTGAACACGCGCACCAGCTGGTTGTGCTTGGGCAGCCGGGCCAGCAGCTCGTTGGCACGCGACTGCTCGACGGTGTCCTCCAGCGGGTCGTAGATGGCCACCAGCCCGTTGTCGGTGAGCGGGTTCTCGGGTGCGACGCGCGCCGAGGCCACGTCCACCTCGAATGCGACGCGCTGCAACCGCTGCGGCAGCAGCGAGACGATGCGCTCCCGCGCGTCGGACAGCTCGGCGTCGGACCCCAGCAGGGACTCGTAGGCCAGCTTCCAGGGCAGCCGCCGCGCCGTGATCTGCTCCCACGCCTCGCCCAGGCGCCGCTCCGGCGATCCAGTGGGACAGCGACGCCAGCGCGACACCTCCTCCAGCAACGACCAGTCGGTCAGCGAGAGGTAGGCGTCGAGGTCGTCGAGCGGATTGCCGGGCGCGAGGCGCTCCACCGTCTTCGCGAAGATCTCCCGCATGGTGAGGTCGATGCGCCGCACGGTGCGGTGGAAGTAGATGTTGGTGTAGAGGTAGAGGCGCGCGGTGAGGAACATCTCCAGCGCCGGCACCGCGTGCGCATGCAGCATCAGCGACTCGCCGGCGACGAAGGAGTAGTGCATGATGCGGCGCACGTCGACGGTGCCCACACCCACCCCGCACATGTACGCGTCGCGCACCACGTAGTCGAGGTTGTCCACCGTCGCCGGCCCGCAGAGCAGCGGCTTGAGCGCGCGCAGCCACGGCGGCGGCACGTAGCCCTCGATGTCGGCCGGCGCCATCACCCAGGCGACCCACCGCGGATCGACGGACTCGCCGCCGGCGAACCGTCCCGAGGGCGCCGCGCGCAGCGAGGCGATGACGTCGGACAGCTCGTTGCACACCAGCCGCCGCCCCACGTCCTCGTGGTCGACGCCGAACCGCGCCAGCACCTCGCGGTCGAAGAAGTGCCCGAAGGGACCGTGCCCGATGTCGTGCAGCAGTCCCGCCAGTCGCAGCGTCTCCTCGACGCACGCAGCGCTGGGCGCGTCGGGAAAGGCGGTGCGCAGCGAGGGCTCGATCTGCCGCGCGTACAGGCCCGCGAGGTGCATCGCGCCGAGCAGGTGGGCGAAGCGCGAGTGCTCCGCCGTGGGGAAGACCCACCACGCCGACTGCAGCTGGTGGATGCGCCGCAATCGCTGCAGCCAGGGAGTGTCGAGCAGGTGCTGCTCGCCCGCCTCGCCGCCGTCGCCCTTGGTGATCTCGATGTAGCCGTAGAGCGGATCGGCGATGAGGTTGACCTCGCTGAAGCGCGCGGCTGGATCCATGGGCGAGCCGAGTGTACGCGCGCCAGCGCGGACACGAGCGGCGGGCTTCAGCCCGCCGAGGAGGGGGCACGCCGGGGGAGGATCTGCCTCCCCCGTTGGGCGCGCGTCTGAGCGCGCCGGAAAGAACCGGGGGCACGCCGGGGGAGGATCTGCCTCCCCCGTTGGGCGCGCGTCTGAGCGCGCCGGACAAGCAGGCCGCGCGACGGCCGCTACACTCCGCAGCCGACATGGCCCCCAAGCAGCGCCGCCGCACCTCCCGCGGGGCGCGCAAGGCCGGTCCGCCGCCGGCACCCGGCCCGGCCGCGCCCAGGAAGACGACCCAGCGCATCCCCGTCTTCACCAGCGGCCGCCGCCTCCTCTACGCCGCCCTCGGCGCCCTGGTCGCCACCTCGGGTATCGCCGTCGGCCTGATCACCCTGGTGCGCAGCGGCAGCGCCACCACCGGCTGCGACCCCGACGCCTCCGGCTGGAACGGCGCGGGCGCCGGCCCCGCCAACACCGCCGACGCACCCTCGGCCATCAAGGACCCCGGGCCCACCTGGGCTCCGCAATGGAGCTACGCCGCCACCGCACCGCCCGCCGTCGCCGGCGGCACCGTGTACACCGCCACCTCCACCGGCACCCTGGTCGCCCTCGACGCCAGGACCGGCGCCCTGCAGTGGACCAGCGACCCGCAGCAGAACGAGCAGGGCCAGGTCGCCACCCCGATCGCCGTCGACGGCTGCGCGGCGGTGGTGGCCACCACGTACACCGGCGCGGACGGCCAGCCCGCCGGCACCCTGCGCGCGATCGACCTGCGCACCCACCAGCGGCGCTGGGGCGTGCCCACCGCGGACGAGATCTTCTCCGCCCCCCAGGTGGTCGACGGGGTCGCCTACGCGGGCCTCAGCTTCGCCACCGGCACCGGCTCCCTCGACCGCACCCACGTCCTCGACGGCTACTACCTGAGCGACGGCACCCGCGCCTACCGGAAGTCCTTCAGCGCCGCCGTCACCGCCTCACCGACCAGCGACCACCAGCGCATCTGGATCGGCGACCTCGACCAGAACCTCTACGCCCTCGGCCCCCAGGGCACGCAGCTCTGGACCTACACCACCGCCGGCATCGTCAGCCTGCCGGCCGTCTACGACGGCAGCAGCGTCATCGTCGCCAGCGCCGACCATCATGTCGCCTCGCTCGATCCCGGCACGGGACACGAGCACTGGAACGTCGCCGTCGGCGACGTGCAGGCCGCCATGGCGACCAGCGGCGACGTCGTCGTGGTGGCGGAGTCGAACGGCACCGTGCACGCCCTGCGCCGCTCCGACGGCACCCAGGCGTGGACCACGCCGCTGCACGCCCAGGTGACGCGCGGAGTTGTGGCCGCGGGTGACCGCATCTTCGTGGCCGACGACGGCGGCACCCTGCACGTCCTCGACCGCGCCACCGGCGTCGAGACCGCGCGCTGGACCGCCCCCGCCCCGCCGACCGGCCCGCCCGCCATCGCCGAGAACCACCTCTACGTCGCCTGCCAGGACGGCCGCCTCTACGCCCTGCCGCTCTGAGCCAGCAGCGCCAGCGCCCCCCACATGTTGCGGTCCTCGCCGAGCGCGGCGCGCAGGACGCGGGGCACCGGCTGCAGGCGCAGATGCGCCTCGATGGTTGCTGACATCGACGGCCAGAACCTGTCCCACGAGGCGCACACCCCGCCGCCGAAGACCACCGCGTCGGGGTCGTGCAGCGCCGTGGCGTTGACCACCGCGAGCCCCAGCCAGCGTCCCACGTCGGCCCAGGCCGCGGGATCGTCGAGCAGCTCCGCGCGCACCCCGAAGCGCCGCTCGATGGCGCTCCCCGAGGCGAGCGCCTCCAGGCATCCCTCGCCACCACACCCGCAGGGCGGCGCATCCCCGAGCCACGATGGCCAGAGCACCTGGTGCCCGCCCTCGGTGTCGTGCCGTCCCACCACCAGCCGCCCGTCGTGGACGACGCCCGAGCCGATCCCCGTCGACACCGTGTAGTAGACGACGTGGGCCAGCCCCGCCGCCGCGCCGTGCAGCGCCTCGGCCAGGGCCGCGCAGTTGGCGTCGTTCTCCAGCAGGACCGGGCAGCCGTAGCGCTCCGACAGCGCAGGGCCCAGCCCCAGACGCTGCCAGGCGGGCGGCACGTTGGGCGGCAGCAGGGTCATCCCGCGCTCGCGGTCGAACGGCCCGGGTGTGGCCACCGCGATCGCCTGCAGCGCCGCACCGTCGCGGGCCTCGTCGAGCATCGCCGACAGCGCCCCCACGGGATCCAGCGCAGGCGTCGCCCGCCGCACCACCCGGACCGGTCGCAGGTCGTCGCCCGCGACCGCGGCGAGCAGCTTGGTGCCGCCGATGTCGATGGCGCCGTACATGGCGCGGGAGCGTAGCAGCCGCCCGCGCGGCGCCTACGCCGAGGCGCGTCCCGGGCGGCGCGAGGAGCCGAGCAGCGCGCCCAGCGGGCTGCGCCGGTCGGGGTGCTCGACCAGCCAGGCGTTGTACACGTCGAAGAAGGCCTGCTGCGGCGCCACCAGGCGGCGGAAGGCGAGCAGGCTCTCCTCGGGCAGCGAGCAGTTGAACTGCAGGGCGCGGAGCAGGCGGTCGCCCTGGGCGGCGCGGAGGCGGCGGTCCTCGCGCAGCCACAGGCTGAAGAGCACGCCCAGGCCGGCGGCGCTGGCCAGGGCGACGGTGACCATCAGCAGGCGCAGCGTGGCGTCGGGCAGGCTGCCCTGGCGGAAGAGGGCGACAGCGGCGACGCCCAGCACGCAGACCATGGCCGCGATGCCGAGGCGCTGGCGCCGGCCGCGGGCGACCATGCGGCGGCGGGTGCTGTGGTAGCTCTCGCAGAGCCGCTGCAGGTTGGCGGAGGAGGCGAGCAGCTCGGTCGCGCTGGGGACGAGCTGGCGATCCGCCCCGTCACCCGCCGCCTGCCGAGGGGGAGCGGCGGCGGCGGGTCTGCGGGGGGGCGGGGCCATCAGCGCCTCGCGCAGGGAGCTGGGGGAGTCCGCGTGCGCAGGAGGGGTGGGCTGAGGGCTCACGCATAGGTTGTACCCGCTGTTAAGAGCATCGACGATGGCCGCCGGGGATTCGTCACCGACCCGTCAGCCGCCCGGAACGGCGGGTGGGCCCGTGCTAGCATCGGCGCCTCCCGGCCGGTCCCCCTCCAGGTGTCGAGATCGATGGACACGTCCCCGCGCCCCGTCGCCTGCACGGTGGCGGGCAGCGACTCCGGTGGCGGCGCCGGCATCCAGGCCGACCTGCTCAGCTTCGCCGCCTGCGGCGTTCACGGCGCCACCGTGGTCACCGCGATCACCGCGCAGGACACCCGCGCCGTCCACGCGGTGGAGCCGGTGTCGCTGGAGATGGTGGCGCGCCAGATCGACGCGGTGGCGCTCGACCTGCAGCCGGCCGCATGGAAGACCGGGATGCTGCCCACCCCGCAGATCGCCGCCGTGGTGGCGCAGCGGCTGGCCATGCACGGCGCGGAGCGCCTCGTCGTCGACCCGGTGCTGCGCTCCACCAGCGGCGCGGCGCTGAGCAGCGACCCCGCGCTGGTGACGCTGCGCGAGGCGCTGCTCCCCGAGGCGCTGGTGGTGACGCCGAACTGGCCCGAGGCCGAGGCGCTGACCGGCCTGCGCATCTCGTCGCTCGACGACGCGCGGGCTGCGGCGCGCGCGGTGGCCGCACGCGGGCCGCGCTGGGTGGTGATCACCGGCGGGCACGATCCCTCGGGGTCGGACGAGGTGACCGACCTCGTCTTCGACGCCGGCGCGGACAGCTTCACGACGCTTGCACATCCGCGCATTCCCGGCGGCGCCGACCGGCACGGCACCGGCTGCAGCTTCAGCGCCGCGCTGACCGCGCACCTGGCGCGCGGGCTCGAGGTGCTCGACGCGGCGCGCGAGGCGTCGTCGTTCGTCGCCGCGCTGCTGGCGCGCGGGCCGAGCGGCGTGGGCGCGGGGCACGCGCCGCTGGTGCACCTGGGCTAGCCGCCGCATGCCGCTCTTCCGCCGCCAGGCCGCCGACGCCGTCGACCTCGAGCGCCGCATCGAGCAGGCCGACGACGCGCTGGAGAACAACGACCCGCGGGGCGCGCTGCGCATCGCGGACGGCGTGCTCAAGGACGCCGGCAGGGGCTCACCCGAGGCGGTGTCCGCGCAGGTGGTGCGCGCCGAGGCGCTGCGCGCCATGGAGCGCTTCGCCGACGCGGAGAAGGCGGCGGCACGCGCCTGCGAATGGGACCCCGAGGACGGCGCCGCCTGGTACGAGCGCGCCCTGGCCGCCTACCGCCTGGGCCGCTTCGAGGACGCCGCCGCCTGGCTGGAGGAGGCGGTGCACCTGGAGCCGGAGGAGGCGCACGCCTGGAACGCGCTGGGGCGCGCGCGCATCTGGCTGGAGGAGAAGGACGCCGCCAAGGACGCCTTCAAGCGCGCCAACGCGCTCGACCCCGCGCACTTCGTGGTGCCGCTGCGCATCGCCGCCTTCGAGTTCGACCGCATCGCCGGCGAGGTGTGGAAGCAGATCCCCCGGCAGTTCAAGGACCGCATGGAGAACACCATCGTCGCCGTCGAGGAGCTGCCCGACGTCGAGGACGTGGAGGAGGGCACCGACCCCGACCTGCTCGGGCTCTACACCGGCGCCACCGCGCTGGGCGACGACTTCCCCGAGCGCATCCTGCTCTACCAGCGCAACCACGAGAACTCCTGCGCCACCCTTGGCGAGCTCGCCGAGGAGATCCGCCGCACCATCCTCCACGAGGTGGGCCACCACTTCGGCATGGACCACGACGAGCTGCCCTACTGATGCGGTCCTTCGCGGAGACCGCCGAGCGGATCGCCGCCACCACCTCGAAGTTGGAGAAGGTGCGGCTGCTCGCCGAGTATCTGCAGGGTCTGGACGAAACCCGCGTGGGCGTCGCGGCGCGCTTCTTCAGCGGGTTGATCTTCCCCACATGGGACATGCGCGTGCTGTCGGTGGGCGGCGCTCTCCTCTGGGACGTGCTGCGGGGCCTGAGCGGCGCCACCGCGGAGGAGATGAGCGCCGCCTGGACGCGCCACGGCGACGCGGGCGGCGCGGCCCACGACGTCCTGCTGCGCGCCTGCGCGGCGGCGCCGGGCGTCGACGTCCTGGACGTGGTGCACACCTTCGAGGACATCGCCTCCGCGCCCTCGACGGCCGCGCGCACGCAGCTGCTCGACGCCCTGCTGCGCCGCTGCACCCCGCTGGAGGCGAAGTACGTCGTCAAGCTGATCACCGGCGAGATGCGCATCGGCCTGCGCGAGGGTCTGGTCGAGGAGGCGATCGCGCTCGCCTTCGGGCGCGACAAGGCCGCGGTGTCGCGCGCCGACATGGTGATCGGCGACCTCGGCGAGGTGGCGCTGCTGGCCCGCCTGGACCGCCTGGGCGAGGCGGCGCCGCGGCTCTTCGCGCCGATGCGCTTCATGCTCGCCTCTCCCGTCGCCGACGCCGCCGAGGTGGTGCAGCGGATGGGCGAGGAGGTGTGGGTCGAGGACAAGTACGACGGGATCCGCTGCCAGGTGCACCGCGACGACTCCCGCGTCATGCTCTTTTCGCGCGACCTCAAGGACGTCACCGCGCAGTTCCCCGAGGTCGCCGAGGCGGCGGCGGCGCTGCCCGGGATCCTGCTCCTCGACGGCGAGGTGCTCGCCTTCCGCGAGGGGCAGGTGATGCCCTTCGCCGCGCTGCAGACGCGGCTGGGGCGCAAGGCGCCGTCGCTGGCCGTGCTGCAACGCGTCCCGGTGATCTTCGTGGCCTGGGACCTGCTCTACCAGGACGGGGTGTCGCTGCTCGACGAGCCGCTGCGCGAGCGCCGCAAGCGCCTCGACGCGCTGCAGCTCGGCGGCGCGCTGGCCACCGCGCATCAGGAGCACGCGCGCGGCGCGCAGGCGGTGGACACGCTGTTCGACAACGCGCGCGCCCGCCGCAACGAGGGCCTCATCGCCAAGGACCCCGACTCGGCGTACACGCCGGGACGGCGCGGGCTCGCCTGGCTGAAGCTGAAGAAGCCGCTCGACACCCTCGACGTCGTCGTCACCGGCGCGGAGCTGGGGCACGGCAAGCGGCGCGACGTCCTCAGCGACGTCACCTTCTCGGTGCGCGTCGACGGCTCCGACGAGCTGGTCCCCATCGGCAAGGCCTACACCGGCCTCACCGACGCCGAGATCGCCGAGATGACCGAGCTGCTGACGTCGATCACCGTCAGCGAGCACGGGCGCTTTCGCGTGGTGCGCCCCGAGATCGTCCTGGAGGTCGCCTTCGACCGGGTGCAGCCGTCGTCGCGCCACCGCAGCGGGTACGCCCTGCGCTTCCCGCGCATCGCCCGCTGGCGGCACGACAAGCCGGTGAGCGAGATCGACACCCTGTCGCGCGTCGCCGCCCTCGCCCGCACCTCCGAGGGCGAGCGGGTGCAGCTGGTGGACCGCGCCTAGCGCCTGCCGGGCAGGAAGGGTGCGAAGAGGTTGGGGTCGTCCATGGCCGGATCCCCGATCTGCTCGAAGACCTTGTAGCGGCTGCGCAGCTCGGCGTACTGCTGGGCCAGCGCCTCGTCCTTGTAGGCCTCGACGGGGTTCCAGGGGTGGAGGTAGCGGACCTCCTCGATGCCCGCCTGGAGCATCTCCTTGAGGCAGCCGAAGCAGGGCTGGGTGGTGCTGGTCAGCGACGCGCCGTAGGTCTGCTGGCCGAAGCGGGCGGCGGTGAGCAGCGCGTTCTGCTCGGCGTGCACGCAGAGGCAGACGTCGTACGCGCCGCCGCGCAGGTACGGCTCGTCGTTGCGGTGGGCGCAACGGTGGCAGCCGCCCTCGGAGCAGTTGGGCATGCCGAAGGGCGTGCCGTTGTAGCCGGTGCTGAGGACGCGGTCCTCGCGGGAGATCACCGCCCCGACGCGGCGGCCCAGGCAGTCCGCGCGGGTGCGCGCCGCCAGGGCGATGAGGAGGAAGTACATCCGCTTGTCCGGGCGGACGATGCGTCCCTCCGGCGCGGTCGGGCCCTGGGCGGGCTCGGGCGCGGTCAGCACCCGCCGGCCGCGGCCGCCGCCGCGGGTCGGCCGTGGGCCGCCAGCCGTCCGGAGATGTGGCGGTTGGCCCAGCAGTCGATCGCCTTGATCACGCTGTCCAGCTCGACGCCCGCGCCGGTGAGCGCGTACGAGGTGCGCGGAGGCATGACCGACTCGACGGTGCGGGTCACCAGGCCGAGCTCCTCGAGGCGGTCGAGCCGCTGGGCCAGGGTGGCCGGGTTGCAGCCGCCGGCGGCGCGGCCGAGCTCGTTGAAGCCGAGGGGCCGGTCGAGGAGGGCCCGGATGATGTGGAGGGTCCACTTCTCCTGGAGGAGCTGGATGGCCTCGTGGACCGGGCAGAAGGTGTCGTCCATGGTCATAGGTGGCGGGGGCTGCCGTCGGTGCCAAGCATAAAGCGCTTCGGGCTGGACCGCTACTCCTGTTTCGTGTAGTGCTGCTCAGATCATAGCACTTGATTATTTTTAGCGCTATGCGGTACGATGCAGGTGCCGGGTCGGAGAGACCGCCGGACCGGCCCGCGGCGGAAGCCGCCGCGGAGAGCACCCCCAGGAGCACGAACCCACCATGAGCTGGAACCTCGACAACAGCCACGCCACCGTCGAATTCTCCGTCCGCCACCTCGGGCTGGCCTCGGTGAAGGGCACCTTCCACACCGTGACCGGCGAGGTCGACCTCGACGAGGAGGACCTGACCCGCTCCAGCGGCCGCGTCGAGATCGACGTCGCCAGCATCGACACCCGCGACGAGCGCCGCGACACCCACCTGCGCAGCGCCGACTTCTTCGACGCCGAGCAGTACCCGACCGCGACCTTCGAGAGCCGCGGCGTCCGCCACCTGCACGACAACCGCTACGAGGTCGACGGCGACCTGACCATCCGCGGCACCACCCGCCCCGTGACCCTCTCGGCGGAGGTGTCGGAGTTCATCACCGACCCCTGGGGCAACCGGCGCTTCGGCGTCGAGGTCGACGGTGAGATCAACCGCAGCGACTTCGGGCTCTCCTGGAACCAGGTCCTCGAGGCCGGCCGCCTCGTGGTCGGCGAGAAGGTGCGCATCCACGCCGCCAGCGAGGTCGTCCTGGCCGGCGCCGTCGCCGCCTGACGTCACCTCGACCGCTCCTGCCGGGCCCGCCGCGCCATCGCGCGGCGGGCTCGCGCGCGTCCGGCGGCGGCCGGCTCAGGATGCCGGTGCGCAGCTCCAGGTGATGGTCGCCGCGAGCTGCTGACCGGCGGGGTTGGTCATGCCGGTCAGGGTCATCCGCCCCGAGCCGTCGGGCTGCACCTCGCCGTCGGCGCGGGCCGACGAGCCGAACGCGAAGGCCATGCGCGGGTCGTCGAGGGCGACGAGGGTGTCGTCGTCGCCGATGTCGGCGGTGACGTAGTGGGCGGGACCGTGGTACAGCGCGATGACCGCGGCGACGGTGAGCAGGTGGCCGTCGACCGTCGGGCGGCCGGGCGGGACGGGAAGGGCGAAGTCGCGCGGCGTGTCGCCCGCGGCGGGACGCAGCGCGGCGACGTCGGCGCAGCTGCGGTAGCCCGCGCGCCGCACGGCATAGGCGTAGGAGAGGTTGGCGGCGCCGCTCAGTGTCAGCGTGGCGTCGAGCAGAGGTCCGCGAACGCCGGGCGTCGCCTGCGGTGACCCCCCGGCGGTGGCGGCGCCGCCGCAGCCCGCCGTGACCACGGCGAGAAGCGAGCCGCCGATGACGCGCCGTCGCCACCACTGCGATGACGCGCCGCTCACTGCCTCAGTGCGACGAGCTGCCCGATGGTGGTCGCCGTGGAGTTGCTCGACAGCCCGACGCGGCCGCCCGTCGACCCCGACGACGCCAGCGTCTGGTCGGCGGCGAACGACGTGGTGCTGCTCGTGGTGCGCAGCCAGCGCGCGGTCATGCCGCTCGGCCCGGTGATCGAGGCGATGGTGCTGACGGCGCCGAAGAAGAGGAGGCGGTCGCCGGGCGCGCTGGCGGTGACCGCGCCGACGCCGACGTGCGGCGGGCTGTCCGCGCATCCGCTCAGGCAGTTGTACTGGCCGCTGTTGGCGTCGATGGGGGTCACCGAGCTGACGCCGCTGTAGGCGAGGATGCCGCCCGACGCCATCGGCGAGGTGGTGCCGCTGAAGGCCCAGGTGTTCGAGGTCCCGTCGGACGAGGCGACGCGGTGCCAGTAGAGCGCCTCCGCGATGGCGATCGGCGTCTGGTCGCGGCGGATCAGCGTCCATCCGGGCGGCGGCGCGATGGTGGTGTCGGGTCCGCCGCGGACGGTGACCTGGGCCACCATCACGTCACCGGGCTGGACGCCGGCGGGGGATGGGATGGTCAGGGTCGACGCGCCGCCGCCGTTGTCGGCGCTCTGCGCGGCGCGGAAGACGATCGACGGCGCGGGGGACGGGGTCGGCGTCGGAGTCGGAGTTGGAGTTGGAGTTGGAGTTGGAGTTGGCGCCGGCGTGGCGGTCGGGGTGGCCGTGGGCGTCGGCGTGGCGGTTGGCGTCGGCGACGCGGTCGTGGTGGGTGACGGCGCCGCCTTGGTGAGGGTGAAGCGGTGCTCGACGGCGCCGGAGACGTTGACGAACTCGGCGGTCAGCGAGGTGGTGGTGATGGTCAGGCGCACCGCGCCGTAGTGGAGGTCGTCGTAGAACTGCGAGCCCGCCTCGAAGGACGAGGGCGGCGACAGCAGGCTCCAGCCGCCGACGCCGTCGACGACGTAGTTCTGGCCGCCCTCGACCAGATGCTCCCAGTCGTGGTGATGGCCGCTCAGGTAGAGGTCGACGCTGGGGTCGATGGCCCAGTGCGTGTAGTTCTCGTTGCCGCCGGCCGAGGACGAGTAGGGCGGCTGGTGGGTCGTGGTCAGCTTCCACACCGCGGTGCTGGCCTTCAGCGCCGCGTGGTACTCCTGGTCCTGCACCGATCCGGCGGTGTCGCCGTCGGGGTCGCCGCAGTTCATGTCGAGCGCGAAGACGTCGACCAGGCCGCCGCCGAGGTGCGCCGTGTAGTGCGGCGGCACCCCGAAGTACGAGGTGCTCGGCGCGATCGCCGACCCCGTGCAGGAGTTGGCCCAGTCGTGATTGCCCGCGGCGGGAAAGAAGCGTCCCGCCTGGACGTCGGCCGCGTAGGGCTGGTTGTCGCCCGCGACCTCGCTGGACAGGCCGTTCTGGTAGGCGTTGTCCCCGACGGTGAGGATGGCGTCCGGCGACCAGCTGTGCACCAGGTTGGCCACCTGCTGCTCGCCGGAGCAGCTGTACACGCAGCCCCCGTGGTCGCCGATGACGGCGATGGTCATCGAGGTGAGCGGCGCCGACGCGGCCGAGCCGCGGATCGCCTGCTGGGCGGTGAACGCGCCCGCGACGGTCGCCGCGAGGGCCACCGACGCTGCGGAGAAGGTCGCCTTCCTGGAGCCGCGCTTGAGGATCATGGGGGCCCGACTGTAGCCGGTCCCAGGGCGGGTTGGCTGAAAGCGTTGTAAAGACTGGTGTGGGCTGGGCCGCGCCTACTCGCGGTGGAGGGAGAGCGCGAGGCTGGGAACGGCGAAGGAGAGGAGGAACACGGGCAGGATGGCCTTGCCGCTGCACCGGTAGGCGACGGTCTCGCCCTCGGCGGCGTCGAAGGTCCTGGTCCGGCTGGAGTTGCGGCCGCTGCGGACCTGCAGGGTGTGACGCCCGGGCTGGACGGGGATGTCGACGGTCTGGTTCAGCTCCACGGACCCGGCGGGCATGCCGTCGACGAGGACGTCGTATGTCCCGCGGCGGACCTCCACCCCGATGGTGCGGTGTGACACCTGCAGGGTTGCGGGCATTGCTGGTCTCCTCTCGCGTTTCGGGAGCGCACCATCCGGCCCGGCAGTGGTGCGTGCGCCGGTCAGCCGGTGACGCTGGCGGCGAGCCGCTGGATCTGTGCGGCGCTGATGTCGCTCTCCTGGGTTCGGATCATGACCGTCGGGAACTGCGGGTCGCTCGGATTCGCGAGGCCGACGAGGGCGACCTGCTCGGTGATGTGGAGGCACGAGTTGGTGCACTCGGTGTAGGGCTGCGAGAAGACGGTCAGCGATCCCGCCGCGGACGACGCGGTCGCCTCCTGCGTTGGCGACGCGACATCCGCGATGGTGACGTAGTGCCCCTCGAACCCGTTGAGGGCGGTGGCCTGCGGCTTGCCCGTCGAACACCCCGCGCCGACGAGTTCGACGATGACGTAGGGGCCGGAGTTGGCGCTGCCATGGAGGCTCGCATCCTGCCACTGGCAGGGTCCTGACGGACCGCTGTGACCGCTGTCGCCGAGCTGGGTGACCACCCATCCCGCCGGCACGCCGATGCTGACGTGGTCGCCGATGGAGGTGGTCGTCAGCGGACCGTCGAGGTCCTTGGCGCTGGGGCCACAGCCGGCAAGCGTGAGCGCGGCCGCGGCGAGGATGCAGGCCTGCAGGAGGGGACGTCGGTGTCGGAGGGGTGCTGGCACGGGGAGGAAGTATCGCCGCCGTCGGCGTTCTGTGCGCGTCGGTGTCGGCCTCCGCGCCACATCTCCCCGCGCCCGCCACAAAGACGTGAGCAGGTGGCCACCATCTCCTGAGACATGACAACAGTGGGCGGGGCAGGATTCGAACCTGCGACCCTGGGCTTATGAGGCCCGTGCTCTAACCGGCTGAGCTACCCGCCCACGAAGATGGGCCGACATACTCTACCCGCCCGGTCTGGCACGCCCGATCGCTCTGCGATTGAAACCCAGGGGGCATTCGCTGGCCCCCGCGCAGGCCCGCGCGCGCCCTTGAAAACTATGCCAATCGTGATCATACTTGCCCGGCCAGAAGCCTCGGCCGGCGGGTTGGAGGAGCCATGGGCGCAGCCGCCCCCTTCGAGTACGCGCCGCTCTCGCCCCACATCGGGGTCGAGGTGCACGCCGACCTGCGCGAGGAGCTGAGCCCCGCGCAGCGCGAGCAGTTCGTCGAGCTGTACCGCAGGCACCACCTGCTGCTCTTCCGCGGCACGCCGCTGTCGCCGGAGGACCAGACCCGCGCCGTCTCGTACCTCGGCGACGCGCTGCCCGGCGGCTACATCTCCAACACCCGTCCCGAGGGCGCCGCCGGCGAGGGTGAGCTGGAGTTCCACAGCGACCTCACCTACATGGACACGCCGGTGCGCGGCATCTCCCTCTACGGCGAGGACGTCGAGGAGGGCGCGCCCGGGACGAAGTACGCCAACGCGCAGCGCGCCTGCTCGCTGCTTCCCGACGCGCTGCGCGAGAGCCTTCGCGACCGCACCGCCGTGCACGTCTGGATGCCGGCGCATTCGCACAAGCGGACCCGCGAGTCGGACATGACGGAACGCGGGCTGCGCGCCACCCATCCCGTCCTCTACGCCAAGCCCGACACCGGCGAACCGGTGCTGCTGATCACCTGGCTGGCCACCGACCGCATCCTCGACATGCCGCCCGCGGAGAGCGACGCGCTGCTCGACGAGCTGGCGGGCTACATCTACCGCCCGGACAACATCTACGAACACGTCTGGCGCAACCACGACCTGGTGATCTGGGACAACCTGGCGCTGCAGCATGCGCGCAGCAACGTGCGCCGTGACGGTCCGCATCGCTCGCTGCGGCGTGTCGCCTTCGCGCCGAGCGGCGGGGTGGAGGCCGCGACCGCGGCGCAGGAGAAGATCCGCCGCGCCGCGACGATGTCCGCCTGACACCAAGGAGACCAGCACGGTGGCCCCTCTCAGCGGCGTGCGCATCCTGGCCGTCGAGCAGCTCATGGCGCTGCCCTTCGGCACCCAGATCCTCTCCGACTTCGGCGCGGACATCGTCGGCGTCGAGCCGGTCGGGTACGGCGGCGACGAGGCGGTGCCCTGGCGGATGCGCACCGGCCGCTACAAGCGGCGCATTTCGGTGAAGCTCAACTCCCCCGAGGGACAGGACCTGATCCGCCGACTGGTGCACACCTACGACGTGGTCGTCGAGAACTACCGGCCAGGCGTGATGGACTCCTACGGCCTCGGCTACAAGGCGCTCAGCGAGGTCAACCCGCGCCTCATCTACTGCTCGGTGAGCGGCTACGGCCACCGCGACGTGCTGCAGAGCCCGCACACCGACCTGGCCGCCTACGGCCCCATCGGCGAGGCGATGAGCGGCTACACGCACGCGGTGCTGCAGAGCGGCGGCTCGCGCAGCGTCGGCGCGCTGGGCGACATCACCTCGTCGATGTTCGCGACGGTCGGCATCCTCCTGGCGCTGCGCGATCGCGAGCAGACAGGGCGCGGCGCCTACGTCGACGTCGCCATGGCCGACGCGCTCTTCGCCCTCGCCGAGTTGCCGTTCACGCAATACACGGCGTCGATCGACGCGCCGCGCAAGCAGGGCAACGGCGCCGCGCCAGGGGCCGGGCTCTTCCTCACCGGGCAGTTCCCCGCCGCCGACGGCCACTTCACCATGATCCTCATCAACCCGCGCCACTGGGCCGCGCTCTGCGCGCTGATGGGACATCCCGAGTGGGGAGAGGACCCCGCGTACACGGCGATCGAGAACCGCGCCGCCGCCGGCGAGACGATGCGCCCGATCTTCCTGGAGTGGGCGTCGAAGCGCAGCAAACACGAGGCCGCACGCGAGCTGCGCGCCGCGGGACTCGCCGCCGCGCCGGTGATGAGCCCCGCCGACATCCTCGAGGACGAGCACTTCGCCGCGCGGCGCATGGTGGCGCGCGTGCGCCAACCCGACGGGTCGGTGGTGCGCGTGCCCGGCGACCCCATCAAGCTCTCCACCGTCGAGGCGGAGCGCAACGGCGACGCCGAGCCCGTGCCGATCGCGCGCCCGGGTGAGCACACGCGCAGCTTCTTCCACGAGGAGCTGGCGCTCTCCGACAGGGAGATCGACGACCTCATCGCGGCGGGTGTCCTCGCCGACTGACGCACGGCCACCGCGCCAGGCGGCGGCTAAGCTTCCGCCATGCGCGCACGTGCCGTCACCACCGAGCAGGTGCTCGCCGCCGCCGATGCCGTCGCCCGCAGCGACGGGCTCGACCGCCTCACCGTGCGCCGCCTCTGCGCCGAGCTGGGGGTGACCGCGCCCAGCGTCTACGTGCACTTCGCCAGCAAGGACGACATCGTCGAGCAGCTGGTCGACAGCATCCTCGCCCACGTCCACCATCCCGGGGCCGACCGCGGCGACTGGGTCGACCGCCTGCGCGAGTTCATCGTCAGCGTCTACGACCAGGTCGCGCCCTATCCGGGGCTGGCGGCGCGGATCGCCCGGCAGCTGCCGACGACGCCCTCGTCGCAGCGCAACGCGGCCTTCGTCGCCGAGCTGATGCGCGACGCCGCGCTGGCCCCCGACGACCGCGCCAAGGTGATGTCGACGGTGCTCGTGTACACGTGGGGCCACCTGCTGGGGGGCCAGTCGGAGTGGGCCATCGGCGCGGCGGAGCGGCTGAGCCTTGAGGCGCAGCGGGAGCGCTACCTGTGGGGCCTCGACCACCTCCTCGACGCCTTTCGCCGCGACGGCCTGGCCGCCCGCAGCGCGACCTCTTGACAGCAAGGCTAACGGGCGTTAGCTTTCCCTCCACGTGATCCCCGGCGGGGCGTTTGGAGGTGCGCCGTGAGGCCGTACGACGTCGTCTCGACGGACTCCCATCTCGAGGTCCCGCCCGACCAGTGGCGGCCCCACGTCGACAGGGAGTTCCAGCAGTACGTGCCCAAGGTGGTCCGCCTGCCCAGGGGCAGCGGGGACGCCTGGGAGATGCCCGGCGGCGGCGTCATCCCGCTCGGCCTGCAGTTCGCCATCACCCGGCCGGGGGTGGAGAACCGCTACCGCTACTCGAAGCCGATCGGCATCAGCTACGGCCCCGACCTGGCCGGCAGCGGCGACGGCGACCGCCGCCTGCGCGAGATGGACGAGGACGGCGTCGACGCCGACGTGCTCTTCCCGGCGGTCTTCGGCACCCGCGGGCTCAACCTCCCCGTCGAGGCGGACGCCGCCATCTGCCGCGGCTACAACGACTGGCTGTCCAAGGAGTACACCGCCGCCGACCCCGAGCGGCTGCTCGGCCTCGCGCTCCTGCCCAAGGGCAGCATCGAGCAGGCGATCGACGAGATGCGCCGGGTTTCTGCCATGCCCGGCATCTACGGCGTGGTCAACTTCCCCGAGTGCGAGCCCGGTGACGACCGCTTCTTCGAGGCCGCCCTGGAGCTGGGCATGCCGCTCTGCTCGCACGGCATGTTCCCCACCCCGAAGGTGGAGTGGCCGCCCAAGGGCGTCGACGTCGACCTCTCCAAGGCGATGAACGCCACGGCGTGCGTCAAGTACATGCTCTCCGGCGTCCTCGACCGGCTGCCCGACCTGAGGATCTTCTGCGCCGAGACCTTCTGCGGCTGGCTCGCCTACGCCTATCAGATGATGGACGACGCCTACCGGCAGCACGGCCTCTGGGTCGGCGCGACGCTGGAGCGCCTCCCCAGCGAGTACATGAAGCGCCACTTCGTCTGGAGCTTCATCGTCGACCCCATGGCCATCCGGCTTCGCCACGTCATCGGCATCGAGAACCTCACCTGGTCGACCGACTTTCCCCACATGAACACCGACTGGCCGCTGTCGCGCCAGAGCATCGACGAGCAGATGGGCGGCATCCCCGAGGCCGACCGTCGCCGCATCATCCGCGACAACGCCGTCGAGCTGTTCAAGCTCCCCGCGGTGGCCTGAGCAGATGGCGCAGCGAATCGTCTCCGCCGCCTCGCACACCGAGGCCTCGCCCGACGCCTGGCGCTCGTACGTCGACGCCGAGTTCCGCTCCTTCGTGCCGCGCGTCACCGAGGCCGGCGGCGGCGCGGCGTGGGTGATGCCGGTGACCGACCAGGTGGTGCCCCTGCCGCGCAACCTCTTCCTGTCCCGCGAGGGGAGGATGGTCGACGCCGTGCGCTACGACGCGGGCCTGCCCGGCACCGGCGACGGCGCGCAGCGGCTGCGCGAGCTGGACGAGGACGGCGTCGACGCCGAGGTGCTGCTGCCGCCCTTCTTCGGCACGCGGCGGCTGCCCAAGCTCCCGCCCGAGGCGTCGATCGCGCTGAGCCGCGGGTACAACGACTGGCTGTCGCGCGAATACACGGCGGCCGACCCGTCGCGGCTGCTCGGCGTCGGCCTGCTGCCGGCGGCGACGCTGCAGGACTCGCTCGCAGAGTTGCGTCGCGTCGCATCGCTGCCCGGCGTGTACGGCCTGCAGCTGGTGCAGTGGCCCAACGGCGGCGGCGGCCCCGCCCCCGAGGACGACCAGTTCTGGAGCGAGGCGCTGCAGCTCGGCGTGGCGCCGGTGGCGCACACCGACTTCGGCGGCGGCCAGGTGGAGGATCCCGCGCGCCTGGAGGAGAACGAGGGCACGGGGATCATGTTCACCATCAACATGCTCACCACCAAGGGTGGCGCGCCCTACTCGGCCTCGCAGCTGATGACCACGGGAGTCTTCGACCGCCTCCCCGCGCTGCGCGTCTACTACGTGCACGACCGCATCGCCTGGGTGCAGTACTGGGGCGAGCAGGCCGACGACCACTACAAGCGGCACCGCTACTGGGCCAGCTCCGACATGCCCCACCCGCCCAGCCATTACGTCAAGCAGAACCTGATGCACAACTTCGCGGTCGACCCCATCGGCCTCGAGATCCGCGACTCGCTCAACCTCGACAACGTGATGTGGTCGCGCATCTTCCCCGCGGCGCACGGCACCTGGCCGCACACCCGCGACGCGCTGGAGACGCAGTTCGACAAGGCGGGCGTCACCGCCGCGGAGAAGCAGAAGCTGCTCGCCGGCAACGCCGACGCCTACTTCGGGCTGGCCAAGGCCGCTCGCGCACCCGCGGGGTCTGCGCGCTAGGCAGCTCCCGCGGGCGCGCCGGCCGGCTCGTCGACGACGCGGACCAGGTGCTCGGCCTCCTCGGAGGCGCGATGGACGGCGAGCACCGCATGCAGACCGTAGAGGACGCGCCGCAGGCCGGGCAGCTCGTCGTCACCCGGCCCGTCGCGTCCGGCGTCGTCGACCATGCGTCCGAAGACCCGCGCCAGGTGGGCGACCTCGGCGTGCACCCGGCGCACCTGGGCCACCGCGTCGGCGCCGCCGATGTAGCGTTCGGCCAGGGGATAGAAGTCGGTCTCCTCGGCGCGCTCGTGGGGCAGCAGCTCCTCGTCGAGGAAGCGCCGCACCTCGGCGAGCCGCTCGCGCGCAACCGAGCGCGGCACGCGTCCCAGCTCGTCGGCCACCTCACGGATCAGCGCGGTGCCGGCGCCGAGCAGGGCATGCTCCTCGACGACCTGGCGTCCCGCCGCGACCGCCTGCGCAGACGGCGCGCGGTCCAGCGCGCCTCCCGAGCGGGCGCGCAGCGCGTTGACGATGACCGCGACGTCGATGCCCTCCTGCAGCAGCGCCCCGGCGACCGGCGGGAGAAGGCCGAAGGCCGCGGCGACCATCGCCGCCAGTGACATGGCCATGCCGGCGAGCACGCTCTGCACCGCGATGCGGCGGCTGCGCTGGGCGACGCGATGCGCGTCGCCGAGCCGGTCGAGCCGGTCGACGACGAGCACCACGTCCGCCGTCTCCGACGACGCGGTGGAGCCGCGCGCGCCCATGGCCACGCCGACGTCGGCCGCGGCCAGCGCGGGGGCGTCGTTGACGCCGTCGCCGACCATGATCACCGTGCCGTGGCTGCGCTCGTCGCGCACCACGTCGACCTTGTCGGCCGGGCTGCGCTCCGCGTACACGGCGTCGACGCCGAGCGCGGCGGCCACGGACTCGGCGACGTCGGGGTGGTCGCCGGTCACCATCACGAGTCGCGTGATGCCCGCGTCACGCAGGCGCTGCAGGGTGCGCGTGGCGTCGGGACGGATGGGGTCCTCGAGGACGATGGTGCCGGCCATGGCGCCGTCCACCGAGACGAAGACGTTGGCCATGCCCTCGTATGCGGTGCGCCGGCGCACACGACGCGCCCACGCGGGCACGTCGTCCGCATCGACCGCGTATCCGGCGCGACCGAGGCGCACGCGCCGGCCGCTGACGACGCCGCTGATGCCGCGTCCCGGTTCCTCGACGACGTCGCGGGGAAGGCCGAGGTGCAGGGCGCGCTCCTGCGCGGCACGCACGATGGGCGCGGCCAGCGGATGCGTGGAGAGCTGGTCGACAGAGGCGGCCAGCCGCAGCACCTCGTCGCCGGTCCACTCCGGCGCCACCTCGACGTCGGCGACACGGGCGCGTCCCGCGGTGAGCGTCCCCGTCTTGTCGAAGAGCAGCACCTCGGCGCGTCCCAGCGTCTCCAGCGCGGCGCCGTTCTTCACCACCACGCCACGTCGCGACGCCTGCGCCATGCCGCCCACGACGGCGATGGGTGCGGCCAGGATGAGGGGACACGGTGTCGCCACCACCAGCACGGCGACCGCGCGCACCGGGTCGCGCGCCACCAACGCCGAGACGGCGGCGATGAGCAGCGTCAGCGGCACGAGCCACACCGCGAAGCGGTCGGCGATACGCACCAGCGGCGCTCGCGACGCCTCCGCCTCGCGGACGAGGCGGACGATGGTGGTGTAGGTGCTGTCCGCGGCGGTCGAGGTCGCGCGCAGGCGGAAGGGCGCGCCCGCGTTGACGCTGCCGCTGCGCACCGCGTCGCCCTCCGCATGGTCGGCGACCGCCGCCTCACCGGTGAGGGCGGACTCGTCGAGGATGGCGGTGGCGCCGACCACCTGCCCGTCGACGGGCACCGTCTCACCCGCGGCGACGAGGAGGAGGTCGCCCGGCCGGACGTCGTCCAGCGGCGGCGTGGTGACCTGGTCGCCCTCGAGGCGGTGCGCGATGTGCGGCGCGCGCTGCAACAGTGCGGTCAGCTCTCGCCGGGCACGCGCCGAGGCTCGCGCCTCCAGGACGCGCCCGCCCGTGAGCATCAGCGCGATCACCGCGCCGGCCAGGTATTCCCCGACGGCGAGGCTGCCGCCCAGCGCCAGGGTGGCGATGACGTCGACTCCGGCGTGGCGCCGCACCAGCCCGCGGACCACCGACACCGTCGAGGGCAGCAGCGCCGCAGCGGTCGTCGCCGCCCAGAGCCCGGCGGCCACGGAGGGCATCGCGGCGAGGCGCGCCACGCCGCCGGCGGCGAGGCCGCCCAGGACGGCGGCCAGCCAGGCAAGGTCGGGCCTGCGGCGCACGGCATCCACTGCCTTCATGCGTCCCAGCATCGGGTCGCCGTGCCGCCCACGCCAGGGTCGTTCGGCCCTTGCCGCGCAACCCCCGACCGCCACGCCGTGCTGCGCGAGCGGAAAAGCCACCGTCCGGCGTCGGGGCGTGGCGCGCCCCACACTGTCTCTGATCATCATTACCATGCGCATGGGACAGGAGGTGCAGCATGGCCTGGAGCGGCCCTGAGGCGGTGGCGGTCACGGGGGCGGGGCGGGGGATCGGCCGCGAGGTGGCGCTGGCGCTGGCGGGCCGCGGCATCGCCGTGCTCTGCATCTCGCGCACGCCGACGGCGGAGGACACGGCCGGCGCCATCCGCGCCCGCGGCGGCTCGGCGGAGTCGCTCCTGCTCGATCTCGCCGACCCTCCCGCGGTGCAACGTGCCATCGCCGCATGGATCGAGTCGCGGCCCCACCGGCGGATCGCCGCCGTGCTGGCGGCCAGCGAGCTGGGACCGCACGGCCCGCTGCAGGACACCGACGTCGCCGATTGGATGCACACCGTCGCGGTCAACTTCCTCGGCAACCTCGCGGTGGTGCGCGCCCTGCTGCCGCGCATGCTCGACGCGAGCGAGGGACGCATCGTGTTCTTCGAAGGAGCCGGCGCGACCCACGCCTATCCCGACTTCCCCGCCTACTCCGCCAGCAAGACGGCGCTGCTGCGCGCCGTCGAGAACCTCCATCGCGACCTCAGCCAGCGCGGCGACTTCGCGGTGATGGCCGTGCATCCCGGCGCCGTCGAGACCGACATGCTGCAGCAGGCCCTGGGCGGGCGCCAGCTCCCTCCCGGCAGGACCACGCCCGCAAGCGAGTCGGCGCGCCTCGTCGACGCCTTCCTGCACAGCGACGCCGCGCATCGCTTCTCGGGGCGCAGCGTGCGGGTGGTGGAGCCCTGGGCCGACGCACTCGGCGGCGCTGACGACCTTCCCGCCGACCGCTGGATGCTGCGCCGCACCGACTGACGGCTCGCCGCGTCTCAGCGCACGGTGAGGCTGTCCCCCGGAGTCACGTCGCCGCCGAGTGCGAAGCTGCCCGATTGCAGCGGCGTGAAGATGACGTCGATCTCGTGCGCCGGCGGGATGCCGATGTCGAAGCCGCGCGAGGAGGCGAGGACCGGCTGCTGGGTGGCGGCGTACGGGTCGTAGACCTGGAAGCCGCTCATCGGCAGCGCCGCACGCAGCGTGTGCGCCAGCGTTCCGTGGTTGACCACCATCAGCATCACCTGGCGCCCCAGCGAGAGGGCGATCTCGCGCCGGCTGTCCGGCTGGTCGGTGAGCCGCACGTAGACCATGGCCGGCTCGTCAGCGGGAGCGGACGTCGCCGGCGTCGCCGCGCTGCGCGCACCCGTCGAGCCGGATGGGCCGGTCGCGCCGCAGGCGGCGACGCCGAGCAGGGCGAGCGCCACCGCCGGAACGGCGAGCAGGCGGCTGACCGGCAGGGCGCGCATGCAGGCAGGGTGGCCCCGCCCTGGTCCCGGCCGCCAGTGCCGGAGGTCACCGCCCTGAGGCGGCGATGGACCCGGCGCGCGCATGGCGCGGCGCTCGAACGGCGCTAGGCTGTCATGCGTGAGCGCACCCCACGTCCACGACCGGCCGCCCGACGCCGACGCGCCGCGGCTGGTCGTCGCCCTGGCCGTGATCCTCGCCTTCATGGTGGGCGAGGTGGTGGCGGGGTCGATCTCCCACTCGCTGGCGCTTCTCTCCGACGCCGCGCACATGCTCACCGACGCGGGCGCGCTGGCGCTGAGCCTGGTCGCCATGCGCCTGGCCGCCCGCCCGCCGGAGGGTGGCTTCACCTACGGCTTCAAGCGCGCCGAGATCCTCTCTGCGATGGCCAACGGCGTCTCCCTGGTCGTGCTCGCCGCCCTGATCCTCGTCGAGGCGGGACGGCGGCTCGCCACACCGAGTGGCGTCGAGGCCAGGACGGTGCTCGGGGTCGCGCTCGCCGGCATCGCCGTCAACCTGGTGGCCACCTGGCAGGTGGCGCGCGCCGAGCGCCGCAGCCTCAACGTCGAGGGCAGCCTGCGCCACCTGGTCACCGACCTCTACGCCTTCGCCGGAACGGCGATCGCCGCGGTGGTGATCATGCTCACCGGCTTCACCCGCGCCGACGCCGCCGCCTCGGTGCTGATCGCCGCGCTGATGCTCCGCGCCGCCCACGGCCTCATCCGCGACGCCGGCCGCTCCCTGCTCGAAGCGGCACCCGCAGGATTCGACCCCGACACAATCGGCGCAGCGCTGGCCGGGCATCCGCACGTCGACAACGTGCACGACCTGCACGTCTGGGAGATCACCAGCGGCTTCCCGGCGCTGAGCGCGCACGTCATCGTGCACCCGCGCGACGACTGCCACGCCATCCGCCTGGAGCTGGAGGACTTCATCGCCGCGCAGTTCGGCATCACCCACACGACGCTGCAGGTCGACCACTCCACCGATCCCACCGTGCACTGGGTGGAACGGGGCGAGGAGCTGCCGGCGCGCGCCGAGCACCAGCGCCGCTAGGCGACGACCTGCACCGCCGTGCCCACCGGCGTCCAACCGTACAGCCACTCCATGAACGGCGTGGGGATGTGGATGCAGCCGTGGCTGGCCGCCGTCTGGTTGAACTCGCCGCCGGGACCGTAGTCGCCGGTGGGCTCCCAGTAGGCGTCATGGAGGAAGTAGCCGCCCTCGCGGAACTCCAGCACCCAGGTGACCCAGGTGTCGGGATACCAGTACGGCGATCCCGGCGGCCAGTCGGAATGCATCAGCCAGGGCGTCGTCTTGAGGAAGACGTGGTACGAGCCGGCCGGCGTTGGCAGTGCGGGGCGTCCCGTCGTCACCGGCGTCGCCTTGACCACGCAGCCGTCCTGGTAGGCGACCAGCTCCTGCATCGACAGCGACACCACGATGTCCTTGCCAGGACCGACGTTGTGGCCGCAGACGTCGGCGGCGAGCTCGGCGTTCACCTGCTGCTGCAGCATCGTCTGCTGTGCCTGCACGTTGAGCAGCGAGGCCTGGTCGCGCGCGGCGGCGAAGCTCGACTTCACCGACTGGTACGTCTTGCCGAAGGCCTGCGCGGTGGGCGTGCCCTCGACCACGGCCTGGTCGATGCTGTACTCGAGCGGCAGCATCTGCGAGTCGATGGCGTCGTTGACCGCCACCGTCTGGTGGAAGGCCTGGATGGCCGTGGCCAGCTGCGACTCCACCTGGTCGGCCGGCTGCCCGCTGCTCAGCAGGCTGTGCAGCTGCGCGGCCAGCGCGTCCATGGACGAGGAGTCGAGGTTGGCCGCCTGCGCCTTGGCGTCGAGCGCGGCCACCTGACCGAGCAGTCCGCTCGGCCCGCCCGCCGCCTTCAGCGCCGCCTGCGCCGCGGCCTGGGCGGCGGCCACGTCGGCGCTCGCCGCGCTGAGCACGGCGGCGTCGGCGGCGCTCAGTGCGGCCAGCGCCTTGGGGGTCGTCGCCGACTGCACCGCCTCCTTCCAGACGTCGATGGTCCGCTGCATCCCGGAGGGGGCGAAGCTGCCGGACTGGGCGAGGAACGCCTCCGCCTGGGCGATCACGGCCGTGGCCCGGTCGCGCTCGGCGGCAACGGCGGTGTTCCAGGCGGTGGTGGTCTCCGCCTGCAGCGCGTCGAGCTGCGCCTGGGGCGTGGAGCCCCACCAGGTCGGCGACCACCAGGGCGCCTCACCGCGGGCGGTGAGCCGCGTCCGCAGCGGCGCCAGCAGCGAGGCCGGGACTCCCTGGGCGGCGTCGTGGTCCCACTCCGCGCGCAGCGCCGCGACCCGCTGGGCATCCTCGCGGGAGCGCTGCACGCCCGTGTACGCCTGGGCCCCCACGGCGGCGGCGAGCAGCACGACGAGAAGGGCGACGGCCGCCAGGATCCACTTGCGCATGGCTTCGACGGGGCAAACGCCGGCGAGGCTTCGAAGGCTACGCACCGCCCTGGACTGCACCGGGATCCTCCAGCTATCGTGATAGTGACGCTATCATGCACCGTCGCGAGCACGCGG
>Ga0070741_10003162_pt1 | contig 41653 bp, 39 predicted proteins | sample Coa_R1_4_FD_66440 | JGI IMG/M metagenome (GOLD analysis project Ga0070741, IMG submission 66440) | Surface soil microbial communities from Centralia Pennsylvania, which are recovering from an underground coalmine fire - Coalmine... | ecosystem: Environmental > Terrestrial > Soil > Unclassified ... | reverse complement strand
CGCTTTCGACGCATTCTCATTCGCTGGGAAAAGAAATCGGTGAACTACATCGCCTTCCTGCATTTTGCTTGTGCGCTCATCGCCTTCCGCGCTGCAGGATTATTCGGATAGGCTCTAAATGGGCAAAACAACATTCCGGATTCGACGGGACATGGGAGCTGTCGAGTCCGGAATGTTTTCTTTTTGATGAATCGTGATTTTGTCCCATTGCGGCACCTGTGGAGCAATGGTATAATTTTTTTGTATGCCCACATCAAAATCATCCAAGACCAAAACAAAAAGAGCGCCGCGCGCAGCGACCTCGCCAGAATACCGCGAATACGAAAAGCGCTACAACGAACTCGGGCAAGATCGTCCCAAACTCTCTCCGGAAGAGTTTGAAGCACTCGATGACGAACTGCTGGAACTCTTGGCACTGGACGATTCCAAAATGACCGACGAACAAATTGTGCGTATCCAAGAGTTAGAATATTTGTTGATTGACGCCGAGTGATGAGAACGTTTATCCTTTTCGTATGCACCGGCAATATTTGCCGTTCGCCAATGGCGGTCGCGTTGTTTCGCGCGCATGCGGCAGAGCACGGCGATGGCGAAAGATTTCGCGTGGAATCGGCAGGCACCTGGGGCGTGGACGGAGCGCCGGCTTCAGCCAACGCTCAGCTCGTGCTGCAAAAACGCGGGCTCTCGCTGGCGGGGCATGTCGCGCGAACTGTTTCACCAGAGTTGATTGAACAAGCCGATTTGGTCATTGTCATGACGCGCAGTCACCGCGATGCGCTTGCCGCCGAATTTCCTCAAGCGCGTTCCAAGCTGCATCTGATGAGCGAATTTGCAGGTCTGGAGTACGATATTTCCGACCCATATGGGCAATCACTTGCCGCGTACGAAATGTGCGCCGCAGATTTGGAGCAGCTGATCAAGCGAGGGTATGCGCGGATACCTATCTGGCTTGAAGGAACGCCCCAACGCGCAACGCAAGAATAGTACTATCCGTTGCATGTCAGGGATCGCGCTGACCTTCCTATCCCGTCGAATCGGCGCGAGAACCAAACCTTATTGCGCAATCCCATCATGTTGTTGCACTAGCCCGTATCCACGCTTTCCATCAAAGGGCTCATGAACGGTTTTACATCGCTCCTCAAGCGCGCCGACCACTTTTTCGCCAGCCTGGCTACGCGCCTACCTCCGCCTTTCAATGACGCACGCGTGCGCTTTCGGTTGCAAGCTGGCACAGCGATTGCGCTGGGCATGTGCTTTCTTGTCTACCTGCTGCTCTTTTCCAATTTACTTGTCCCGCTGAATCGTCTCGCCACTGACTTGCTGTATCACCCAATTGCCCCAAACCCCAACGTTGTCATCATTGCCATTGACAGCAAGAGTCTGGACGAAATCGGAACATGGCCCTGGCCCCGCGCCATTCATGCCGCCCTGCTCGACCGCCTGCAAGCAGCGCCACCTCGCCTCGTTGCATTTGATTTGTTGTTTCCACAACCTTCGCCGGATGACGACGCGTTCGCCGCGACGATTCAAAAAAACGGCAATGTGCTGGTCGCCGCGAGCGGCGTGCCGGCAGCAGCATTTCCAAGCGTGCCTGACAGTCCGCCTACCTTTGACGTTGTAATTCTACCAAATGCCAAGCTTCGCAATGCAGTAAGCGGCATCGGACATCGCACTGTCGCGCCCGATGATGACGGCGTTGTTCGGCGCATCTTTACCGCAATCCAATCCAACGGCGTCAATTATCCCGCGCTAGGTTTGGCGGCAGCAGCACACGCGTTGGGCGTGACCGAAATCCAATACGATTTACCGGCGCGCGTTGTGCGTGTCGGCAATGTGAACATTCCGGTGGATGAATACGGCAATACGTTGTTGAATTTTTCGAGCCCAAGTGTTGGAATTCCAACTTATTCGTATGTTGACGTTTTTCGTGGTGTTATTCCCGCCTCAACATTTCGTGACAAAATCGTATTCGTTGGCGGAACGGGCAGCGTTGAAAACGAAGTGTATGCGATTCCGCTCAACCTCGACGAATCGCACACTCAAAATGTGAATCTACAAGCGGACCTGGCGAGTATGCTGCTCAATACCCCACCTGATACGCTCAAAGCGCAAGGTGCGCTGGGGCAGCTGGCGTTGACATTGGTCTTTGCCTTGCTCGCCGGGTTGACGCTGCCCCACATAAGACCACTCTATGCGCTTGCTTTGACATTGGTCTATTTACTGGGGCTTTTGCTCTTTGCTTTTGAGACTTTTAATCGGGGCACCGTAATCCAAATCCTGTATCCCGCTCTGGCGCTGCTTGGGACCGCTTCCAGCATCATTATTTTTCGCTATCTTTTCGAAGAGCGTCGCCGCCGGTTTTTGACCTCGCTTTTCCGGCGCTATGTGCCAGCCGAAAGTGTGGGGCGCGTTGTGGATGCCATTGACCGCGGAGAGCTGCCGTTAACCGGCGCGCGTCGCATCGTCACGGTTCTGTATCTCGATTTGCGAGGTTTTGCTTCACTTTCCGAAGAAATAACGCCCGAGACCGTGCTTTCGACGGTAAACCGATACATGGAACTTGGCTTGCAAGCGATTCAAGCCGAAGGGGGTACAGTCTCCAAGCCTATGGGCGATGCGCTGATTGCGATTTGGAATGCGCCACTCGACCAGCCTGACCATTGCGAGCGCGGACTTCGTACGGCTGTGATGATTCGGCGCAATCTCATGCGCTATCAACAAAAACAGAACACAGAGGAAAAACTCAATTTCGGGATTGGGCTTGCGACGGGATGGGCTGTGCTGGGGAACATCAGTGCGCTCGGTAAAGTAGAATATACGCTCGTGGGCGACACAGTGAATGTGGCGGCGCGCCTAAGCGCTTTTGCAAATAACAACCAAATTCTGGTTGACACGGCAACTTCCAGCGCTGCGCCCAATAGCATAACGTTGCGTGAATTGACGCCGGTGCGCGTGCGCGGACGCAAAGAACCGCTGCCGGTTTGGGAAGCGCGCGATGAGGAACCATTTGACGAAAACGAAAAAGAGGACGCGGAGTAGAAAGATCGGGCATCGTCGCCCGATTTCCTATTTCTTGGCGGCAAATTCTGCTGCCCAGACCTGTCGCCGAAACACATAGTATGCCATCAAAATACTAAGCAACAACCCGTGCATTCCATCTCGAAAACCTGACAAGGAAATAAATCGCCGATAAAATTCGCGCAGCGGCATACTGAGATAACTTCGCCGACGCGGATGCACTCCTTCAGCAACCATCATCTCGGCTTCAAAACGTGTGTAGCGTCTCTGCTTGGCACAGAATTGTGCCAAGGTTTCATAGTTATAGTGAACGAGTGAGTGCTCAAGGTACGCCTGGCTGCCTTGCGCAATCACCAATTCATGCACAGGGCGCGCGGGGTCAAAGATTGTACTCCCCCTTTTCAAAACGCGCGGTTGGTAATCCGGCGACCACCCAGTATGCTGAATCCATTTGCCAAAGATATAATTCTTGCGCGGAATCCAAAACAGAACAGTCTCGGGGATAGTGTTTTGGCTATGCGAAATCGCGTCGCGAATTTCTTGCCCCACCAACGCATTGGCGCGTTCATCGGCATCCATGAAAAAAATCCAGTCGCCCGTCGCCGCTTCCATTGCGGCGTTGCGCTGCGCGGCATAATTATCGAACTGACGCGCCACAACTCGCGCCCCTGCCGCTTGCGCATACTCGACCGTGCCATCCGTGCTGCCGGAATCAAACACAACCAGCTCGTCCACAAACCCGCGCATCGAGGCAAGGCATTCGCGGATATGTTTTTCTTCATTCCACGTCAAAACAATCCCCGAAAGCACAGGTTCACCCATTGTTGCTCAGAACGATGACAGCGTGGTATGCATTCAATCGTTTTTCCAGTTCGGACGGGTTGATTTCTCCGCGTGCCGCCGCAAGCTTTGCCGCGCGTTCCGCACGCTGCATCCCCGCGCGTACCAAACGCCGTGCCGCCGCGTTCCATAAAGGCGAATAATGTTTGCGAAACAAAGTAAAACGCGCTTTCCATAATTCCACAAACATTTGTTCACGAAACTGGCGCGTGCTGCGGGCTTCATGATGCACAATTTTGGCATCGGGCACGCACCAAATCTCCCACCCCGCGTGTTTCATCCGCAAGCACCAATCCACTTCTTCGGCATAAATGAAATAGTCCTCGTCCAACAAGCCGACTTGTCGCGCGGTCTCGGCACGTACGAACAACGCCGCGCCCAGGGGGTGGTCAATCAAAAAGGGCAAACCCCTTTCATACATTGACGGCGCATAACGCCCGTTCAATGCGGATTCGCGCAAACGCCAATGGACCGGAAACAAGTCAACATAAAGTTGCGCCAACGAAGGAAACCGGAACGCGGAATGCTGACGCGATCCGTCGCGATAGAACAAGCTGGGACCGCATGCGCCTGCGAGCGGGTGCGCATCCATAAAAGACAGCATCAACTCTAACGCGTCCGGTGAATTTGCAGGGAATTCAGTATCCGGATTCAACAGCATCCAATATCGTCCACGCGCAATTTGCAGTCCTTGATTATTGGCTTTGGCGAACCCCACATTTTTTTGATTCGCAATCAGATGGACGTATGGGAATTTCTCTCGGACAATAGAGACTGAATTGTCCGTCGACGCGTTGTCAACGACAATCACTTCGATCGAACAAGACCGACGTGCGCGCAGGAGCGATTCAAGACATCGTTCAAGGCAATCGTGGACTTGGAATGAGACGATGACAATGGTTAAATCCATAAGTGATGACAAAAATTGCCGAGCCGGCAGCCATAAAAAAACGGTAACAAAATCAAAAAAATAAAGAATCCATATATCTGGGCTACTCATGCCGCAAACTACTAAATATATCAAGATTATGTAAATCAATCATTTTTCGGATAGGCAATAAAGTACTCTGGTACTATAGCATTCTGGACAAATTCGTATCTATACTGGTCTAGGAGGCAAGGAATCACAAAATTTTACCCTTAGATTTGTGGTTTTTCGCAAGGCTATGATACGGATTTCCATTTACCACTGGCTCCCGATAGCCGATAACATGCTATTGGAAATCGAAAAGCGCTTGCACGCACTGTCACCGCATCAAGTCAATGACGTCGAGATGGAGCGAGATGCGGTTACCTATCACACGATATTCAACTTCAGTCGTGATTTTCGGTCCGTCGCCGTCTTTCCGCTGCCGGGAAAAATTAATCAACGCGGATTTTGCCAGCACGTCCTCACCATTGCTCCGATTGCGGGAGTGCCAATCAACGCGCTGCTCAACGACCTTGTCTCCGACCTGGCGCACAGCGTAAGTGATTTGCTTTATGCAATCGCGCCGGATTCCGTACGGAACAAGTTGGCGATCCTGCACGCCGGAGTTACTCCTTTTCAACAATTCCATTCGACAATTCTTGAGCCCCCACTAGAACAAGCGGTGCGCAGCTTTTTGTTTAGCAACCAAGTCACAGCCATTTTACTGGACGAACGATCTGTGGATCATGTCCGTGCCGGATTTACAATTCCAAATCTGGGTATTGAAGTCAAGCCGTTCAAAGGAAATGCCGGCGCTTTTCCAAGTGACAGCGGAAATACGATCTTGTTTTATTCCACCGAATTTACGCCCGACGAATGGACAACTTACGACAGCGTCATCTACAAGTATTGCGCGCTTGTATTGTATGCGCGCACGGTGGATTATGCGACAAGCATTCTGAAACAGGCACGCGACCATCTCATCCCACTGCGCCGCCGCTTGGTCTTGGCGCTTCAAGGCAATATTCCGGAGCACTTTGATGCGCTGACACATATGAAGCGCTATTTAACATATGTTAACATCAAGCTGCCCGTCATCCAAAAAGTCATTCATCACTTGCAGGCGACGCGCAACACCCAAACCTTTGCGGCAAAGATTGCAACGTTCGACGAGCCCATTAAAGTATTTGGCTATCCTACGATTCGCAGTATCGAGAGCACAATTTGGCAACCGCCATACCTGATTGGCAAGATCAATGACGAAACCCAGCGCTTTGAGACGCTGTTTGAAGAAGACATTCAAGAAATTCAAACCGTCTCCAGCGAACTATCCCAAATGCTTGAGGGAAGTCTGCTTTCAGAGCAGCTTCGCGTCGCCCAGCATTCGTTGGAAGCAGCACAGTCTATGCTGGAAATTGAGCGCAGCACCAAAAATCTGGCAAACACCAACAAAACAGTCATTATATTATTGATGACAGCCATCGGGATGCTCATTGTCGCGACGCTCAACGTCGGCATCGCGTGGACAATCACCGTCGGTCTAATTCTGTTTACGGTTGGATCTCTGGTGACAGCCTTTGCGTTGAAGCGGCACGCGGCGTATTTTCGCTTCGTGATTCCGATTCACGCGAATTTCGAACCCGACGCGCTGGCAAACTGGATTAGCCAGCATAAACTCACAAAAAACAAAACGAACGGCAATCAAATTATATGCAGCTGGCAACAGGCTATTCCCGTGCGTCTGCTGGGCAAAGTGGGCGAACCCCGACGCGATACCAACAAAGAATATCTCAACAAGACTTTTGACGTCACAGTCGAATTCCAGCGACGCGGCTTTTTGAATGCGATCATTTTGGAGGCAGAACATTTCAGCGCAGATTTCGAGACCCGCGATTTGATTGAGCACGTCTTTGCCGGACTCTTGAACAACGAATGTCTCAAAGCAGAAGAAATGCGCGAGACCTCGCTGTATGTGCAAGTATTGTCGCTGCTGGAGCTGCCGTTGGAAGAACGTCTTCCAGCGCTGAATAATCTCTTGACCTTGCCGTCTGCACAAGTCTCGCAAATCGTAATGACGGGAAGTTCGAATCAAGAAGATACCAGTTTATCCAAACTGGACTTGTATGTGCTGCAGGACCTGAAGGGACAACTGCGCGCATACGAAGATTGGTTGCGTGATACACTCGAAAACCCGACACGCAGCAACCTGCTAGGATTGCTCGGACCTCAGAATGTTCACAGCAAGTTGAAACTGCTCGAGCAGCTGGAGGAGGAACGTATCAGACATGCACAATGCGTCTAACGAGCTGGAACAAGTTCAAACCATTCTCTCCGTATTGGCGCAAATTCTTGCTCGCGGGCTCGCTGTGGAACAACGCGATACCGTGCTGCGAGATATGCCAATTGTGGTCGGTAAACGGAATGCCGACGAATTTTCCTTTTACCGCGCGCTACTCGACACGTACGAGACGCGCAAAAACCTCGATTTTGTCGTTGATTTGACGCGGAGAATCGAGGGCACGCGCAGCTTTTACCAAGATGTAGGACCGGATTTGGACCGCCTGCGCTTTTTACTCAGCAAACAACTGCGCTTGCGTCAAACCAACAACAAGCCCTTTGTCTTTGCACTGATGCCGTTTCGGGAAGAACACTTTGCCATCTATGAACGAACCATCAAACCGACGCTCGAAGAGTTGGGATGCCGGGTTGAACACGCCAAAGATGTGCATACCGTTGAACGCATCGTAGACGCAATCTATACGCAAATTGCGCGCGCCCAATTCATCGTGGCGGACACGACGGGCAAGAATCCGAATGTTTTCTACGAAATCGGCTACGCGCACGCCCTCGGCAAAAAGGTCATTCTCTTGGTGCAGGACACACAGGATATCCCGTTCGACATTTCCGGGTTGCGTCACATCCAGTACAAGCCACATGCGTTGAATGCGCTGGCGATGGATTTGCGCGCCACCGCCGCCAGCCTACTCCAGCAGAATATGGAACTGGCGGCATAAGAGAGAGCAACATCCCCGCTCCCGCTCGTGCGGGACGGTGAAATAAATCGCCGCATCGCACGCAAAACGAGGCGTCTTCAAGCAGGCGCCTCGTGCCTTTAGTGCAAATCACTGCGTGGTTTGATTGGAATTTCTTTGAACTCGCGCAAGAGTTCTATCATCCGCTCCACTGTTGCGTTGAACATCATCTCGCCAAACTCGCGCGTTGCCACCGTCGGGTCTCCCGCGACGCCGCTCCTGGAAAAACGCGACCACCAATCCATCCATGTATACGCGGCAGGCTTTGGATGGTCCCAATTAAAGTACTTGAGCTCGGGCACACCCATTTCGCGCACCGCCCTATCCATTTGCACCAAATCAGGACGCAAGTACAACATCATCGCCGTCTCGAACTCACAGGCATGCCCAATGCCACCGTGAGCGGATTTCCGATGTGCGGCAATCAAATCGCGAATCAACACATCGTCCACTGCCGCGTTGCCTGCCATCGCGCCCACAATCACGCCCGTCTGTAAAACTGCCTTGCGCGCTGCCAACTCGACCAAAGATGAATTCGAACCATGACCATTCACCAACATGATATGCGTAAAACCGTGACGCGCCACGCTAATCGCGGCATCGGCAAAGAATGTCAGCAGTGTCTCCATCGAGGATGTCAGCGAGCCCGGAAAATCCATATGATGGTCTTCGAAACCGACGGGCAAAACCGGCAGCGACAAGATTTCATCGGGCACACGGCGCGCGACCTCGAAACAAACCGCTTCCACAATAATGTTGTCCGTATTTAGCGGTAGATGGGGTCCATGGTCTTCAATCGAACCAATCGGTATGAGAATTGCTTTTTTGACGGCGACTGCCTCGCGCACTTCCATCCATGTGAGTTCGTCGTAGCGAAATTTGGTCATACTGATTTTTCCTCCGCAAAAATTATAGCATACGCATCCGACAAAAAAACTCGCTCGTGACGACGAGCGAGTTTTCATTTCTATTATTTCGCCAACGTTCGCGGGTCGAGGGCATCACGCAAGCCATCGCCCACAAAATTGATCGCCAGCACCGTAATCAGAATCAAGAGACCGGGGAAAAACCAAATTTGCGGCGCGTTTTCAATATAGCGCGTCGCATCTTCGAGCATATTCCCCCATGTTGCTGTCGGCGCGCGTACGCCCAAACCAAGGAAACTGATATATGCCTCAGAAAGAATTGCCGTCGCAATCCCCAAGGTTGCCGCGACGATGATCGGCGCAGTCGTGTTGGGCAGAACATGCCGAAAGATAATGCGAAAATTTTTAACGCCCAAGGCACGCGCCGCCGTAATATATTCACGTTCTTTGAGCGACAGAAATTCCGAACGCACGATGCGCGCCAGATACATCCAGCTGGTCAGACCGATGATGAGGATGATGACAATCAGACTCCCGCTGAATTCGCGTCCAAGCAAACTAAAGTTGTGAATCTTGTCGCCCATATATTTGGCGGCAATAATCAAAAGGAACAGAGAGGGAATATTGAGGACGGCTTCCGTAAAGCGCATCAACAGACTGTCCACCGTGCCGCCATAATATCCGGCAAATGCGCCGACGAGAACGCCAACCACCAGCGAAATCGCGACCGATGCCAAGCCGATCACAAGAGAAATCTGTCCGCCGTAAATGGTGCGCGCGAGGATATCCCGTCCAATCGGATCGGTCCCAAAGGGATGTTCCATCGAAGGCGGTTGGAGGCGAATGCTCAGATCATTGTGATTGGCATACTCTTCGGAAAACACGAACGACCCGATGATGATGTACGCGCTGAGCAGACCCAACAGAACTAGCCCAAACATTGCCGCCCGATTGCGGGTGAGTTTTCGCCACGCCAATTGCCTGAGCGAAAGGTCTCGGGACGGCGCCGTTTGTGCTTGCGGCTTTACAAAAGTCTCTGAAAGAGTAGCCATAAGTCAGGTCTGCTATTGGTACCGAATGCGCGGGTCGAGGAACGTATATGTAATGTCTGTGAGCAGTTGAAAAAAGACGACCGAAACGGAAATCAGCATGAGAATGCCCATCAGCACCGGCAAATCCGATTTCACAGCATGGTCATAAAACAATCTGCCCATGCCGGGCCAAGAAAAAATTGTTTCGGTCACCAGCGCACCTGCCATCAAGAAACCGAGGTCCAATCCGATGAGCGTGACGATAGGCAGCGCCGCATTCTTGAGCGCGTGTTTGAACAGGATAGTTCGGTTCATCAAGCCCTTGGCGCGCGCAGTGCGGATATAGTCTTGCCCAATCACTTCCAACATATTGGAACGAATGTACCGGCTGTACGCGGCGATCGAAATAATCGAAAGTGTGGCGACGGGCAAAACCAAATGCCAAAGGATTTGCTCCCACGTTTTTCCGGCGGAGGGTTCAAACATTCCGACCGTCGGGAAATAGGGTAAGCCCGACCGTTTGAGATAAACGCCAAAAATATAAATCAAGCCCAGCGCCAAAAGAGGCACAGGCATGGAGTATCCGACAAACGAGAGCCCGGTAAAAATATTGTCATACCAGGAATACTGGCGCAATGCGGATGTTATTCCGAGGAACAATGCGAATGCGATAATGACAACTTCGGCGGTGACCATTAACAAAAGTGTGTTTGGCAGCCGCTCCATAATCATTTGAATCACGGGCTGGCGTGTCACTACCGACGTGCCCAAGTCGCCGCGCAGGACGCCCATCCGCGTACCGTTCGTCTCCGGAATGCCGTCGCCGTCCACATCAATCTTCATCCAATCATTGCCCACTAACCACACCAAATATTGCACATAGATGGGCTGGTCTAAACCCAGCTGCCGAATGAGACGTTCGCGATCTTTTCCTTTCACCTGTCCCGAACGCCCGGCGAACGAAACCAATGGGTCTCCCATGTTCATGATCAGCACAAACACAATGATGCTGATGACAAACAATAGCGGAACTGCTTGCAGCAAGCGCCGAATAATATACCTGCCCATGACCACTACGCATATGCCGATGCCCCCTCCGCTTTCATTTCAGAGAAGGCATCGGCATTGTTCCTTACACTATTGGGATTTATCCCACTCGTACGAATTCCAGAACGGCGTCGCGCCGGAGAACTTGACGTTGGACAATTTTTTCGAGATTGTCCACAAATCCGGGTCATCCCAGATGCTGACCCAATACACTTTGTCGGCAATAATTTTTTGGATTTGGTGGAACAGCTCGGTGCGCGCGTTCGCGTCTACCGTTTGTGCCTGTTTTTGGAACAAGGCATCGAGCTCCTTGTCGCAAAGGAATTCCCAGTTGCCGCCCGGCGGATTCGCGTCGGATGGAATCTCACTGCACAACCACCGCGAAGTATCCGGGTCAGGAAAGTTGGGCGCGTCGGACCATTCCGCAATGTCGTATTGTCCCGTCGCGATGGGTCCTTTGTCGCCGTAACTGTTAAAGAACACGTCAGACGGATAGTTGATCAATTCGGTGTCAACACCAACTTCTTTCCACTGCTGTTGCACGATTGCCTGCGTGTTTTTGCGAACTTCGCGCGTCGTTGTCGCATAGCGCAGTTTGAGCTTTACCCCATCCTTTTCGCGAATGCCGTCCGCGCCGACTTTCCAGCCCGCGTCGTCGAGCAATTTCTTGGCGCCTTCGGGGTCATATTTGATGGGCTGAATCGTCGGGTCCGCTTGGGGCATCCCATCCCAGAATGTGAGCGCCGGTTTGGTCAAGCCGTACAACAACTCTTGGTCAATCTTGTCGCGGTCAACCGCCATCACCAACGCGCGACGCACATTGGCATCTTGCAGCGCGGGATGTCCCTTTGTGGCTTCGTCTGTGCTCAAGTTAAAGTTCCATAGCTCTTTGTATCCCGATTGCACTTTGGCAACATCCAGGGTGCCCAGTTTTTCAAGGTCGGGTACGTCGGATGGACTGATGAATACGCCAATGTCAACATCGCCGGCTTTGATGGCAGCCAATTGCGCGGAATCATCCGGCACAATCCGGATAAAGATTTGGTCTACTTTCGGCTTGCCAAGCCAGAAATTGGGATTGGCTTCAAACGTCAGGTGGCTGCCTGTCTCCCATTCTTTGAAAAGGAATGGACCAATGCCCACCGTTGGCGCGCGGTTCCAATCCGCATTATCAATCGTACCATTCTTTTGAAACACGGGTTCGAGGATATGTTTTGGAAGGGCGACCGTACCGTTGACGTGGCTGAAAATTTTTGTCATCCACGGCGCAAACGGTTCTTTGAATGTGACGACAAGCGTATTTTTGTCTTTGGCTTCAACCTTTTCGACCGCCGTATCGAACGGGTCGCGGCTGGCAACCGTATTCTTGTCGCTCATAATCATTTGATACGTGAATACGTAATCATCCGCCGTGAGTGGTTCGCCGTCGGACCATTTCACATCGTCGCGCAACTTGAAGGTGATGACCTTGCCGTCGGGAGTGATGCCGCCGTTTTCAACCGTTGGAATTTCTGTGGCAATCCACGGCAGTGGTTCATTCTTGTCATTGAACGTAATCAGCCCGGTCGCCAGGTAAAAATCTTGCAAGTTGTACATGAACCATTGATTCGAGTACAACGGGTTCAGGTTATTTGGTTCTTGCGTGTACGAAATCGAAATGACCTTGTTGCCACTGGCGGATGGTGCTTGCGTTGGGGCAGGCGCCGTGGTGGGCTGGGGCGCTTCGGTCGGCGCCGGAGCGGTAGTCGGCTGCGCGGGCAAGGCAGTGGGTTGCGCCGGAGCCGCAGTAGGTTGCGCGGGGGCGGCGGTGGGCGCCGTAGCAGGCGCGCACGCAGCGGCTATCAGCAGAATTGCGGCGAGCGCAACGAGCACGATAGGGCGTTTGGTGAAAACGCGTGTCATTTTTCTTCTCCTCCTCCTTTGTGGGGTGCCTTGCTCAAACGAACATCATGAAACGTATGGTTCAGGCGCGCGCAAGCAAGGCAGATGGGGCGTCAAAAACACGAGTCAATAGGCGGCGGCACCTCCTTTGGCTATCGGGTAGATGGAAGCATCGCTGGGGAAATTCACTTGCCAACGGCAATCTCGGCGGAGCCATATTTGGGCGAAGTGTGAGCACATTATAGAATGGAGTCACGCCGTTTGTCAAAGGAAAATTCAAATTGGCAGTCGGCGGCTGAAATCGGAATCTCTCACGGGAGAAAAGACAATTGATTTATGCATTCATCGTCGCGTTGCTGACCGGCAGCTTGTACGCCGCGAGCGCGCTGCTCGTCGCCCCGACGCGCGCGCCGATCGTCGCGGGCATCGCCGTCGTCGCAACGTTTTTGTCCATTTATCTGCCGCGCAAATTTTTCCACTATCATCTGGAGGATATCGCGCCCACCGTTTTACAGCGATTGATGCAGCGCGCCGCCATCGGGAGCGCGTTTGTTCTGGCGCTGCCGGTTTTTGCCCTCGCCATCATCGGCGGGTGGAGCAATCCGGAACTCTTGGGCGAGTTGTACATGTATGCGCTGATTGGAGTCTTTCTCTTTCAGGGCATCGGCGAAGTGATTACAAATCACGTGCTCTATTTACAGCGCACGCATCAATACAATTCCAATCAACTGTTTGCCATGCTCTCCGGCATCGCGCTTTTGATTTTTGTGTTGATTCTTTATTTTCTCGCCTTTGACCTCGCGCAGCCGCCGAACTTGCGCAAGTATGTCCGCGATTTGCTTGCCATCACGCTGGTGCTCGTCGGATACGGGCGCGCGGTTTTTTTGATGGCGCACCATTGAATTCTACAATCCAATACGGGGACGCGAGCGTCAAGGATACCTTGTCAGCGCGCGGCAAATTTTTTAGGCGGCATGTTTTTTGTTGTACGCCAAAAGCGAAATCATTTCATACACGATATTCGCCGCGAGTTCTGCCGTAATTCCGGCGGGGTCGTACTGCGGATACACCTCGACCAAGTCAAAAGCGACCCAGCGCAGTCCGACCAGACCGCGCACCAGTGCGAGACCTTCCGCGCTCGTCGGTCCGCCAACTTCCGGCGTTCCCGTTCCCGGCGCGTACGCGGGGTCAATGAAATCAATGTCGAACGACAAAAAGCATTTGGCATCGCCCACGCGCGCGCGAATTTCTTGCAGTACGCTTTCGATGCCGCGTTTGCGTAATTCCGTCATCGGAACGACGCGAAAACCCAACGCGCGCGCGTCGTTCAAATCCGCCGCGTCATACAATCCACCGCGCATTCCGACCATCGTCGAACGCGTCGGGTCCAACAAATTTTCTTCGACCGCGCGCCGGAACGGCGTGCCGTGCGTGTATTTGTGATTCCAGTACGCGTCCCACGTATCGGTGTGTGAATCGAAATGCGCGAGCGCGAGTTTGCCGTGCACCGCCGCCGCCGCGCGCAATTCCGCCAACACCACCGAATGGTCACCGCCCAAGCCAATCGGCACAATTCCCGCGCGATGCAGTGGTTCCAAATGCGCTTGCATCCGCGCATACGAATCTTCGATGAATCCCGGCGCAACGGGGGAATCTCCAAAATCTACGCCATGCACGTAATCAAAAATTTTCACATCCAATTCGGGATTGTACGGGCGCAGCAATGCCGACGCGGAACGAATCGCTTCGGGACCAAAGCGTCCGCCTACGCGGAACGTCGCGCCGGTGTCAAACGGCAAGCCGACGACGGCAAAATCGGCGCGTTCGTTTTTCAAAATTTCCAAATCCGTCACATGCGGTAAACGCATAAAGGTGCGCACGCCCGCAAAGCGCGGCAGCTGCATCGCATCAGTGGGTTCAAAGCGCATTGTTACCTCCCTCCCGCGCCGGAATTTTTTCGCCGTACCGCGTCGCGTTTCAACTTATTTTCCTTTCATCGGAATAAGCAAGCGCGTGCCGGGCGCCAGCTCGGCGTTGACACTGACTTGATTGATTTGCGCCAAAATCAACGCGTCGATCTTGAACAGCGCGGCGATGCGCGTAATCGTATCCCCCTTGCGCGTCACGTAATAGGTTGTGCGTTTCCCGCGCAAGAACGCGCGAATCTCTTCTTGCGACACATTCGGCGTGGAAGCGTCACCGATGCCCAAGACGCCCATTGGCGGCGGCGCGGCTTGCATCGCGTCGGCGGCAACGCTCAACACCATCGCCGGTTTTGGAATGAGCAGTTGTTGCCCTGCGCGAATCACATTCGCATCCGCCAAATTGTTCGCGGCGACAAGCGCCTGCACCGTCACATTGAAACGCGCCGCAATCGCGCCCAACGTATCGCCGTCGCGCACCACATAAATCGTGCCGTCTGCGTTCGCTGCAAGAGTCGGCGCGGTGTCGCCCACATTCGCGCTGGCGGCAGACGACGGCGCGACGATCGGCGCGCCTGCCCCCCCCCCTGTTTGCGGCGGCGCGACTTGGGCGCCGGGAATGACCAAACGTTGTCCTGCGCGCAGCAAACGCGCATCCGTTATCGCGTTCGCGTTCATCAACGCGACGAGCGCAACGCCAAAGCGTTTTGCAATCGCCAGCAGTGTATCGCCGGGGACAACCACGTACTCGATGCCGCCGGAGGGAATCGGCTGCGTGGACGCGGGCTGCGGTTGCGCCACAATCGGCGGCGCAGGCGGGACTTGGGGAAAAACGGCAGGTGGGTCTTTTGGAGCATTCCGCAGCGCTTGGACCAACGCATCGCTGCGCTGAATCACATTCAACGCGTTTTCGGGCGCGGCATCCGAATCCCAAATGAAAAAGGTCGCGCCTTCGATGTACGGATAATTGTAGAGCGAGTGAATGAATGTGACGTACTGCTCCGGTGAACGCGCGTCCTGCACCGCGAAATTGCCGCACTCGGAAATAAAAATCGGTTTCTCGGGAAAATAGCTGTGCGTGTACGTAAAGCGCTGTCCGCCGTCGAGCGTCAATGGTCCGTCATCCGCGCGCCAATAGCAGTGACAATCCATCACATCCGCGCGTTGAATGCTCGGACGACAAATTTCCAAACCGACATAGCCGCCTTGATTTTTGTCATCGCTGTGGTCGTTCGCAAACGCGGGATAATGCAAACGCGCCCACGGAATGGATTGACGCAAACGCTGAATCATTTCGAGATTCCACGCGTTGATGTCTTGATACAGCGACGCGGGCGGAACGGGTTGCTTGATGCTTGCGCCTTGCGGATGTCCTTCCAAATCGAGATTTTGTTCGTTCGCCCAGGTGATTTCATTGGTGAGCGGACGCAAGCGATTGACAATGTCTGTGATTTCGCGCGCCCATTCTTCGGGAGCGGTGGTGTACCAATTCTTCAAATACATGCGCACGAGAATGCGCGCGGTGGGATATTTTTCGCGGATTTGGGGAATCAGGTTCTCGTTGACGTTCAAGACAGTATAATTTTGAAAACCCGCCGCGTAAAAATCGTCCATGCGGCGAAAACCCGCATTCGGCGCGTGAATGCCCCAACGATTGTTCATAGCACATCCTTTCGCAGAGTGCTGTGATTCTATGATGGGCAAAAGATGTTGTCAATGGGCGAATGAAATTCGCGCCGAGTCCGCGCGCGATTCACACTGATTCGGTGGAGAGGGAGTTATGGATATTGATTCGGGTCGTCGGGAGAGTACGTCGGGTCGAGGGCGTCATCTACTTGACGCATAAAGATACGCCATATCGCAAAGCCGCCAATCAGCACAATGCCGAGCAAACTCAAACCGATAATGCCAATGGCGCCGAACACCGCGACCAGCGAAAGCAGATTGCCGCCGCTTCCGCCGCTGCTCGCGCTGTTTCCGCCCCCCCCCCCTGCATCGTTGGCACCGACCACCGTCGGAATAAACGGACGCGGCTGCGGCGTTCCGGTCGGAGCTTTCTGGGCAACCGCTTGCGGCGTGGCGGTGAGCACCTGCGCGGGTTCCAGCGTCGGCGTCGGCGGTACCGGCGTCGCGGTCGGGGGCACACGAGTGGGCGGCACGCGCGTCGGTGGCACGTCCGAGGTCGCAGTGGGCGGCGATGTGGGCGTTGCCGTCGGTTCAATTTGTACGACCGGAATATCGGGGCGCGGCAAAAGACACATGACGTCAAAGAAAACCTTGTCGCTCGCCGAAGTACTGAGGTTGTACACACGCACAAACACGGTCGCCTGATTTGACATGGCTTGGAACGTAATCCGCATGTCGGGATTGTTTAGACTCCGTCCCGACGAGCCCGTACCGACTTCGGGTCCCCATTTCAAATTGGGCGACTGCGGGTCGGTGCCGCCGTACGGGTCCACGCCGACGCGGCGAATCACCACATCATCTACTTTCGTGTTGTGCCCCCCCCCCGTATCGCGCAGCATGGCTGCCCAACCGACGGAAAAGTCATACGACGCGCCGGGCTGCAAGCCGGTCACCACTTGATAAATTCCGGCATCGAACCGCGTGCCGTCGCCGTGAATGTATTGCGAAGAGGAACCGCCAATGTCGCCGTTTGCGCTTTCATTGTCCGCCAACGCGTACTCGGGCCAATCGCCGTTGATGAGGAACGCGTTCCACGAATTGGCGACGACGCCGTGCGGCGTATCGTAACCACCGTCGGTGATAGAGCCGTTGCGCGTGAGATTGTCGCTGCGCGTGGTGCACGGTCCATCGGCAAACGCGCGCGGCGCAAACGGGACGGCGAATGAAAACGCGATGGTGGACAAGACAAGCGCGCCGACAAGCACGCGGGAAATGGCAAAACGCATAGGTCTGGCAATCATCAATTCTAGTCTTTATTTGCGGCGGAGCAAAAGAAAAACAGCCGCGCCTACCAACACCAACGCGCCGGAAATCCCGACAACGCCGATGACGACGAGAATGCCGATTCGCGTCGCCGAAATTTGCGGCGCGGCATCATTCGCCTGCGCGGCGGGCAATGCCGGACGCGCGCGCGTCGGACGCGCGGTCGGCTCCACTTGCGCAACCTTGCGCGTTGGCTGCGTTGTAGGCGCGTCGGTGAGTTCTTGCGTGGGCGTTTGCGTTGGTTCGTCCGTCGGCGCGAGCGTAGGTTCTTGCGTCGGTTCGGGCGCCGTCGTCGGCGGGACGCGCGTCGCGTTTGCCGCAGGTGGCGCTGTAGGGGGGGGGGGCGGCGGCGTCACGGTCGGCTGTGTAATTTGAATCGGCGGCATGTCGGGATTTTCAAACAAGCCCACCGTATCCACGAAAACGTCCACGTGTCTGTCGCCGTATGGATTGTTTACCCAAATGAAAACCGTGATGTGGTCGGCGCGCGCATATTCGCTCACCTGCAATTCGTCGTCTTGGAAACGACCTTTGCCAAAAAAATCATTCGACCACTTGATGTTGGGTGAATTCGGGTCCGTGCCGCCGTACGGATCAATCCCCAAACGCCGATTGACCTGGTCGCCTTCATGCCAACCTTGCCCGTTGATATTGACGACGCAAAAGGGACACGAGAAACGATAGCCCTTGCCCGGCGTCACGGCAACGCGCTGCCACACTTTGCGGTCAAACGGCGCATCACCCGCAAACGTCAACGACGGACCTTTGGGCCAACCTTCGCTTTCGGTCAAACCGATGCCGCTCGGGTTATCACATTTCCACAACGCGGAACACGCGCCTTCGTCGCCATAAAAGCCATCAAAGGTGCAATCGGGCAGCAAGCCGCATTTGGGGTCTTGGGCTGAGGCAGAATGTGAAGAAAAAGCAAAAAATAAGAGCGCCAGCAGAACTGCCGCGCCCACCGCGAACATTTTTCTGACCATCACTTGCGCAACTATATACGAGAAAGAATGCTTGTCAATTTTTCCGAACCAAAAGACCCAACGGATTTTCATGCCCCCGCGCGCACACACAGCCAAGAGCATCGAATGGCATTCGACGTCTCAACAAAGCGTTCCGCAAAACAATGTTTGTTTCCGAAAGCGTTTTCAAAACTCTGGAGCAAGAGTTTTGCATCTCGCGCGTCATTCGATACAATCGTCGCGCCAAATTTATTCCGTATGCGGACAGAACCGTCATATCGAACGAGGTGTTTCACTTGGCTCGATATGACGCGCTCTGTACAGTTTTGACTTTGCAGCTCCTTACTCCGAACGATTTAACACGCACCGCGATCGAAACACTGTTTGCGCGCGCCGACGAAATTGTAAAGGGCGCGCCCGCGAACGTTCAACACAAACGCGTCGCGCTCGCCATGCAGTACGCGCCGGTCCCATTTCCGATTTCCGTCGAAGCGACGCTGCGCGACGCGGGCGCGGACCTTGTCCCCATCGCGCCAGCACAGAAACCGGATGACCTTGCGCAAAACATTCGCGCCGCCAACGCGCAACTTGTCTTGTTCAGCCATCCGCAAAATGCAAGCGCGCACACCCTTGCCGCGCAGATCAACCGCACGCTACTCAACGCGGGCGACGGCACTCATGAAAATCCCGTGCGCGCGTTGATGGACGCGTACGCCATTTATACACTCCGAGGCGCGCTGCAAACTTTGCGCGTCGGACTCTTGGGTAACTTGAAGTTTGCGGCGGAAGCGCATTCGCTCGCGCGCGTGCTGGGCATGTTTGAGAGCCGCCTTTCGTTCATCACCCCCGCCGCGCTTTCGATGCCGTACGATTTGACCGACGAGGTGCGCTTCACCGCGTACGAAGTCGAAGAGACGAACGACCTCGCTACAACATTGCGGAAAACCGACGCGCTCGTGCTCTTTAACATTGACGCGCAGCGCGTCGAGAAAAAAATCTATGACAAGCTCAAAACGTTTTACACACTGACGCCTGAAACATTCGCGGAAGCCAAAGAAGGTTTAGTGATTCTCGGCAATTGGGACGGCGCGGAGACTTTGCTTGCCCCTGCCCGTCCCCACGTCGAGCGCGCGGCGCGGGCGATGCTGCTGGCGCTGTGTGAAGAATGAAAGAGGAAAGAGGAAAGCGAAAAGCGAAAAGCGAAAAACGGAAAACAAAAAGCGAAAAGCGGAAGGCGGAATTGGGAATTCGGACTTTGAAATTCAGCCTTCAGCATTGTCCATTGTCCATTCTGCATTGTTCATTGTGCATTGTTCATTCCGCCTTCATCCTTCATCCTTTGTTTGACGCGGCGTTGTGCGCATAGCGCGTGGTTTCGGGCAGACGGTAGCCCCGACAGCATTTCAAGACAAAATCAATCGCCGTTTCCAAATCCACGCGATGCCCGATGGAAACGTACACGGGATTAACCGGGCGTTTGGTCGAAAGTTTTGTGCGCAGCGCCGCGCCAATTGTTTCGCCTTTGTCCATCAAGGGCGTCCACGCGCCCACGCGATTTTCGGGAATTTCGGCGCGTCCGACCAAAATGGATTTCGCGCAGCCGATGCTCGGCACATCGAGCAGCACGCCCAGATGACACGCGATGCCAAACCGACGCGGATGCGCGCGCCCGTGCCCGTCCACAATGACCAAATGCGGCACATGCTGCAATTTTTCGAACGCGGCGAGAACGACGGGCACTTCACGATACGCGAGCAAACCGGGAATGTACGGAAACGTCACCGGGCGGCGCGCCACTACCGCTTCGACGAGTTCCAGCGCGGGAAATGTAAGAACGACCACCGCCGCGCGCGCAAGCGTATTCTCTTGCTCCAAGCCGACATCTACACCCGCGACCCATTGCACCGCGCCGAAATCATTTTCCGCGCGCACGCGGTGCGCGAGCGCGGCTTGCTGTGCCATCGCGTCGCGCGGGGTAAGATTCCAAGCGAGTTTTGGTATCTCCATCGTCAATTTTCATTTTGCACAATAAATCAATCCGACATAATATACAAATGCAAAATTATGCTTTCCCTCAGCCATCGTCGCCAGAGCGCGCACACGCGCTTGTCATCCCGAAAGTGTTTTTGCGCCAAAGCGCTGTGGCTCGATTCGACGTTCGCGGACTCCGCGCTGCCGATTCCCCCATCCTTCCCATCCGTCTTTCTTTCGCAGGCAGAACAAAGCATTCCCCAGGCGGGCTGCTTTGTTTTTTCGCGTCGGCGGCATAGAGGCAATCGCAGCGTTCCTCCCCTCGCCCATTGGGAGAGGGGCTTGGTGAGGTTCAAGTCGGACTGCCAACGCCGCCGGTTTTTCGCTCTCCCCTCGCCCGTTGGGAGAGGGGCTTGGGGTGAGGGATAGTTATTTTCCAAGGAGAATTTCATGCCTTCCAAAGCCGTGGCAAACAAATCAGCAGTCAAACAGGTTAACATCGCCAAACGCGCGCGCAAAAAAGTGCGCGTCGGCATTATCGGCGTCGGCAATTGCGCTTCGAGTTTTGTGCAAGGCGTCGAATATTACAAGAACGCTCCGACGAATCAGATGATTCCGGGGTTGATGCATCCCGTGCTCGGCGATTATCACATTGGCGATATCGAATTCAGCGCGGCGATTGATATTGACGTCAACAAAGTCGGCAAAGATTTGAGTGAGGCAATTTACACCGCGCCCAACAATACGTACGTCTTTCAAAAAGTTCCCAAGCTCGGCGTCAAGGTCGAACGCGGCATGACCCATGACGGCATCGGCAAATATCTGGCGCAGACGGTGAAAAAAGCGCCGGGCGCGACGGCAGACATTGTCAGCATTTTGCGCGATACCAAAACCGATGTGGTGGTATCGTATTTGCCTGTCGGTTCCGAAGAAGCCACAAAATGGTATGTCGAGCAACTTTTGAAAGCGGGCTGCGCGTTCGTCAACTGCATTCCCGTATTTATTGCGCGCGAAAAATATTGGCAGAAACGTTTTGAGGACGCGGGAGTGCCAGTGATTGGCGATGACATCAAATCGCAAGTCGGCGCGACGATTACGCATCGCGTGCTGACGCGCTTGTTCCGCGAGCGCGGGGTGCGCCTCGACCGCACGTATCAATTGAATTTTGGCGGCAACACCGATTTTATGAATATGCTCGAACGCGAACGACTGGAATCGAAAAAAATTTCCAAGACGAACGCGGTCACTTCGATGTTAGACTATGAACTGCCGCCCGACGCGGTGCATGTCGGTCCGAGCGATTACGTACCGTGGCTCCAAGACCGCAAGTGGGCATACATTCGGCTCGAAGGGACAACCTTTGGCAATGTGCCGTTGAACATCGAGTTGAAACTCGAAGTGTGGGATTCGCCCAACAGCGCGGGTGTGGTCATTGACGCGGTGCGCTGCGCGAAAATCGCGTTGGACCGCAAGATGGCGGGCGCGGTGCTCGCGCCGAGCGCGTATTTCATGAAATCGCCGCCCAAACAATTTCCCGACGATGTGGCGCGGCAAATGGTCGAAGATTTTATTCGAGGTTAAATGCGTCCGGGGATTCTGGTCTGGCAAACGATGAGCGAGGTGATGGGAGCGCTGCCTCCGTCCCTCGCCGATAAAATTGCGCGCGGTCTCGGCGCCGGGGTGTATTACGTGTGGTTCACGCGCCGCCGCGTCGCGCGCGAAAATTTCGCGCATGTTTTGAACAAACCCGCGAATGACCCGCAAGTGGGGCGCGTCGCGCGCTCGTCGTTCAGCAATTACACTGTCTATATTCTCAACATGCTGCGCTACGGACGCGTCACGGACGATGAATTTCGCCGCCGCGTGCACTTTCACATTTCGCCGGAAATGCACGCGCTCTTGAAACAAGACCAGCCCATTATCGTCGTCTCGGCGCATTTTGGGAATATGGACTATGCCGCGCCGGCAGCGGTGGACCGTTACCGTCCGATGACGCTCGCGGCAGAGACCATCAAGCCGGTGGAATTGTTCGACCATCTCGCGCAAATGCGTTCCCAGCACGGCGTGCATTTGGTTCCGTACGACCGCGCGCCGCGCAAAATTATCGAGGCGCTCAAGCGCAAAGAGATTGTCGGCTTTTTGATTGACTTTGGCATCAACGCGCACAAAGACATTAATACGGTGCCCGTCACTTTTTTTGGCGAGACCACTTATTTCCCATCGAGTCCCGCGCTTTTGGCGCAGCGGTACAACGCGCCGTTGGTGGTCTCATTCGCGCATATCGGCGCGGGACAAGACATTCACATTACCATTGACCCGCCCATTTATGTTGCGCGCGAAATCCCGCGCGAACAAGCCGAACACGAGACGATGCAGCTCGTCGCCGAACGGTTTGAAAAAGCCATCGTCGCGCACCCCGAGCAGTGGTATGTCTTTCGTCCGATGTGGCCCCCCTCAGCGAATGGCAGACCCGCGCGCCTGAAACGTTTGTCCAAAAAATAACGTCGCCTGCGGATGGCGTGAACGCGCATGGATAAATTAACGCTGTGGTTGTATCGCCTGGCAATTTGGTTTGTGCCGCGGCTGCCGGAACGGTTTGGATATTGGTTGTTCGCGCGCGTCGGAGATTGCGCGTTTTTTTTAAATACGGGCGCACGCCGCACCTATGAAAAAAATCTCGCGCACGTTTTGGGCGCGGACGCGCCGCCGCGCGAATCCAAACGCATCACGCGCAAGGCGCTGCAAAACTTGATGAAAAATTATTTCGATTTGTTTCGCGTGCATCGTCTGAGCGCGGACCAAATTTGGGCGCAGTTGGATTCGGTCACGGGGCTGGAACATCTCGACCAAGCCATCGCGCTGGGCAAAGGCATCGCGGGCGGCAGCGCGCATTTTGGCAATTTTAATTTGTTCGTCCATTTGACGGCGCTCTATTTTCAAGGCAAACATCCAATCGTCGTGCCGGTGGAACGGCTCAAAAATCCCGGCGTGTTCGATTTGGTCACCCGCCAGCGCGCCGCGCAAGGCATCGAACTGGTGCCCTCCGACCAAGCGGCGCGCGTCCTATTGAAAAAATTGCGGAGCGGCGCGATTCTGGGCTTGGCAATTGATTTGGACCCGACGCGTTCGGGTCCTGTCGTCAATTTTTTTGGCGCGCCGGCGCAGCTGCCCGACGGCGCGGCGGCGCTGGCGGTCAAATTCCAAGCGCCGTTGATTTTGGCGTTCATTCGGCGACTTGACAACAACAAATGTGCCGTTACGATTGAGCCGCCGATGGAATTGGAACGCACGGGCGATTTGGCGCGCGATACCCGCGCCGCTCTCGAAAAAATTGTCGCGCGGATGGAGTATTGGATTCGCCAATATCCCGAACAATGGATTTTATTTTCGCCGGTATGGGAAGAGGATAAATAGCAGATGGCAGATGGCATATCGCCTTTCGCGCAACTCTGCGATACGCGATATGCGATTGGCGATTCGCGAACATGGGCAAAGCCGACATCCACCTGCACAGTGAACACAGCGACGGCATGGCATCGGTCGCAGAAATTTTCGAGTACGTCGAAAACAAGACCGATTTGGATTTGATTGCCATCACCGATCATGATATGTTTGACGGCGCGCGCGCGGCGCAGGAACTTTTGGCAAAAAAGAAATATCGCTTTGACGTCATCGCCGGCATGGAAGTGACGACCATCGAGGGGCATTTGCTCGCGTTGGGGATTGCCAAACCCGTTAAATCCTTGCAGCGTTTGGATTGGACCATCGCGCAAATTCACGAGCAAGGCGGCGTCGCCATCATTCCACATCCGATGAGTTGGCTGATTCGCAGTGTCGGACAGCGCGGCATTCAACGCATTCAAAACGACACCGCGCCCGAAGTGTATTTCGATGGCATCGAAGCGATGAATCCGAGCATTGCGGGGCAAGTCACCGTCGCCAAAACGAAACGACTGAATCAAGAATTGTTTCGCCTGCCCGAAACCGGCGGCAGCGACGCGCACACGCTGAGTATGATTGGCACGGGCGTGACGTATTTTCAAGGGCACAGCGCGCAAGATTTTCTCGAGACCCTGCGCGCCCGCGCCACCCGCGCCGACGGGCATTTTTGGACGCGGCAAGAGCTGCGCGAGCTGGCGCGCATTGCGCCGCAGCAAAGTTATCGCGCGCTGGTAAAATTACCAACGAAACATTTGCGGCGGGTGTTGACCCAGCGCGTCTGAGTCAATCTGCGCGCGTGTTGGCTTAGCGTCTGCAGCGGTATCACAGTATAGTTCATGCGCCAGTTTGCCCATAAACTGTCAGGTCTTGTCCGCCTATGAAAATTGCACTCGTCACGCCGTACGACTATCCCTATCCGGGGGGCGTTACCGAACATATCATGCAGCTCGACCGCGAGTTTCGGCGGCGCGGCTATGACACGCGCATCATCGCCGCGTCGAGCCAAGATTCCGAGCCACTGCAAGATAATGTGATCAAAGTCAGCGGCGCGGTCTCGACCTTTCCCTTTAGCGGCTCGAACGTGCGCCTCACCATTTCGCCGCAAGTGTACCGCCGCGTCAAGAAAATTTTGCGGCAAGAAAATTTCGACATTGTGCACGCGCACGAGCCCGCCGCGCCGCTGCTCTGCCCGATTGTGCTGCGCCATTCGCACGCCGTGAATGTGGGCACCTTTCACGCATACCGCGAAACCAATACGGTCTATCAAATGGCGCGTCCGTTACTGCGTCCGGTGTACAACAAACTCGACGGGCGCATTTTTGTCTCCCAAGCCGTGCGCGATTTTACCTTACCCCAATTTCCCGGCGATTACCGCATCATCCCCAACGGCATTGACTTTCATCGTTTCGCCAATCCCGACATTCGTCCGATTGAGCGCTTTGACGACGGACGCCCGAATATTTTGTTCGTCGGACGGCTGGACAAGCGCAAAGGCTTTCGTCATCTCATCCGCGCATTTCCGTTTATCAAACAAGCCGTTCCCGATGCGCGCTTGATTGTCGTGGGCGCGTACGATGATGACGACAAAGCGCCGTTCATCCGTTACGCGCGGGCACATCGGCTGCGCGGCGTTCATTTTGTCGGCTATGTCTCACGTGAAATGCTGCCGCGTTATTACCGCACCGCGCATCTGTTTTGCGCGCCTTCGACCGGCTTTGAAAGTTTCGGCATCGTCCTGCTCGAAGCCATGGCGGCGGGCTTGCCGATTGTGGCATCGGACATCGTGGGCTATCGTCTCGTGCTGACGCATCAGAAAGAAGGGCTGCTCGTCCCACCGGAAGATTCGGAAGCCATTGCCATGGCGGCGATTCGTTTGTTAGGCAATCCCGAAATGCGCGCGCACATGGCAGAACAAGGTCGGCTCACCGCCGCGCAGTACGATTGGACGCATATTGCCGACCAGGTGTTGGCGTATTACCAAGACTTGACGTTGGCGCGCCGCGATATGGTCAAGAAAACCCCGCTGTCGCGGCGGGCGTGGCGGCGTCTGGCATTGACCCCGAGTGAATGAAACAAATCAGCGATGTGATTGTGATTGGTTCGGGCGTCATTGGCGCCGCCGTCGCGTTCGCGTTGACACGCGCCACGCGTCATCGCGTCACCTTGATTGAAAAAGGTCCGCTCGTCTCGGGCATGACGCGCCGCCGCGCGGGTTTGGCGCATCCGTTCCATTCCCACAAAACATTGGCGGCGCTCGCGCTGGCGAGTTACCCGTTTTATCAGCAGTGGGCAATGCATTTGGGCAACAGCAAAAGCGGGTTCGTCAAAACGGGCGCGGCGCTGCTCCCCCAAAACAGTACAGACACGGCAAAAATTTTCGCGCAGGCGCAAATGCTCGCGCCGCTCACGCGGGACGTTTCGCCAGGTGGACGCGGCGCATTGGCGGCGCTGTACCCCGGCGTCTCCGATTCGCTGCAAGGCGGATTGTTTACGCCCAATGCCGGTTATGCCGATGCCGTGCAGACGGCGCAGAGTATGGTGCAGGTTGCCAAAACGCACGGAATGCACGTCGCCACCGGCACGCTCGTCAAACAAATTTTGGTGAACGGTGGACGCGTGCAGGGCGCGGCGACCACCACCGGAAATTTCGAAGCGCCGCTGGTAATTCTCGCCGCCGGCGGTTGGAGCGAAAAATTGCTCGCGCCGCTGGGCATTACACTCGGCTTGAAATTTCGACGCGGCGCGGTCTTGTTTTACGCGCAGCCCGAAACGGTCGCGGGCGGCTTTCCGATTTTTTTGGACGTGAACGGCGAATTTTTTCTGCGTCCGCACCCGTATCGTCTCTGCGCGGCGGGCTTGGTTTCCAATCAACCCGAAAGCGCGAACCTCGACGCGCTGGATGAATATGTGCCGCCGCAGGCGACACAACGCGTCACGCAATTCGCCGCGCAATGTTTGTCAGGGTTCGGCGACGCGCCGCCGAAACGCGGACATACGTTAGTGTACGATGCGTGCGCCGATAGACTGCCCGCGCTCGGACGCGTGACCGACGTGGATGGTTTGTACGTCGCCGCCGGATTTGGGACGAGCGCATTCTCCGTCGCGCCTGCGGTCGGCGAAACGCTCGCGCAAATGGTCGTGGGCGGAACCGATTTCCCGGATGTATCGCCGTTGAATCCGATGCGTCCCAGTTTGAGGAGATAATGCTGACCGATTTTGCGCGCAAGCGCGCGCGCGATCTTTTGAACGGACTCGCCGTTTTTTTTCATCGGCTCGGCTTGACGCCCAACATGCTCACCCTCATCGGTTTTGCGTTGGTATGTTTGATTGCGTTGGTGATTGCGTTGGGCTATGAAGCGTTGGGCGCGGTGCTGTTGATTTTTGGCGCGGGGTTTGATGCGACGGACGGCGCATTGGCGCGGTTAATGAATCGCGTGACAAAATTCGGCGGCTTTTTCGATTCGACGCTGGACCGCTATGCGGACGGTGTGCTTTTGCTCGCGTTCGTGTGGCGCGGACTTATGTATCACAATGATTGGCTCGTCGTTTTGGCGGTCGTCGCGCTCATCGGTTCGTTTCTCGTCAGTTACACACGCGCGCGCGCCGAAGGTCTCGGCTTGCAATTGAAAGAAGGTTGGTTCACGCGGCTGGAACGAATGATTGTGTTGGTGTTGGGGCTGCTCGCGACGTTGGTCATCGGACAATACGCATTGTTGATTGCCGTCGCGATTTTAGCCGTGCTGGCGAACATGACAGCCGTGCAGCGCATTCTTTTGACGAAACAAAAACTGGGGGAATAGCCTACCATCGAATGGAATTCGACTCGATGATTCCTCGCCAAAACAAAAACGCCGCTCCCAAAATGGGTGCGGCGTTTTTTTATAAACTCAGAACGCGCACAATGCGCTAACTGCTCTGGATTTTTTTGATTTGCGCGTTCAATGCGGGCAGCACGTCGAACAAATCACCGACGATGCCGTAATCGGCGACTTTGAAAATCGGCGCGTCGGGGTCTTTGTTAATCGCGACAATGACTTTGCTGGAGGACATGCCCGCGAGATGTTGAATTGCGCCGCTGATGCCGGCGGCGATGTACAATTTCGGCGAAACGGTCTTGCCGGTTTGTCCGACCTGATGGGTGTAATCAATCCAGCCCGCGTCCACTGCCGCGCGCGACGCGCCCACTGCCGCGTTGAGCGTGTCCGCGAGTTCTTGCACGGGCGCAAACCCTTCGGGACCCTTGACGCCGCGTCCGCCGGACACGACGATGCTCGCTTCGCCCAAATCCACTTTGGATTTTTGTTTGGCAACCGTTTCGACCACGCGTGCGCGCGGTTCTTTTAAGGTCACAGCAACGGTTTCGATCGGCGCGGCGGCTTGATTCGCTTCGACGGGCGGAATGATATTGGGACGAATGCTCACCATCACGGGGAAACGATTCGCTTGGACGTGGGCAATCGCTTTGCCCGCGTAGATGGGACGGGTCAAAACAAGCGTGCCATTTTCAATTTGCGCGGCGGTGCAGTCGGTTGCCAAACCCCAATCGAGTTTAGCGGCGACGCGCGCGCTCACTTCTTTGCCCCAACCGGTCGCGCCGAACAAAACAATCGCGGGCTGCGCTTGGGCGATGATTTCCGCCAGCGCGGTTGTGTAACTTTCGGGCGCGAAATGGGCAAGCCCCGGATTGTCGGCAACATACACTTTTGCCACACCGGTTTTCGCGAGGGTGTCTGCCCACGCGCCGACATTGCTGCCGACGACCGCGCCTTCGGTCGCGCCACCCAACGCGGCGGCAAGCTGCTGCGCGACATTCACCAATTCCAAACTGACCTTTTTGAGACCTTCGGCGCGCCCTTCGGCGATAATCAGAAGATTGTTTGACATGTTGAGTTTCGCAAATCGCGAATCGCCTATCGCAAGCGATGCGGTGCATCGCCGCAATCTGCAATCTGCAATCTGCAATTAGATGACTTTCGCCTCCTCATGCAAGAGTCGCGCTAATTCCTGCGCCGCGGTTTGCGCGTCGCCCGGAATAATTTTTCCCGGCGGACGCGCGGGCGGCGGTTCCAGATGGGTCACTTGGATTTTTGCGCCCGCTTTGCCGACCGTGGCGGGGTCTAGCCCCAACGCCGCGGCGTTCCAATCCGTGATCGGTTTCTTTTTTGCGCCCATGATGCCTTTGAGCGAAGGATAACGTAGTTCGCCCAACCCCTGCTGGGCGGTCAGAATCGCGGGCAGCGTGGTCACCATGACATCGCGTTCGCCGTCCACTTCACGCACACAGCGCGCGGACTTGCCGTCGGCGGCGAGTTCAAATTCGATAATGCTGTTGACATGCGGCAAGTCGAGCAGTTCCGCCACACGCACCGGCACTTGGGCATTGTCTTCATCCACCGCTTGCTTGCCTGCCCAAATCATATCAAAGCCGCCGGGAATTTTTTTCAATGCCGCCGCGAGCACGCGCGCAGTGGCTGCCGCGTCGCCGCCTTCGAGCGCGGGGTCGCTGATGTGAATCGCTTCATCCGCGCCGACCGCGAGCGCTTTACGAATCGTTTCTTTGGCGTCCGCCGGTCCGAACAAAACGACGGTCACTTTGCCGCCGTGCTGTTCGACCAACTGCAATGCTTTTTCCAAACCATATTCCCCGTAAGGGTCCAAAACATAATTCAGCCCTTCGGTCACGACCGCGTTGTCGCGAATCGTAATTTTGCTCTCGGTGTCGGGAACACGCTTGAGCAGCACGACAATGTTGTAGGGCATACGCTACTCCTTGAGGGTCTCGCAAAAATATGACGCAGTGCGTCATTGCAGGGGCATTATCGCGGAAATTGTCGCTTTGGCAAATTCCCCTGCCATTATGGCGAATCCAAGCGGGAACTTTGTCCGCAACTGGCGCGAATTTGGTACGCGCAGCGTCATTCTTTTTCGCGGCGGTCGAGCCGCGCCAAGAGCGTCAGCACGACGAGCACGACAATCGTCGTCATGACGGCGACGACGCCGCCTGCCAGCACCAATTGAAAATCGCGCGAAAAGACCATTGTGTTTTCTCCCACACGCGGTGATTCTATTTTTTTCAACCCGCCCTGTCAACGCCAACGAGCGATGAAGGCGTGCGTCAAATTCTTTGCGCGCGGTACATTGGATCCCAAAATCACAGCGCGCCGTGGACAACTATCGTTCACCGCGCGCTGTGCGCACATTATCGTAACGAACGTAACGAACAAGCTATTTGCCAAACTCGGACAGGGCTTTGTTCACGCGGTCAACGCCTTCTTTGGCAGCTGCGGCGGGGTCGGTCGCCTGAAAGTCCGCGCCCGACTTGCCGGTAAAGACGGCGGTTATCATGTTAGCAATAATCGTGCGGACGCTTTGCCATGCCGGGTTCGACGGTTCGCGTTTGCCCAGCGGCAGGAACGAGACGGCGAGTTTGTATTGCGGAAGCACAGCGGCGAAATTTTTGTTGGCAATGGTGTTGGGGTCCATCGCGCCGACCGCGTCTGCGGCAGACTTGGGCGCCGGAAAGTACGTGGTCACTTGCGCCCACTCGACTTCGACATCCTTGCTCAACAAGTATTTCAAAAACAGCCACGCGCCTTTTTGTTTTTCAGGCGTTGATTTCACAATGCCGATGCTCGGACCAAAGAGGTCCACATAATTTTTGCCGTTCGGACCGCTCGGCAGCGGCGCAATGCTCCAATTGAACGGTTTGGCGCTGCCTTTGACGGCTTGATAGTAAAACGGCAAACCGGCAGTGGAACCGACGGCGAACGCGACTTTGCCGTTGCCGAAATCGGTCTGGTCGCCGAACGCCGCGGCGGGAATGTACGACCACTGCTTGTCGGCTAACATTTTGAGCCAGGTCAATGCATCCACACCGGCGGCTTCGTCGAACACGGCGGTCTTTTCGTCCGCACTCGCATATTGTCCGCCATAGTTCCAGTCCAAATTCGCAAACGTGGACGCGCTCGGCACCATCGCATAGCAATACGTATCCGGCGGCTTGCTCACCGCTTGGCAAATTTTGTTGAATTCGTCAAACGTCGCAGGCGGCTTGTCAAAACCCGCCGCTTTGAGCATGTCCGCATTATAGTACAACACCTGAATCGAGCGCCCGATGGAAATGCCGATTGTATCACTGCCGAACTTGTCCAAGTACAACGATTGGTCAATCTCGGACAATTGACTGCCCAAGCCGTCGGTCGGGTCGTTGATGTATTGGTCGAGCGGCTGCATCACGCCCGCCGTATTGTACGTGCCGAGGTCGCCGGGATTGCCTAAAATCATATCAGGCAAGCTATTCGCCGTGATGGCGGCATTCATCTTTTGCAAAGTCTGGTCATAGTTCCCCTGCAAGATGGGCATGATAAAGTACTGCGGGTTCGCCGCGTTGAATCGGTCCGCCAATTTTTGCAATTCGGCGACTTGGGACGCGCCGGTCAACGCGTGCCAGAATTGAATCTTGATCGCGCCGGGCGCGGCGGTCACACCGGGCGGCGGCGGCGTCGGCGTGGGTTGTGGAGGACGCGTTGCTGCTGTGGTCGCGGCAGTCGTCGGCGCGGTCGTGTTGGCAGGCGGTTGCGTCGGCGGCGCGGGCGCTTGCGTTGATTGCGCGGGTGCGGTGGTCGGCGGCGCGGGCGCTTGCGTTGGCGGCGCCGGTGTCGGTTGTGCCGCCGGCGCGCAGGCAATCAGCCCCAAAAGAGCAAAGGCGCTCACAAAAAACAAAAGCGTACGAAAAACTTTCATACTCTCCTCCCGAAAAAGTTTTACAGCGGAGCGATTTTTTTCGCGCGCGGCGAGCAAGACGCCGCGCCGCGCGTCCAATCTCATCCTCGAATACCGACCGAAGAAATGCCTTCCACAAACCAGCGCTGCAAAACCAAATACAAAATCACAATCGGAATCACCGTCATCGTCGCGCCCGCCATGAGCAGTTGAATTTGCGTGCCCGCTTCGCCAATGAACTGCGCGAGTCCGACCTGAATCGGGCGCATCTGCGGCGAATTGGTGACGAGCAGGGGCCACATCAACGAGTTCCACGTGCCGAGAAACGTCAACAGCGCGCTGGTAATCAACGCGGGTTTGGACAGCGGCAGCACCACACTCCACAAAAAACGCGAATGCGTCGCGCCGTCGAGCAGCGCCGCGTCGAATAGTTCGCCCGGAATGCCGCGAAAGAATTGGCGAAACAGAAAAATGCTGAACGCCGCCGCCGTGAACGGAACAATCAACGCATAGTACGTATCAATCCAATTGTGAATGGACGCGTCGGGCGATAAATGCAAGACGGTAGCGAGCCACGATTCGGGCGTGGGAAACCATGTCATGAAAACAAAATTGGGCACGAGCGTCAACTCGAACGGAATCATCAACGTGGCGAGAACGAGTCCGAACAACACATCGCGTCCGGGAAAATTCAAACGCGCGAACGCGTACGCGGCGAGCACGCTCGTCGTCAATACGCCCAACACCACCGTGAACCCGACGAACAACGTATTCACAAAATAGCGCAGCAGCAGGCATTGATTCAAAATCGCCAGCGGGTCCGCCGCGTCGAACGCGCACGGCACCGAACCGTTCATCACCGTAATGGCATCGGGATAATTCGACCACACCCACTCGCGCGGCAAAAAGCCCATTGTCGTCGCGTCGTTGTACGTTTTCAATGAACCGAGCGCCATCCAAACGAACGGAAAGAGCATGAACAACGCGCCCGCGATGAGCACCAGGTGGATGCCAAGATTGGTCATGCGTTTACGGAAACGGTCACCGTTCATCGTTATGCGCTTTCACTGCGTCGTCCAAGAAAACGGAATTGGATGAACGTCAAACCCAGAATCAACAGCGACAACAAAATCGCAATCGCGCTGGCATAGCCCGCGCGATTTTGCTCGTACAACACCTGAAACATAAACACCGACATCGTGCGCGTCGTGCCGAGCGGTCCGCCCAACGGCTGCGCCGCAGAACGATTCATCGCAAAAATATGATTGAACGCTTGCAGTGAAAAAATCAGCGAAATCACCAACACAAAAAATGTCGTCGGCGCGAGCAGCGGCACCGTGATGTAGCGAAAGAGCTGCCAGCCGTTCGCGCCGTCAATGCGCGCCGCTTCGTACAATTCCGCGTTGATGTTGCCCAAGCCCGCGAGAAAAATCACCACGTCGAAACCGAGCACCTGCCACACGGCAAAAATCATGATGCCGACGAGCGCGAGACTTGGTCCTTCCGCCCACCCCGGCACGGTGATTTGCAGCGCGTCGCCAATCAATTTGAAAACGCCGGTCGGTTCAATCAACCACTGCTGCGGCGGAATGCCAAACAGCGCGAGCGCGTAATTCGCCAAACCGGTGCGCGGGTCAAACACGTACGCCCACACAATCGCCGATGCCACTGTCGAAATGATGTACGGCATGAAATAAATCGTGCGGTACACGCTGCGCCCGCGAATTTTTTGAAACAACAAATACGCGATGCCCAGACCGAGCGCCATCGTCAGCGGCACCGTCCCGAGCGTATAGAAAAAGGTGATTTGCAGCGAACTCCAAAATTCGGGCGCGGTCAGCGCGCGCACATAATTGTCGAGACCGATGAATTGAAAACGGCGTACGCTGCCGCCCTGGAGACTAATCCAAAGCGCATACGCAACGGGGATGAGATGAAAGGTAATAAGGATGACAAACGCGGGGACGAGATAGAGATAAGCGAACCACTGCGCACGGCGATGAATAGAAAAAGATGCAGCGGATTGTGTCACATCGCGTGTCGTTACAAGGGGCTGGGGCTGATTCCTAGTCGCCAAGACCTGACTCCAAAGCAGGTCTGTCCAATGGAGACAGACCCGTGCCTCTGCGTAGTACCGGGTCGTTGAATCGTGCTTGCGCAGTGCGAACTCGCGGGGATGTTATTATAGCACAATGAACTGGTTCAGTCTCTCCTATCGCCGTACAATTCCAACAAGCGCGCGGTGGACATCCACAACTCACAGCGGCAGAGGCGCGCAAAATGTTTGCCCTTCATGCTGGCAGGATTGTACGTCCAGAGCAGCCACCACGAAAAAAGATTTTGCCAAAAGGCATAGCGCAAAAAATTATAGCCCGGCGATTCGGCGGCGACGAGTTCAAAACCGAAACGCGCGACGAGACGCCGCGCCTGCGCGACTTGGGAAGATTCGAGCATGCCCAATTCGCCATAAAGCGCGCGCGCGGTGCGCTCCGGATGACGAGACAGGAACGCGGCGAGTTCGCGTAAGGATTTGCGAATCGCGCGCGCAAAACTGACGCCCCACTGCAACGATGCGGCGTCCAACGCGAACGCGTCGAGGTGCTCGTTCCAAAGATGCAAATAGAGCACCGGCGCGCCGCGTTCGATATGCGTGCCGTCCGCCAAATCCATCGCGTGGGGACTGCGCCCGGGCGCAATTCGCACGAGACAATCCGGCGACGCGCTGTATTCCGACACGCGATAGTGCGCGCGCAGTTGACGGTCAATCGCGCGCACGCCCGCCCGCCCGATTCGCGCCAACATCACCCTTTCCCCAACGCAATCAGCAAAATGCCCACCGCCACAAACAATGTGCCGAGCCACTGGATGGGACTGAACGGCTCTTTCAACAGCCAATACGCGCTAAAGATTTGCGCCGATACAAACGCGAGTCCGATGCCGATGGCGTTGGCAAAGCGCAGTGAAAAAAAACGCACCAGTCCCGCGAACGTGAGCTGCGTGCCCAAACCAAAGACACTGCCCAAAACTTGCCAGAGCACAAAGCCCATCGCATTCTGGGCGAGTCCCGAAAACGCAAAACATGCCGTCGCGCCGACGTTCAAGATTTGATTCAACAACACCAGCGCCAAGACGAGCGGCGCGCCCGAAAGCGCGGCAGTGGGCAGCGACAAAGAGGACAAGGGGTTGGAGGATTTACGGTTCATGAGACCTCGCCGGAATGGTTGACGCGGAAAAGAGTGGCATTACTCGCGCTATACGCTTCAGGACGGCAGCGTCATTCTTGCAAATATTGGTCAAAAGTTAGATCGCGCGGACGACAACGGGGCAGAGATTGTTCTCCGCCCCGTTTGTTTCTTGCGAATAAATTCGTCACTCTAACGCTACTCCACAAACTCGTCTTTGCCTTCCGGCAGATGAATTTCTTCGGACTCGACTTTGCCGTCCATGAGATGGACAACGCGGTCGGTCTGTTCGGCGACGGCGGGGTCGTGCGTCACCAAAATAAACGTTTGTTTGGTCGCGCGATTGAATTCGCGCAAGAGCTGCACGACCGCACGCGACGTTTTGCTGTCCAATTCGCCGGTGAGTTCGTCGCCCAACACAATCGCGGGTTTGGTGACGATGGCGCGCGCGACCGACGCGCGCTGCTGCTCGCCGCCCGACATTTGCGCCGGACGATGATGTGCGCGATGTTCCAGCCCCACCTGCCGGAGCGCTTCCATCGCGCGCGCTTTGCGTTCGCTCCCCTTCACGCCCGAATATTTCAGCGGCAGCATCACGTTTTCCAAAGCGGTCAGCGTCGGCAGCAGATTAAAGTGCTGAAACACAAAGCCAATTTTTTCGCGGCGAATCTTAGGCAGCTGCGATTTTTTTAGTTTTGTGATATCCACGCCGTCAATGATGACCTGCCCGCTGGTGGGACTATCGAGACAGCCGAGCAAATTGAGCAATGTGGATTTGCCGCTGCCCGAACGTCCCATGATTGCCATAAACTCGCCGCGTTCGACTTGCAAATTCAATCCATCCAACGCGCGCACAATCGCATCGCCCATCTTGTAGATTTTGACAAGGTCACGCGTTTCGACAATAGGCATGTTGAATCCGTAAGCAGAATGCAGTACGCAGAATGCAGCCAACGTTGCGGAGGACTGCCCACTGCTTACTGGCTTCTGCCGACTTATTGTTGGAACTCTACCTTCACCGTCATGCCCCACCGCAGCGCCGGGTCTTGCGCATCCAGCAAAATCGTGACGGGATACGAAACGTCGCCCGAGGCGAGCAGCACCGATTGGTCCGAAATTTCGCTCACCTTGCCCGTCAGCGTTTTATCGGTAAAGGCATTGACGCGAATTTTGGCGACTTGACCGGGCTGCACTTTGGCGGCGCCAAATTCGTCAAGGTCGGTCGTCTCGATTTTCAGATTCGACAAATCCGCAATCGTCATGACCGGCTGCCCCGGCTGCGCCAGTTCGCCTTCCCGAATAGAGATCTTTGTAATCGTCCCGTCCATTGGCGCGACCAACGTGGCTTTCGCCAGCTGCGCTTTGGCTTGGTCCAACGCGGTTTGCGCCTGCTCGACGCGTTTTTCCGCGACGGCAATATCTTCGGGGCGCGCACCTTTCTTTTTCAAATCGAGCTGCGCTTTGGCGGAATCTACTTGCGCCTGCGCCTGCGCGATGTCTTCGGCTTTGGGCATGTCCTTTAATTTTTGCAGATTCGCTTGCGCTTGCGCGAGCTGCGCCTGTGCCTGCGCCACCGTCGTCGCATCCGGATTCACCGCTTTGTTGTAATTCGACAGCGCGATTTGATAATCTTGCGTCGCCGCCTGCAATTGCAACGCCTGCGGTGTGAGCGCCGCAAACGGATTGCTCGCGCCGCCGATGCGGTCATACGCCGCTTGCGCCTGATCGAGCGCGGCTTGCGCTTTGGCGAGCTGCGATTTCAAAATTTGCAGTTCCTCGACCGTGGGACCATTTTTGGCGCGAGTGTACGCCGTCCACGCGCTGTTGACCGCCGATTGCGCGGCTGCCAAATCTTCTTCCGCCGCCGGTTTTTTCGCGCGTTCCAAGCCCGCGAGCGCGGCATCGTACGCCGCTTGCGCCGCGGCGATTTCTTCCGCCGACGCAGGCGTCTTGACCTGAGTCAATGTCGCTTGGGCAACGGCGAGCGCGTCTTGGGCGGTTTTCACTTGCAGCTGCAAATCGGTCGTATCGAGCAGCGCCAGCGTGTTCCCTTTTTGAACTTGCTGCCCCTCTTTGACGGCAATCTGGCTCACGGTCCCGCCGACATTAAAGGCGAGCTGCGCGTATTTGTCGGGCACGACCTCACCCTTTGCCGTCACCAACGCCTCCGTAATCGTCGCGGCAGAAGGCGTGGGGGTTGGCGTCGGCGCGCCGCCACATGCCATGAGCAATACCCCGAGACCGATAAGAACAAAAAGGGAAAAACCAAATCTGGATTTCATTATTCGCCTCCGTAATCCGGCAGGCACGCGGCGCTGCCTTTACGTGTTTTCGCCAAAAATCGGATAATTGGTCGAAATGCCGAGAATCGTTCGATGCCGCTGCGCCATCTGTGACGGCGCGGCGAGCGCGAAATGCGCAGTCTCGCATACATCTGCGCACGGTCCGGTGTCAAGTTGGTGGTGTTTCTTGTTGTAATTGGGTTCAATCACCACGAATCTTTCAAGCTTATACTTCTTCGCGCAGCGCGATGACCGGGTCGAGCCGCGCGGCATTCCACGCCGGCAAGAGTCCAGCCAAAATACCCAAGAATACGGCAAAACCAACGGCAATCGCGGCGAGGCGCGGTGTGATTTTGAAAATTTCACTGCCGCCCAATGCTTGCGCTGCGCCCACATTCAGCAACCCTGCCATGCCCCATCCCAACAAAAATCCAATCGCGCCGCCGAGAAACCCAATCACCGCTGCTTCGAGCAAGAATTCGCCGACGATATTCGCGTTCGTCGCGCCAATCGCTTTTTTCAATCCGATTTCGGGCGTGCGTTCCGACACGCTCATAATCATCGTATTGACGACGGCGAGACCGCCGATGATGGCAGCGAGTACCGCGCTGCTCAACAAAATCGCGTTAAAGACCGCGAGTCCCTGTTCAATCGCGTTCAATTGTTCTTGGAGCGTCTGCACGTTGACATTGCTCACCTCATCCTTGATTTTCGCGGCAAGCGCGGTTGCTTGACGTTTGTCTTCGGGAATCACATTGATTTGGGTGATGAGATTCGGACGCTTGATGGTCTTTTGCACAATGTCCATCGGCGCGATGAGCCAGCCGTCGGGCGCGGTCTGGGTTTCTTTCAAGAGACCGACGATTTGAAAATCTTTTTCGCGCCACGTCAGCGTACTGCCGAGTTTGAGATTTTCTTTTTTGGCGATGCTCGTGCCGACGACCATTTGGTACGTGTCGCCGCGCTCCAGCCAGCGCCCTTCCGCCAAATCGTCGTTCGACCACAGCTGCAAAATTTTTTCGGGCGGAATACCGAGCACCTGGTCGGGCGGACCGAAACTCACGCTGCCCAAACTTTCGTAAAAGGTGGACACTTGCGGCACAACGCCGCGCACGCCCTGCACGCGTTCGATGCGTCTGGCATCCGCGTCGGACAACGTCGCGCGAATGCCGCCTTTGGGCGTGACGATGATGGATTCTTCGGCGCCGGCGCGCGCGTGATCAATCAAGCCGTTAAAGTATTCGGTCATCGAACCCATCACGGTCACCGCGAAAATGCCGACGACAATGCCAAAGATGGTGAGCCCGGTGCGCACTTTGCGCCGCATCATGTTGCGTAAGATTTCAATCATAGCAAAATTGGAAATTAGAAATTAGACGTGCGCGTGACAATCTTGAATTTCTAATTTTGAATTTCTAATTCTCTGGAATTACGAATCCACCCGCAATGCTTTGACCGGGTCCAAACGCGCGGCGCTCCACGCGGGATAGAAACCGGCAAGCGTGCCGAGCGCCACCGCAAAGCCAACCGAAACCGCCATCAAGCGCGGCGTGACATTGAAAATAGAACTGCCGCCGAGCGCTTGCGCCGTGACCGCATTCAACAACGTCGCCAGCCCCCAACCCAAAACCAAACCGATGACGCCGCCGACGAGTCCAATCAGCGCCGCTTCGGTCAAATACTCGCGCACGATTTCACCGTCCGACGCGCCGACCGCTTTTTTCAAGCCGATTTCGTGACGCCGTTCGTTCACACTCATAATCATCGTATTGATGACAGCAAGACCGCCGACGAAAACCGCGAGCACCGCGCCGCCAACCAGAATGACATTAAAGACCGCGAGCGCTTGCTGGGCTTGCGCCGCCGCTTCTTTCGGGGTGAACACTTGCACGTTGTCAACATTGTCGCGAATATTTTGCGCGATTTGGTCCACCCGCGCGGGATTTTCCGGCACCACGTACATTGCCGCAATCAATTCCGGCGCTTTGATGAGTCGCCGCACCGTGTCCAAATTGACCATTGCGATATTGTCCGGCGTCGTTTGGGTTTCATTCAGAATGCCGACGACGACGAGGTCGTGATCGCGATAGCGAATCGTACTGCCGAGGTCGAGGTTGCGCTTTTTCGCGAGTTGTGAGCCGACCACTGTTTCATATTCGTCGCCGCGTTGGAGCCAGCGTCCTTTTTTCAAAGTAATTGTCGGAAACAAAGTGCCCGAATGGTCGGGCGGCACGCCGTACACGATTTCCGGAACGCCGAACGAGACGCCGAGTTCTTCAATCGTATCGTTGGCAATAGGAATCACATCGCTCACGCCGGCAATGCGGCGCACGCGGCGCTCGTCGTTCGTCGTCAAAATGGATTCAAAATCATTGCTCTTGGGCGAGACGACGATGTTGTTCCCGAGCAGGTTGACCGCGTTGTCAATCAAGCCGCTGAAATACTCGCTCATCGAACCCATCACCGTCAGCGCCAGAATCCCGATGACGATGCCAATAATCGTCAGGGCTGTACGCAATTTGCGCCGCCCCATGTTGCGTAGAATTTCACCCATCTCGAATTGTTCCTACACTCTTGATGCCGCCGCCGACACAGCTCATCGCAATTATCCTACCTACTTGGGATATTTCGTCAATTCACGACGTATTCTGTCATGGCGCCCACGCGACAGGACGGTACCAACGGCGAGCGCCGGACACAAGTAAATATACGCCGCAGCCCCCGCTTTGGATACGAAAAAAAACGACCGAAAGCATTCGGTCGTCCATCATGCGAAAACCTCTCGGGGCGCTGCGTTTAACAATCGCGCTTCCGCCGCATCCAACGTCTCTATTTTTTTAGCAAACGCAAACCGAACTTGGCTTTTCCCCAATCCAGCAGTGTGATAAAAACTCGAGCCGGGCACGACTGCCACGCCAACCTGCGCGGTCATGAATTCCGCAAACGCGAAATCGTCCATTTCGCGGCTCCATGCCGAAAAATCCGCCATGACATAGTATGCGCCTTCCGGCGGCGTCGCGCGCAAATGCGCTGCTTCGAGCATGCCCATCATTTTCGCGCGGCGCGCCGCGTAATCGTTTTTCAACTGCGTATAATACGCGTCCGGCAGCGTCAATGCCGCAACCGCCGCGTGCTGAAGCGGTGTGGGCGCGCAAATCGTCGTAAAGTCATGCACAGTGCGCAGCGCGTTCGACAACGGTTCGGGCGTGCACGCATAACCGAGCCGCCATCCGGTCAGGGCGAACGTTTTGCCCAAACCGCCAATCGTAACAGTGCGTTCGTACATCCCGTCAAGCGTCGCCATCGGGATGTGCACGTGGTCGTCGTACAGGATGTGGTCGTAAATCTCATCGGTGATGCAGACCGCGTCAAATTCGCGGCACAAGGCAGCAACGCCTTCGAGTTCCGCGCGCGTGAACACGCGTCCCGTCGGATTGTGCGGTGTGTTGATCAAAATCGCGCGGGTTTTGGCAGAAAAGGCGCGGCGCAAACGTTCCAAATCCAATTCATAGCGCGGCGGTTCGAGCGGCACAAACACGGGCAGCGCGCCGGCAAACGCGCACGCCGCGACATAATTTTCGTGATACGGCTCGATGATGACGACCTCATCCCCCGGATTTGCCACCGCCATCAGCGCGGCGACAATCGCTTCGGTTACGCCGCACATCACCGTGATATGACGCGCGGCGTCATAATCCAGACCGTACCATTTTTTCATGCGTGCCTGAATCGCGTCGCGCAGCGCGGGTACGCCCCACGTGACTGCGTATTGATTGAAACCGTCGTCGAGCGCGCGATGCGCGGCGGCAATGATTTCCGACGCGGGCGCAAAATCGGGAAAACCTTGTGAGAGATTCACGGCATTGTGCTGAAGCGCGAGACGCGTCATTTCACGGATGACCGATTCGCGCATGCCGCGCAAACGCCAAGCCACTTGAGTCATGGTCACGTAAGCTTCTTTCTCTGAAATTTACGTACGTGTGACACAGCATAGCCAAGAAAGCAGAATGCGTCAAGCGAAATTTGACGAACCCACCGAACGCGCTATAATGTTTTCTTGCAGTCAGATAGAATACTGCGGGGTGGAGCAGTGGCAGCTCGTTGGGCTCATAACCCAAAGGTCCCCGGTTCGAGTCCGGGCCCCGCTACTCTTTAGAAGTTGGAAGTTAGAGGTTGGAAGTTGGATTTCCACTTCTAACTTCCAACTTTTAACTTCCAGCATCCATCGCGGCGAGATAGCTCAGTTGGTAGAGCAAACGGCTCATAATCGTTAGGTCGTGGGTCCGAGTCCCACTCTCGCCATGAAAAAACTTCCGTCTTGGTGCGGAAGTTTTTCTTTTCCCTCAATTGACGCATTTTGCCAAAACCGCATACAATGCCTCATCGTTCCAGAGGAGTTGCTCATGAGCCTTGCGGCGCACCAGCAGTTGGATGAAAATGGGCAAGCCGTAAAGCAAATGGCGATGAACTGCATCGCAGAAATTTGCTCTACATTTTCAAGGGAGTTCCCCATTCGCCTTGCGGCGCACCAGCAATCGGATGAAAATGGAGTAGCACGATTCCATCGGCGTCAGAGATCGGATGTTTATCTGGTGCC
>Ga0070741_10003161_pt1 | contig 41654 bp, 39 predicted proteins | sample Coa_R1_4_FD_66440 | JGI IMG/M metagenome (GOLD analysis project Ga0070741, IMG submission 66440) | Surface soil microbial communities from Centralia Pennsylvania, which are recovering from an underground coalmine fire - Coalmine... | ecosystem: Environmental > Terrestrial > Soil > Unclassified ... | reverse complement strand
TTCAGCTTCTCGACGAGCTGATCGACCTGCTGATCGCCGTGCTGCTGCTCGGCGCGCTGCTGCATCTCGTACTGATTCGCGAGCTTGTCGATCTCGAGCTCGAACAGATCGGCGAGATCCTCGGCCATCTGCTGATTTTGTCCGCCGCCACCGCCGCCGCCCTGCTGCATCGCCACCTGGACTTCGTAGTCCTGCTCGGCGTCCTGCAGCAGCTTCAGCGCGCGCTGCTCGGGCTGCAGCGCTTCCTCGGCCTTCAGCGATTTCAGATCCGCTTCGGCCGACTTCATCTCCTCGACCGCCTTCGGCAGCGCTTCGGCGATCTTGTTGAAGCTCGGATCGATCGCGCCCAGTCGCGCCTTCATCTTCTGCACGAGCTCTTCGACCTGCTCGCGCAGCTTGGCCTGCGCCAGATTCATGAAGACGACGTTCTCGCGGAACTTGTCAGCCTTCGTCTTCGCCTTGTCGCGGACGATGTTGAAGGTCGCGGCGACGATCTCGCGCTGCTGCTGCGAGAGCTGACCGACCTGGCCGCCCTGCATCCCGCCGCCGCCGCCGCCCATCGCCTGCGACTGCGCCGCGCGGTAATCCTTCTTGAACGGCCGGATCTGCACGAAGTAGATGTCGCTCGTCGCCGTCTTCGGACCGGCGACGGCATCCGTATCGGTGGCCTTCGCGTAGTAGCTGACGAAATCGCCCGGATTCAGTCCCAGTTCTTCGAGATAGATCGTGTGACTGCCGCTCACCTCGGTCATCGGCTTCCCGCTGAACAGGTTCACCGACTTTTCCTTGCCGCCGTTCACCGAGTAGAACAGCTGCATCGACTTCACGCCGTAGTCATCGTCGGCCCGCGCCTGGAGGAACAGCTCCTCGACGGGCGTCGCTTGCGAATCGCGTCCGGGCTTCTCGAAGCGCACGGTCGGCATCTGATCGTCGATGACGTCGATCGTGTATTGCGGCGACGCGTCAACCTTCTCGCCGTGCGGACCGGTCAGCTCGATCTTGTAGAAGCCCTGACCCTTGATCGTGAAGTTGCCCGTCAGCGTGCCGTCGGGCTGCGCCGTCAGCGGCTCGGACGCGCCGTCGTTCAGCAGGATCCGTCCGCCCGGCGTTTTCATCGACGGCGTCACGTGCAGGAAGACGCCGGTGCCGCGAATCGCGGCGACGTCGCCGCCGTTGTCGACCGTGCGCGGCGGCAGCGCGGTGTAGGCGGGGAAGCGGTACTCGAGATCGAGCTGCGAGACCGTCGGCAGATCGACGACGCTGAGCGTGAAGTGCGGCGAGCGGACGCCGTTCGCCTCGACGAGATATTCGGTCTGCTTGTCGAGATGGAAGAGCATCCCGTCGTATGCGTTGGGATCGTTGGCGGCGCCGACGAGCGGCACGCGCTGATACTGCGCATCGGCCGGCGTCTTCATCAGGATCGCCGAGTCCTTCGCGGTGAAGCCGACGAGCTTCGCGTGGATCGCCTGATCCGCGCCGCGCGGCACTTTCGCCGAGCCCGGCGTCACCTCGATGCGATACGGGCTCGCCGCTTCCGCGCTGCGCGAGATCACGAGCAGCGCCGACAACCCGTGGCGCAGATACGCGGGACCGAGGGCGACGACGAGCACCGTCACGGCGGCGATCGCCGCCAGCGAGATCGCGTGGCGGCGCACCGACTCGCGCTCGACGAGCGCACCGTGCTCCAGCGCACGGCATCGATCCGTCGCCTGTTCGACGAGCTTCTCCACCAGATGCGGCGAGTGATCCTTCGACGGTCCGTTCGCCGTCGCTTCCACCGCCGTCATGATCGCCGCTTCGAGCGTCGGATCCTTTTCCTCGAGGTACAGCGCCACCTGGTGATCGGTGACGCGGCGGCGCAGCGGCCACACGAGCCCGTACACGAGCAGCGCGACGAACACGCCGATCGACACGATGCGGAAGGTGATGATCGCCGGCGCGCTGAAGCGCAGCGATTCGAGCGTGGACGCCGAGAGAAGCAGCGCGAGCACCGTGCCCGCGGCGACGACGACCGCACCGCGGAGTGCGAGCCGCAGGCGCCAGCGGTTGCGCACGCGCCGGATGACCTCGACGAGCTCCGAGCGATGATCCATGCCCCCTCCGCCCTTGATTATAGGAACTTCTCGGTCCGGGACAGCCGATTTGCGATGAGCGTTTCGACCGCGAGCAGCCCGACGCCGCCGAGCAGCAGATACCACCATAGGCCCTGCCGCTTCTCGATTTCTTCCTGTGTGAGCTGCTCGGCCATCGCCGGCTCGGCCGACTCCGGATTGGCGTGCCCGGTGACCGCTGCGACGAGCTCACGCGTGTCGAGCGGCGCGAGGTCCGATTCGACCGGGTCGATGTTCACCGCGATCGATTCCGGCCGCGCCGTCCCGCCGCCGGACACCGACCGCAGCTCGTACACGCCCTGTTCGCTCAGCTCGAGGAGTCCTTTGCCGCCCTGCGCGACGCGCGCGCCCGACGGCGTCACGACGATGCGATCGGTGCGTCCCTTCGCGCGCTGCGCGACGTCGAGCACCTGGCCGACCGTGTACCACGACGCCGGCTGCTCGTAGTTCGCGAGATAGCGGACGAGTTGATGCACGAGCGGCAGGAACACGGGCTTGACGCCGATGTCGGTGAACGAATCGTCGAGCGTCGACGTCCACACGATCACGCGCCCCTGACCGACACGCCGCTCCGCCGCCGCCACGCCGCCATCGTCGTAGCGCGCGAGGACGCGGTCGCCTTCCGTCACGTCGACGCCGCGATAGCGGAACACGTGCGCGGCGGAGAAGTCGCCGCTGCGCGGCGCCTTGAACAGCTCGAACACCTGGTGGCTGTAATCGAGATAGCCGAGCGAGCCGGGCAAGCCGTCGGTGCGATCGACGGTATTGCCGAGGCGCCCGGGCAGCAGGTCCATTTCCTGCGACGGCCACGTCGTGTGATCGCCGGTGACGACGAGAAGTCCGCCGCCGCGTTCGACGTAGCGCTTCAGCACGCCGCCGGCGGCCGCCGGCGGGAACATCGTGTCGTTCAGCACCACGACCGCGCGCTTGTCGAACGATCCGGGCGACACGCGCGCCGCGGGCATCACGTCCACCTGGAAGGTCGGCGCGGTGCCGATCGACAGCGCCTTCGAGAGATAGAGGCTTGCGTCGGGCGCGCCGTTGTCGACGATGAGCAGCGACACCGGTTCGCTCGGTGTCAGCACGAAGTGGAACGTGTTGTCGGCGGGCATCGGATCGCTCCCCGCCGTCACGATGCCGTGCACGTTCGGGCCGGCGAGCGTGAACGCACCGAAGCTGACGGACGTGGACGCGTGCGGCGCCACGTCGGCGGCGACGGTTTCGATCTCGTGGCCGTCGACCGTCAGCGACACCGGCACGCGCTTCATCGCCTCGTCGCCCTTGTTGCTCAATCCCGCGGTGACGACGACGCGCTCCTGGTTCGCGAAGTGCGTACGTCCGAACGTGAGCGATGGGACGGCGAGGTTCGCGGGGTTCGGCGTCGCGACCGACACGGTCGACAACGTCATCCCTTCGGCGAACTTCGCGTCTTCGGATCCGCTCCAGCCGGTCTTCTGGAAATCGCTGATGAGCACCGCCTCGCGCCGCTTCATCGGCGATCGGCTCAGGATGCTGTCGGCCAGCTTCAGCGCGGGGCCGTAGCGCGTCGCGCCCGAGGTGACCTTGGCGGCGTTGATCGCCCCTTCGAGCCGCGCGCGATCCGTCGTCGCGCGCATGTTCTCCTCGGCGTTCTTCGCAAACAGCACGAGCGTCGCGCGATCGTCGGCGGCCATGCCGCGCACGATCTTGCGCGCGGCGTCTTGCGCGTTGCTCCAGTGATCGCCGTAGCCCATGCTCGCCGACTGATCGAGCAGGATCACGATGTCGCGCGCGCCGCCGACCGCCGCGGCGTTCACCGCGTTCTTCTTGACGAAAGGCCGCGCGAAGGCGAGGACGATGAGCGCGATGGCCGCGGCACGCAGCAACAGCAGGAACCAGTGCCGGATGCGCCGCCGCCGCACCGACTGGTACGGGATGCGGCGCACGAACATCAGCGACGGAAACTGGACGACGCGCTTCTTCTCGCGCTGGATCAGGTGCACGAAGACCGGAATCGCGATCGCACCGAGGCCGACGAGGAAGAGCGGCGTCAGAAACGTCATGATCTCGAGGCTCGACCCACCCGCTACCTCACCCTCATCATGCGCTCGCGGCTCGACAGATAGCTGAAGAGCGCGCGATCCAGCGGTTCGCCGGTGTTCACGAGCGTGTAATCGATGCGGTGCTCCGAGAACTTCGTCTGCAGCGCTTCGATGTGCGCGGCGACCAGTTGACGGTACTCCTTCGCGAGCGACTGCGGCACCACCGGAATCTGTTCGCCGCTTTCCAGGTCCTCGAAGCTCGACGCGTCGTCGTAGCCGAAATCGATTTCGGCGGGGTCGAGGACGTGAAAGACGATCAGGTCGTTGCCGAGGAACTTCAGCGGCTTGATCGCGTCCATGACCGCGTCCGGCTCTTCGTAGAAATCGGAAATCAGCACGAGAATGCCGCGGCGCTTGAAGTGCTCGGCCATCTTGTTCAGCGGCACCGCGAGATTGCCCGAGCGGTCCGGCTTCGCGCGATCGAGCGTGTGGAGCACCTGGTTGAAGTGCTTCGCCGACGGCGGCACGTGCGTGACGATGTCGCTGTCGAACGTGATGATGCCGACGCGATCGCGCTGCCGCTGCGCGAGGTAGGCGAGGCACGCGGCGATGAACGATCCGTATTCCAGCTTCGGGAGGCCGCGGCTGCCGAACGTCATCGACTTCGACACGTCCATCAGGATCGACAGGTTCGTGTTTGTGTCGGCTTCGTACTGCTTCACGTAGAAGCGATCGGTGCGCGCGAACAAGCGCCAGTCGACGCGGCGGATGTCGTCGCCGGCGACGTAGCCGCGATGCTCCGCGAAGTCGATCGACGCGCCGAAGAACGGCGCGCGGTGCAGACCGTTGATGAAGCCTTCCACCACCGTGCGCGCCATCAGCTCGAGGTTGCCGATGCGCGACAGGATCTTCGGATCGACGAAGCGTGCGCCGGGAATCGCGGAAGATGTTTGCATGGCTGGTCGCTCGCCTGAAGGCTCGCGCTCCATCGGCCGGAGCGCGAGGCTGTGGCCGAGCCGCGCTACATCCCGCTCCTGGGGACCGCGACCGTCGACAGCAGCTCGTCGATGATCGAGTCGGTGGTGATCCCTTCCGACTCCGCGCGGAAGTTGGTGAGCACGCGGTGACGCAGCACCGGATGCGCCATCGCGCGCACGTCGTCGAAGCTGACGTGGTAGCGGCCGCTCGTCAGCGCCCGCGCCTTCGCGCCGAGCACCAGGAACTGCGCCGCGCGGACGCTCGCGCCGAACGCGACGTATTTCTTCACCGAGTCGGGCGCCTGCTTCGACTTCGGACGGCTCGTGCGGACGAGGCTGAGCGCGTAGCGCAGCACCGGGTCGGCGACCGGGACGCGCCGCACGAGGCGCTGGAACGCGACCAGATCGTCGCCGTTGACCGTCCGCTCGAAATGCGGATCGATGATCGCTGTCGTCGCGCGGACGACGCTCAACTCCTCGTCTTCCGGCGGATGCTCGATGACGATGTGGAACATGAAGCGATCGAGCTGCGCCTCGGGCAGCGGATAGGTGCCTTCGAGCTCGATCGGATTCTGCGTCGCGAAGACGTAGAACGGCTCGGCGAGATCGTAGGTGCGCCCCTGGATCGTGACGCGATGCTCCTGCATCGCCTCGAGCAGCGCCGCCTGCGTCTTCGGCGGCGTGCGGTTGATCTCGTCGGCGAGCACGATGTTGGCGAACACCGGCCCCGGCGAGAACACCATCTGCCGGCGTCCGGTCGTGGTGTCCTCCTGGATGATGTCGGTGCCCGTGATGTCCGACGGCATCAGGTCGGGCGTGAACTGAATGCGGTTGAACTTCAGGTCGAGCACCTTCGCGAGCGTCGCGATGAGCAGCGTCTTCGCGAGGCCGGGGACGCCGACGATGAGGCTGTTGCCGCCGACGAAGAGCGTCAGCAGGACGAGCTCGATCACGTCGGCCTGCCCGATGATGCGCTTGCCGAGCTCGCTGATGATCGCCTGCCGGCCCGCTTTCATCCGATCCGCAAGCGCGATGTCGTCGGCCGATTCGAATTCCACAGTGTCGAGAGCCATTAGTGTGTCAGTCCGTAAATGATGTAGTTGACGCCGATTTTGTACGCCTCGTTCGACTCGTCGATCGGTTTGAAGCCGGTGTCGGAGAACTCCCAGTACTCGGAGATGTCGGTGTTGAAGTTCGCGAGCGCGACGATGCGCTTCTTCGGATCGTTGTCCTCGTAGATCGCGCGGAAGACGGCCGACCCGCGATCGTAATACTGCGGCACGTCGAGCGACGCGATCTCGAAGAACACGTGGTAGATCGGATTCGAGATGTCGAGATCGGTCCACACGCCTTCGGGCAGCACGCGCCGCATCTGGGTCTCGAAGGTGTTCCAGTCGTACGGACCGCGGTAGTCGTCGAAGAAGACGAAGCCGCCCTTCAGGAGATACGCGCGGAACGCGGACGCTTCTTCGTCGGTCATCGTCCAGCGGCCCGGCTCGCACATGTAGGCGACGGGGTAGTGCGGCAGATCCGGATCGTCGAGCGCCATGACGTTGGACTGCTCGACGCGGGCGCCGAGGTTCGAGATCTCGTTCAGGATCTTCGTGAAGTGCACTTCGCCGTCCGGGTAGTCGTGCGACCAGCCCACGCGCTGCGTCTGGTACGGAATCGGCGGACCGTAGCGCAGGCGAATGAAGGTGAAGCGGCCGTCGTACGGCAGGTTCGGCGCGATCGGCGCGCCGCTGCCGCCGCCGAATCGCATGCCGCCGCCGTAGCCGCCCCTGCGCTGGGCGAGCGCGGTGCCGGCGCCGAGGCCGACTACGAGCAGCGTGGCCACGACGGCGCGCGTCATTTCTTCGCCTGCCGATCGCGAATGGCCTTCGTTTTCAGCGCGAGATCGGTGAGCAGCTTCTCCATCGCCGCGTCGTACTTCGCCGAATCCATCGACGCCTTCTGCAACTGCAGCGCCTCGATCTCTTTCTGGATCGCGTCGCGCTCGTCGACGAGCGCCTTGGTCGCCGGATCGCTGGGGTCGGCGTTCAGCGCCGCGTCCGCGCGTCCCGTCCCGAGGAACACCGCCGCCGCGATCCGCCCCTCGCCGCCGTCGTCGAGCACCGCGTGCTCGGTGAGGATCAGCCCTTTCTGCTTGAACGCGTCGGCGACCTTCGTCTTCGCGTACTCGAAGGCTTCAGCCATTGAGACGTGACCGTTGCGGTCGCGGTCGGCCGCCTCGTCGCCGAACGCGGCCGTGAAGTACTGTCCGAATTCGGTTTCGTTGCGCTCGCCGCCCGTCTTCGTCGCGGTGATCACGATGCGCCCGGGCGCGGCGATGGCCGGCAGGAAGGCGCCGCTCGAACTCGCGGTGTTGACGAACACGATCTTCTGCGACGTGAACTTCGCGAGCAGTTTGCCGTAGTCGGCCGCGGTCAGGTCCGGGCCCATCAAGTTGAACGCGGCGGTGCTGCCGTCGAAGCTGCCGTGCCCGATGAGCAGGACGACGACGGTGTCGTTCGGCTTCGCCGCGGCCGCGACATCGGCGAACGCCTTCTCGACGGCCGGCTTGGTCGCCTGCTTGTCCGACAGGAAGACGATGTTCGCGTCGGGGACGGCGTCCTTCTTCTTCGCCGCGTCGATGAAGGTCTTCGCCCACGAGGCGAACTTCTGCGCGTGTTCCTGATCGCCGGGAACGCCGGTCACGACGAGGATGCGCGTCGACTGCGCGTACGCCGAGGACGCGAACAGCAGCAACAACGCGAGGGCCGTCGTTCTCACGCGAGACCTCTGACCCTGCGATAGCCCCACTCGGCCGACACGAGGCCGACGAGCAACAGGAACAGTGCCGGCATGTCCCACAGTTCGCGCTCTTCGACGACGGTGACGCCTTTGCCGCTGTAGCTGATCGCCTCGGGCAGCGACGCCACGTCGGACGCCTTGAAGAAGCGGCCGCCGGTCTCGTCCGCGATGCGTTTCAGCAGCGGCGCGCGCATCGCGGCGTCGTAGTATTCCGCATCGCCCGCCGACACGCGCACGTGCACCTCGCCGGTGCCGAGCGTCTTCGCCTGGCCTGACGTCGTCGACGGATCCGCGGTGACCTTGATGTCGTACACGCCGGTTTCGTCCGGCACGACGCTCGTGCGGTAGTCGCCGTCGCGCGTGACCGTCCAGTCGACCGGCATGTCGACTGTCTTTCCCGACGGCGACGTCACGTGCGCGACGACGCGGCCGTCGTTCACTTCGGAGTACGCGCTGTCGAGCACCTCCGCGGCGATCTTGATCGGCTCGCCCGGCTCCACCCGATCGCTCGTCGTCGTCACGTTCACCTGATCGGGCACGCCGTCGACGAGCCAGCGGATCATCCGGCGCCAGAACATCGAGTGCGTGGTGTCGGTGACGGCGACCTTCGACGCCATGCGCCAGTACCACACGTCCTGCACCGGCATCGCGAGCGCCTTGCCGCGGCCGTAGCGCTGATACGCGAGGACGACGTGCTCCTGGCGCGATTTGTCGGTGCCGGTCAGGAGCACGGTCGCGCCCGGCTTCACCTCTTTGATCTGGTTGACCGCCGAGAGCTCCGGCATGTCGTCCCACTTCTTCGCCGAGGCTTCTTCGGTGTCCGCGATCTGCATCACGGGGAACGTCGCGCCGGCGCGCGTCGGGCGCACCGCGATGTCGGTGGCGAGGTATTTCGGATTGGACGCGCCCATCACGACGGGCAGCACGTCGCCGACCGGCGTGCCGGCCCATCCGCCCTCCGCGAAGGCGCGCCGCCCGCCGAGCATCAGCAGGCTGCCGCCGCGCTTGCTGACGAAGTCGGCGATCATGCGGAGCTGATCGGGACTGAATGACGCGGCTTCGACGCTCCCCAAGATCAGCGCGCGGTACTGAAACAGCTCCTCGCGCGTTTTCGGAAAGCCGGTGATCACCTCGTCCGGGTTCGACACGCCCTGGCGGTAGTACTTGTTCTCGGCGGTGCGATCGAGCGAGACGAGCTGCAGGTTCTTGTCCTCGCCGAGCTTCAGCACCGAGTCCTCGCCGAGCGCGCGGCGGATGAACTTGTATTCGAATCGCGGCTCGCCCTCGTAGTAGAGGACCTTCTCGACGCGATCGTTCACCTGGATGAGCGCCTCGCGCGCGTTGTTCTGCGTCACCTGCTCGCCGTCCTGCGGCGCGACCTTGAAGGTGAAGAGGCGCGCGCCCGCTTCTGACGCGGTAAAGCGCACCTTCACCGTCGCCGATTCGCCGTCGGGCGGCAGCTTCACCGTTTGCGAGCTGACGATGCGTCCGCCGTCTTCGACGGTGAGCGGCACCGACTGGCCGCCGTATCCGGTCTGTGACAACACGACGTCGACGACCAGAGACGTCCCTTTCAGGACGCTGCGCGGCGTTTCGACGCGCGTCACCTGCACGTCGTGCGCGAATCGCTCCTGGCCGACGCCGACGGTGAAGACCGGAATCGACCGTGTCTTCAGGCTCGCGAGCGACTCGTCGATCGCGGCGTCGGACGTATCCGCGCCGTCAGTCACCATCACCATGCCGGCGAGCGGCAGGCCCGACAGTTCGTCGCGCGCGCGATCGAGCGCGGTGCTCACGCGCGTCGACGTGCCGTCGTACTTGAGGTCGGCCGGCGACGCAATGCGGTCCGCGTTCGACGCGAACTTGAAGAAGCGGACGACGAAGCGCTGCGAGAGCGCGTTGAAGAGTTTCGCGTTCGGGCCGGCGAGCTGCTGCTGCACGAACGCGCTGCGCGGCGCCATCGCTTGCCCCGCCGCACCGCCGAAGGCGCGAGCGGGCGTGTCGGCGATCGCCATGCTCCGTGAGTCGTCGACGAGCACGGCGAGAAAGTTCTGCTGCGGCACCGCGGCCTTCAAGATCAGCGTCGGACGGAAGAGACACACGAGCAGGACGACCACGGCCGCGAGGCGCAGCGTGACGAGCACGACGCGATCGCGCCTCCGCTCGGCGGCGGCGAGCCCGCGGTAGGTGAAGAGCGCGGCGGCGGCGAACGCGGCCGCGGCGATGCAAGCGACCGCCATCGATCGCGAGACGCTCCACGCGACGTCGCCCTGATGGAACATCAGCGGCGGGTACTTGAACAAAAAGCGGAAGAGACTTTCCACCAAGCCGCCATTCTACTCACGGCGCGTGAAAGCGGGATCCCCCGCGCACTTTTTTCATATTCGCGCGCGGCGCACGCGTGCGCCCGCGCGGAAACCTGGCCCGTTTCCGCGCGGAAGGCCGACCAAACTGTTGAGCCGTATCGAGAACGAGAATCAGGAACGCGACGCCGGTTTCGCCGTCAGCCGCCGATGCGCTTGAAGCGCGAACGAAGCTTGAACCACGCGAGCGCGGCCGCTTCGCCCAGCACGACGCCGCTGAGGATCCAATCGCTCGCCCGCGGCGGCGGCGGCCCGGCGGGCACCGCGGCCGGCAACTCCGCGTCGACGTCGCAGTTGACCGGCGAGAGCGCCGGCTTGAACGCGCCCGACGCTTTCTGCTGCTCCCATTCGCGCTCGGCCACCGCGCCGATCTTCGTCTTCTCGCCGGGCGCTTTCTCGCCGGGGTCCTTGCCGTACGGCGAGGCGTGCTCGATCTCGGAGTTCAGCTCGGCCCCGACGAGCAGCGCGAGGCTCGAGACGTAGAACCACAGCATCAGCACGATGACGCCGCCGATCGCGCCGTAGGTGGCGTTGTACGACGTGAAGTTCTGCACGTAGAACTTGAATCCGAGCGAGACGAGCAGCCACAGCGCGGTCGCGAACACCGACCCCGGCGTGATCCACACGAACTCCTGCACCGCATCGGGAGCGAAGTAGAAGACGACGGCGACTGCAAGGCTCACGAGCACGAACACCAGCGGCCACTGCACGATCTTCCACGTCCACTCGAACACGCCGCCCAGATGGAACCACGCCGCCACCTTTTCGGCCAGCGTCGGTCCGACGAGCACCAGCGCCGTCGCGATGACGATGAAGATGGCGAGCGCGACGGTGAGCCCGATTGCGATGATTCGCACCTTCCACCACGGACGCGCTTCCTGGATGTCGTAGGCCTCGTTCAGGGCGGAGACGATTGCGGTGATCGCGGAGGAGCTGCTCCACACGGCGCCGAGGACGCCGACGGTCAGCAGCCCGCCCTTGTTGCCGTTGGCGATCTTCGTGATCTGATCGCGCACGATGTCGAGCACCTCGCCCGGCGCGACGCGTCCGAGCGTCGCGACGATCGTGTTCATCAGATCGTGGACAGGAAAGAAGCTGATGATCGCGAGCAGCACCAGTAGCGCCGGAAACAGCGCGAGGAAAAAATAGTAGGCGAGCTGGGCGGCGAGGTTCAGGCAGTTGTCCGCCATCACCTCGTTCGCCGTCCGAATGAACAGCTCCTTCCACGAGATCGGGATCTTGAACGCGCGGAGCACGTCAGTGCCTCCGCGCGCCGTGGCGGACGCCGGTGCCCATCGTCGGCGTCCAGGCAGGCGCATCGCTCGCCGGGAACGAATCGGCGGATGCGTCGTGCACCAGATCGTCGTGGCGCCAGCCGACGCGTTCGAGCGCCGAGGCGAACCAGCGGCGCGCGTCGGAGAGGTCGCCTTCGCCGGTCATCGCCCACCACGCGAGCGAGCCGCCGATGCCCGCGAGCATCGATCCCGTCGCGTTCCGCTGCCGCAATCCCTGGATGGCGAGCGCGGCCCCGCCGACGCCGACCAGCCACCGCGTCACCGCGATCTCGCGGCGCGATCCATCCCACCCGCGTCGTTCCCACACGCTCGATGGTCCCCGGTGCACTGTCAGATTGAGTCCGCTGTTGTTCGTGGTCATGCCGGGAGCCTTTGCAAATTCAGGTGCACTCTCGCTGGCGGCGCTGATAGGAATTCCTACAGACGATGTCGACGCGCAAACACGGATGAGCCACGTCCGGTGCGGCGCCGTCAGACGCGACGCAAATTTCGGAGAAAAACCGCGGCGTCGCCGCCGTACGGTCGAGGCGCGTCGTGGCACATCCGTTGCTCTTTTGTGGCGCCGTAATCCCCTGGCAGTTCGAGTCATTACCGGAGGTTCCATGACGCCAGAGACGCGACGCGTGACAAACGACGAAGTGCTCCGGCGCGTCCAGGGCGAATTCCTCGAGATGCCCGGTCTGCGGGTCACCGAAGCGCAAGCGCGTCGCCTGTGGGGGTTGGACGCCGCATCGTGCGACGCGCTGCTGGGCGCCCTGGTCGAAGCGAAATTCCTGTTCAAGACGCGTGACGGCGCGTTCATGCGCATCGAAAGCGCCACCGCCGTCAAAGCGTCCCTGCGGTCGAGAACTATCGCGGCCGCCTAACGCGTTCCTCTTCGGAGGAAGTTGCCCCGCCGCCCGGCTGGACCGTAAGTCATGCCTTGTGAGCCGTCAGCCAGCCGGCCGAATTCCCTCCATGACTCCCCGGGCGGTCGACCTTTGGGTCGCCGCCCGCGGCCAACTTCTACAATGGGTCGTGCGCCTCGTGCTCGCGACCACCAACCTCAACAAAGTTCGTGAAATCCGATCGATGCTCCGCGACGCGCCGTACGAGCTCGTCGGGCTCGACCGCTTCCCACCGATTCCGCCGCCGCACGAAGACGGACGCACGTTCGCCGAGAACGCGCGACTGAAGGCGCGCGCGTACGCCGCCGCCATCGGCGAGCTCGTCGTCGCCGAGGACTCGGGACTCGAGATCGACGCGCTCGACGGCGCGCCCGGCGTCGAGTCCGCGCGATACGGCGGCGCCGATGCAACCTATCCGCGCAAATTCGCGCTGATCGAAGACGCGATGCGCGCGCGCGGTGCCGCGACGAGCACCGCGCGCTTCGTGTGCGCGCTCGCGCTCGCGCGCGGACGCGAGATCCTGTTCGAGACCCGCGGAACGGTGGAAGGCACGATCGCGCCGCAGCCGAAAGGTGATGGCGGGTTCGGGTACGACCCGATCTTCTTTTATCCGCCGTACGGACGGACGCTCGCCGAAGTGAGCGCCGAGGAGAAGGCGGCGGTCAGCCACCGCGGGAAAGCGTTCGCGGATCTGCGGCGGTTTCTCCGCGACACCGCGACACACATGATAGACGACTAGCCGTTAGAAGAGCTGGTCTCGTCTCCAGCGCCGCTCGTGATCCAGCAGCCACGTCTTGCGATCGAGGCCGCCGCCGTAGCCGGTCAGCGATCCGCTGGACCCGATCACGCGATGGCACGGGACGATGATCGCGATCGGGTTGGCGCCGTTCGCCATGCCGACCGCGCGTGCGGCGCCGGGATTGCCGAGCGCCTTCGCGAGCGAGCCGTAGCTGCGCGTTTCGCCGGCCGGAATCCGCAGCAGCGCGCGCCACACGCGCCGCTCGAACTCGGCGCCATGCAGATCGAGCGGCAGATCGCCGATCGCCGCCGCGTCGCCGGCGAAGTAGTCGCGCAGCCACCGGCGCGTCCGCTCGATGATGCGGTCGTCCTCGTCGACGATGTCGTGCGGCGGGAAGTGACGCGTCAGCCGCGCGTCGAGCCTGGTGAGGCGCTTCTTGGGTCCGGTGAACTCGAGCGCGCACAACCCGGCCTCGGATGCGAGCGCCATCATCGGTCCGAGCGGCGTCTCGATCGTGGCGCGGGAGAGCGTCATTTGACCAGATGGCCGACGATGGCGCGCTGCTTCTCGACGAGCTGCTTGATCCCGTGGTCCGCGAGATCGAGCAGCGTATCGAGCGCGTCGCGCCCGAACGGCATCGCTTCCGCGGTGCCCTGGACCTCGATGAACCGCCCGTTCCCGGTCTTGACGACGTTCATGTCGACTTCGGCGCGGCTGTCGTCCTCGTACGCGAGATCGAGCAGCGGCTCGGTGTCGACGATGCCGACGCTGATCGCCGCGACGTAGTCGGTGAGGGGAATCTGCGCGATGACGCCGCGGCTGCGCATCACCTCGAGCGCCAGCGCGAGCGCGACGAATGCGCCGGTGATCGACGCCGTGCGCGTCCCGCCGTCCGCCTGGATGACGTCGCAGTCGAGCCAGACCGTCCGCTCGCCGAGCGCCGGCAGGTTGGTGACCGCGCGGAGCGAGCGCCCGATCAACCGCTGAATTTCCTGCGTGCGGCCGCCGACCTTGCCCGCCGACGCTTCGCGCTGCGTGCGCGTGCTCGTCGCGCGCGGCAGCATGCCGTACTCCGCCGTCACCCAGCCCTTGCCGGTGTTCCGCAGGAACGGCGGCACGCGGTCCTCGACGCTCGCGGCGCAGATCACTTTCGTGTCGCCCGCCTGGATCAGCACCGATCCTTCGGCGTGCATGAGGTAATGCGGGATGATCGTCGTCTCGCGCAACTGGTTGGCGGCTCTGGTGTCGGTTCTCATAGACGTTGAACTGCTCATTGTACTAGCTCGAGATTCTTCTCGTGGGGCCGCCGCAGGTCGACATGACCCGCGAGCGTGTCCTGTTCTTTGCCGTCGACGAGAATCTGCACCGCGCGCACCGCGGGCAGGTTCACCGTCAACGCGTCGACGATCGCGTAGACCGTCAGCAGTTCCGTCGTCGTCCCGCCGGGATGCGCGGTGGAGACTTCGCGCGAGAGGTCGACGTATGCGTCGCCGCGATCCGTGATGTAGAGCGCGCGCACGTTCGTGCCCGGCGGAATCGGCGACACGAGCGGCTCGGTGACGGCCGCGAGCTGGGCGGCGACGATCTCGCGGGCCTGCGCGACCGCGCCCTCGCCGTACGCGACCTCGCGCTCGACGCTCGTCAGGTGCTGGCCGTCTTCGGCGACGTAGAACAGCCGCGCCTTGATCTTGCGTCCGACCGGCGCCGGCGCGGCGGCCGGCGCGGCGCTGACCGCCTTGGTCGGCCCGGCGCCGTAGCGGCGCGGCAGCGTGACGAACAGCACGTATCCGAGCGCGAGGGCGAGGAGCGCGACGACGGAGGCGACGACGAGCCGCTGGCGCGTCATCGCGTTCCTCCGGCGGTCAGCGAATCGCGGAAGCGGACGACCGCGTCGTAGAGCGCCTGCACGAACGTGTTCTGGAACGGGTCGCTCGTCAGCAGCTTTTCCTGATCCGCGTTGGTGACGTAGCCGAGCTCGACGAGCACCGCCGGCATGTTGGCCGATTCGAGGACGCGCAGCGGCGCGCCGTCCACGGCCTTGGCGGCGAGCGGGATCTTCTGCGCGAGCTGCTCCTGCAGCATCGTCGCAAAGGCGGTCGATTGATCGAGGTGGCGCGTCTGCGCGAGATCCCACGGCACGAGCTCGATGTCGCGGAGGCCGCCGCCGAACGTCGGCACGCGGTCGCCCTCGGCCGGCGGCGCCGCGGCGAGCGCGTCCTTGTCGAAGCGCGCAAAGAAGATCGTCGCGCCGGCCGTCGTCCGCCGCAGCGACGCGTTCGCGTGCAGGCTGACGAACAGATCCGCTTTGTTGTTGTTCGCGACCGCAGCGCGATCCTCGAGCGCGACGTTCTTGTCGTCGTCGCGCGTCAGGAGCACGCGGATGCCGAGGCGCGCTTCGATCGCGGCCTTGCTCCGCCGCGCGACCGACAGGACGATGTCTTTTTCCTTCGTGCCGCTCGCGCTGCGCGCGCCGTCGTCGTCGCCGCCGTGGCCGGGATCGATGGCGATGGTCCGGATCGCGGAGGTGGTCGAGGAGCCAAATGCCGGCGGCAACTCGGGCGGCGCGGCAGGCGGCGCGGGTTGGGCGGTGGGCGGCGTGGCCGCCGTTTCGGTCGGCGCGAGCAGATCGATCACCTGCCGCATGCCGTTGTCGAGCGGCTGCGCGGTGGCTTTGAAGCCGGCGAACCGCGGCCCGAGGTCGCACGCGAGCGTCGTCTGATCGATCTGGTGGACGTTCTGCACGGGCGCCTGCGGCCCGGGTGCGGGCAGCGCGCCGGTGATGTCGAGGGCGTCGGCGTCGAACTTCACCAGGATCCGCTGGTTGTCCTGCGACACGGTGCTGTCGGCGCGCGGCGTCGCGTCGATCGTCAGCCGCGCGGCGGCGCCAAGCGATTCGTACCGGACGGTGACGCGCGGCACGCGGAGATCGCCGATCACCAGCAGCCGCGACGACTTGCGGAGGTCGAGGCGCGTGTCGTAGATCGGCGTCAGCGCGCGGCTGATGAACTCGACCGGTAACAGCCAGCGGCGTCCCGACCGCGTGGGCGGTGCGGGCAGCGAGATGAGCCGTCCGGAGACGGAGGCGAGCGACTGGTCAGGTGTGAGGACGATCGTGCGTCCCTTGTACGAGACGGTGATCGCGCCGAGCGACTCCTGGACCTGCAACTGAAACGTGGACGCGAGATCGTCGAGGGCGACGAACTCCTGGTCGCCGACGATCGTGATCGGCAGCGTGCGGCGTCCGTCTTTCGACAGCAGCGTGAGCGCGGGACCGGGCGCGGGCTGGCTCGACAGGACGGCGGCGAGGCCGGCAAGCAGCAGCGGAAGCAGTGTGAGCGAACGGAGATTCAATGGAGAGCCTCGGCTCGGGCCGAGGCTCTCATTCTACGTCAGTCGATGATCCGTTTCGCCGCCGTGAGCCCGATGATCAAGAACACCAGGAACAGAATCAGGAACAGGCCGGCGAGGAACTTCGCGACCGCGAACGACGCACCGGCAATCGTCGTGAACCCCAGAAGGGCCGCGATGATTCCGATAACGAGAAAGACGAGCGCCATGTGGAGCATGCCAACACCCTCCACTCGTGCTTGCTGCGAAACGCGTACCATGAGCCATGGCTGATCCGTTTCTCGAGGCGGCGATCGCCGAGGCTGAGCAAGGACTGCGCGAGGGCGGCATCCCGATCGGCGCGGCGCTCGTGCACGCCGGACGGATCCTCGGTCGTGGTCATAACCGCCGCGTCCAACAGGGGAGCGCGGTGCTGCATGGCGAGATGGACGCGCTCGAGCGCGCCGGCCGGCAGCCGGCGTCCGTCTATCGCGACGCGATCATGTATACGACCCTCTCGCCCTGCGCGATGTGCTCCGGCGCGATACTCCTGTACGGCATCCGCCACGTCATCGTCGGCGAGCACGAGACGTTCATGGGCGAGGAGGATCTGCTGCGATCGCGTGGCGTGCGGGTGGACGTGGTGCAGGACGGACGCTGCGTGCAGATGATGCGCGAGTTCATCGCGCATCATCCGGAGCTGTGGAACGAAGATATCGGCGTGTGACTACCGGACCTCGATCGTGACCGTCTGGTTCGGCGGCACGTTGACGTCGAACGACTTCGGCTGCGGCTGACCCGCGACGCGAATCTCCACCTGGTGGACGCCGGCCGTCAGGTTGAGATGCTTGTTGTCGCCGTTGAAGTCGTCGACGATGCCGGCGTAGTAGCCGTCCACGTACACCTGCGCGTCGCGCGCCGCACCCTTGATCTGCACGCCGCCGTAGCTCGCGTTCCCCGGCTGCGCCTGAACCGTGCCCTGCTGCTGCGACGGCGGATACGCCTGCTGTTGCGGCGCGTAGCCTTGCTGCGGCGGATACGCCTGCTGTTGCGGCGCGTAGCCTTGCTGCTGCGGCGGATACGCCTGCTGCTGCGGATACGAGTACTGCGGATAGCTGTAGTACGGGTACGGGTTATAGGAATACGGGTACGGATAGTCGTACGCGTACGGATAGCCGTAGTAATACGGGTACCCGTAATAGTACGGATAGCCCCACCCGAATCCCGAATAGAAGCCGACCGAGATGCCCGGCCGGTAGTAGTAATACGGCCGGTACGGCGCGTAGCCGACGACGCGGTAGCCGCCGTAGTACCCGCCAGGACGCCCGACGGCGTGACCGCCGCCGTAGACCGGACCGACGTGGCCTCCGCCGGCGTGCGACGGACCCGACACGGCGTGACCGCCGCCGCCGCCGTGACCGCCGCCGTGACCGCCGCCACGCTGCGCGTACGCAGGCGCCGCGCCGAGCGAAATGGCCGCGACGAAGCCGATCGCAAGAAACACTTTCGAACAGGTCATGACCGACCCATATCAGGCATGGCAGGCTGGCACTCTCATTCTATCGCTGATCGCGGCTGGCGGCTGACTCACCGATAGTAGCGAACGATCCACTCCGCGACGACGCACGGTTTCGGGCTGCCGTCGCGCTCGACCGTCACGCGCCAGGCCGCCTGGATGCCGTCGCCCAGCTCGTCGAGCGCCTCGAGCGCGAAGCGGCCGCGGATGCGCGAGCCGGTCGGCACCGGTCCGGGGAAGCGGACCCGATTCAGCCCGTAGTTGATCGCCAGGCGCAGACCCGTCAGCTGGATCGCGTCGCGCAGCAGCGAGCTGATGAGCGACAACGACAGAAATCCGTGTGCAATCGTCGTCTGGTAGGGCGATTCGGCGCGTGCGCGGACCGGATCGACGTGGATCCACTGGCGATCGCCGGTCGCGTCCGCGAACTGATCGATCTGCGCCTGCGAGATCGTCATCCAGTTGCTGACGGCGACCTCCTGGCCGACGTGGTCGCGAAGGGTGGTGATGTCGATCGTCAGCATCGCTCGGCTACAGCCTCGCGCTCCGGAACCGCTGAAACGTCGCGCTCCGTGTCATCCGGCGTCAGGCGACGGCCGCGGCGTCCGTGTAGAAACCGCGCCCCTCGCGGACCAGCCGCTCGAGCAGCGGCGCCGGCTCCCAGTAATCGCCGAACCGCGCGCGGTACTCCTTGACGCGCGCGAGCACCGTCGGCAGCCCGACCGTGTCGGCGTAGAACATCGGCCCGCCGCGGTAGCGCGGAAATCCGAAGCCGTAGACGTAGACGACGTCGATGTCGCCCGCGCGCGTGGCGAAGCCGTCCTCGAGGACGCGCGCGCCTTCGTTGGCGAGCGCGGTCGTGATCCGCGCGACGATCTCTTCGTCGGGCACCGGCCGCCGCACGACGCCGCGCTGTGTCGCTTCCTCGTCCGCGAGCTGTTCGATCAGCGGATCCGGCGTGCGGTTGCGGCTGCCGGGCGCGTCGTACTGATACCAGCCCGCGCCGGTCTTCTGACCGTAGCGTCCCATGGCGTACAGGCGATCCGGGATCGCGGACTGCGGCCCTTCCGCGCGCGTCTTGCCGATCGACGCGAGGTACTGCCGGATGCGCGCGCCGACGTCGATGCCCGCGATGTCCTGCATGCCGAACGGTCCGACCGGCAGGCCGAACTCGGTCAGCACGCGATCGATCTGCGGCACGCTCGCGCCTTCCTCGAGCAACAGATACGCCTCGCGCATGTAGTACGCCAGCATCCGGTTCGCGACGAACCCGAAGCAGTTGCCGACGACGACGCCGACCTTGCCCAGCTTCTTCGCGAGCTTCAGCGAGCTCGCGATCGCTTCCTTGCTCGTCTCGCGGCCGCGCACGATCTCGAGCAGCTTCATCACGTTGGCCGGGCTGAAGAAGTGATGGCCCAGCACCTGCGACGGCCGGCCGCTGGCGCGGCCGAACTCGTCGATGTCGAGCGTGGAGGAGTTCGACGCGAGGAGGCAGTCGGGCCGCGTCACCGCCGCGAGCTCGGCGAACGTCCGCTTCTTCAGATCCATGTTCTCGAACACCGCCTCGACGACGATGTCCAACTGGTCGAAGCCGTCGTACGTCGTCGTCGGCGTGATGAGCGCGAGCGTCTTCTCGAGCTGCTCGGCCGTCATCTTGCCTTTCGACATCGTGATCTCGTAGTTCTTGCGGATCGTCGCCATGCCGCGCTGCAGCGACGCCTCGTCGACGTCCTTCAGCAGGACGGGGATGCCGGCGTTCGCGTACGACATCGCGATGCCGCCGCCCATCGTCCCGGCGCCGACGACCGCGGCCCGTCGGACGTCTTTCGTCGGCGTCTCTTTCGGGATGTCGGGCACCTTGGCGACGTCGCGCTCGGCGAAGAACAGATGCCGAAGCGCTTTCGATTCGGTCGAGACGACGCAGTCGGCGAAGATCTCGCGCTCGCGGATCGATCCGGCGTCGAAGTCGAGGCGGAGGCCGGCTTCGATGGCGTCTACCGCCGCAAACGGCGCACGCAGGTCCTTCGCCGTTTTCTTCAGCGACTCGCGCATCGCGTGGCATGCACTCAGGCCGGCCGTCGCCCGATCGACGCTGTGCGCGATCTCGCGCGTCTTGCGGCGCTCGCCCGCGGTGGCGCGCGCCTTCGCGTACGCGATTGCGCCCGACAGCAGATCGCCGTCGACGATGTGATCGAGGATCCCCGCCGCCAGCGCCTTCGGCGCGGCCACCGGCTTGCCGTCGGTGCACATCGTCAGCGCGAGCTCCGCGCCGCAGAGGCGCGGCAGCCGCTGCGTGCCGCCGGCGCCCGGGATGATGCCGAGCATCACCTCGGGTTGGCCGACTTTCGCGTCCTTCGTCGCGACCCGGAAGTGACACGCCTGCGCGACCTCGAGTCCGCCGCCGAGCGCGTTGCCGTGGATGGCGGCGACGAGCGGCTTGGCCGAGTCCTCGACGCGTTTCAGCAGCGCATGCGTGCCGGCGGAGCGCGTCAGCGAGTCGTCGCGCGTCTTCAACGTGTCGAACACTTTGATGTCCGCGCCCGCGATGAACGTCGTCCCCGCGCCGATAAGGACGATCGCCAGCGCGCCGGCGTCTGCGTTCGCGCGCGCGACGGCGGCGTCGATCGCGGTCCACACCGCGGGGCTGAGCGCGTTGACCGGCGCATTGTCGATCGTGAGGACGGCGACGCCCTCACGGAGTTCGTATCGCAGTAAGTCGGCCATGTTCGTTCCGTCGCTGCACGTTCACCCGTTGGGCGTGCCTTCGCCCATGTCGATGGCGATACACGTCGTCGATCCGTGCGCGTACAGCTTGCCGTTGCGATCGACGATGCGCGCCTCGGCGGTGGCGGTCTGCTTCCCGACGTGCACGGCGACGCCTTCGCAGCGGACTTCGCCGGCGGCGATCGTCAGCGGACGCGTGAGGTTCACCTTCAGCTCCAGCGTCGTGAAGCGCTTGCCGGGCGGCGTCGTCGTGTTGATCGCGCAGCCGAGCGCCGTGTCGAGCAGCGTCGCCGCGAAGCCGCCGTGCGCGACGCCGGTGCCGTTGTAGACGCGCTCGTCGACGGTCGCCGCGAACACCACGCGCCCCACCTCGGCTTCGATCATGTGGATGCCGAGCAGTTGGAGCATCGGCGGCGGCTGATATTCGCCGGCCAGCATTCGCTTGAAGTATTCGATGCCGCTCATGGAGCGGCGCGTTTCGATGGTGGTCATGTTGGGTCGCTCGGCGAAGGCCTCGCGCTCCATCTTACCCTTCGGCTGGAGCGCGCGCCTTCAGGCGAGCCTCGTCGGCGGTGGCGTGCTCGTCGCGCAGGACGCGGTACAGGATCTTGCCGACCGCGCTCATCGGCAGCGTGTCGCGGATGTCCACGAGCCGCGGCACTTTGTACTCGGCGAGGTTCTGCCGGCAATGCGCGATGATCTCGTCGGCGGTCGCGCTCGTCCCCGGCTTGAACGCGATGCACGCCTTCACGATCTCGCCGTGATACGCGTCCGGCACGCCGATCACCGCCGCGAGCCGCACCGCCGGATGCGCGTAGAGGACGCCTTCGACGTCGGACGGATACACGTTGTAGCCGTCGACGATGATCATGTCCTTCTTGCGCTGGACGATCGACGTGTAGCCCTCGGCGTCCATGCGCGCGATGTCGCCCGTGTGGAACCAGACGCGGGCGTCCGCGTGCGTGCGCAGCGCCTGCGCCGTCTCGGCCGGTTTGTTCCAGTAGCCGATCATCACCTGCGGTCCGGCGATGCACAGCTCGCCGGTCTCGCCGACCGCGAGCTCGCGCTTGCCGGTTTCGACGTCGACGATCTTCACGTCCGTGTCGGGGAACGGGAGGCCGATCGTGCCGAGCCGCCGTTCGGCGAGCTGCGACGTCGAATGCGTGACGGGTGATGTTTCCGACAGGCCGTATCCTTCGTTCAGCGGACGCCCGGTCCGCCGCTCCCACTCGTCCATCACCTCGATCGGGCACGGCGCGCCGCCGCTGTTGAAGAGGCGCACGCGCTCGAGGCCCGATTCGGCGAACTTCGGGTGGTTCAAGAGCGACACGAACACGGTCGGGACGGCGGGGAAGTAGGTCGGGTGCAGATGGCGGATCGAGGTCAGCACCGCGTCGGGATCGTATTTCGGATGGATGATCTGCAGCGCGCCGATCCGCAGGCCGACCATCATGCACACCGTGAACGCGTAGATGTGGAAATAGGGAATGACGACGAGATAGCGTTCGTTGCCGCCGTAGACGTACGCCGGGTTCGTCCACGATTCGTTCTGCAGGATGTTCGCCCAGATGTTGCGATGCGTCAGCATCGCGCCCTTCGGCGTCCCCGTCGTCCCGCCGGTGTATTGCAGCACGGCAAGATCGTGCGGATCGATCGCCACCTTCGGCAGCTCGGCGAGGTTCGCCGGCAGCAGCAGGTCGGCGAGCGTCTCGACGCCGTCGATGCGCGGCGCCGGCGCGCACATCGCCGAGTACTCGCCGATGGAGGTGACGATGATGCGCTCGATCGACGACTGCGCGACGATCGACTGCACGATCGGCGTCAGCGCGTCGAGCGTGATGACGAGGCGCGCGCCCGAGTCGGCGGCGACGATCTGCGCTTCGCGCGCCGTGTACGCCGGGTTGATGTTTACGACGACCGCGCCGAGTTTCAGGATCGCGAACGCGGCGATGATGTACTGCGGGCAGTTCGGCAGCATGATGCCGACGCGATCGCCCTTCGCGATTCCGAAGCGCGCGAGCGACACGGCCAGCGCGTCGGCGCGGCGCTTCAGATCCTGATACGTGAGCTCGGCACCGAGAAAATGCGTGGCCGGCTTGTCGGGGCGTTCGACCGCCGTGATCGCGAGGACATCGGCGAGCGGACGTCCCGGATACGTGAGCTTCGTGCGGACCCAGTAGTCGTAGCGCGCTTCCCACGGGCGCGCGGCGTACGGCGATGCTGGTGTCACGCGATTGTCCGCCCGCCGTCGACGACGATCGTCTGTCCGGTAATGTAGTTCGACGCGTCGGCCGCGAGGAACACGGCGACGCCTTTCAGTTCGCCCGCGTCGCCGACGCGCGGAATCGGGCTCGTCGCCTTGATGTGCGGCTCGGTCATCTCGATCGCGGCATCCGCGAGCCGCGAGTGGAAGAAGCCCGGCGCGATCGCGTTGACGCGGATGCCCTTGCGTCCCCAGGTGGCCGCGAGCTCGCGCGTCAGCCCCATCAGTCCCGCTTTGGTCGCGGCGTACGGCGCGTAGTGCGGTCCGGCGACCGACGCATGAAGACCGGCGATCGAGGCGACGTTGATGATCCGCCCGTACTGCCGCTTCAGCATCTCGCGTCCCGCGGCCTGCGCGAAGAGAAACGCGCCGGTCAGGTTGACGTCGACGACCTTCTGCCATTTGTCGAGCGGCATGTCTTCCGGCTCGGCCGCCCACGTCACGCCCGCGTTGTTGACGAGGATGTCGACCTTTCCGAACGCGCGCACCGTCGCGTCGACGACTCGCCCGACGTCGTCGGCGTTCGACACGTCGCAGAGCATCCCTTCGACGCGGACGCCGCGCGCGCGCATCTCGTTCACCGTCGGCGTGAGCCACTGCTCGCGGCGCGCGCACAGCATCAGCGACGCGCCGGCTTCGGCGAGCCCTTCCGCCATCTCCTGTCCGAGGCCGCGCGATCCACCGGTGACGATCGCCACCCGGCCCGCCAGCGAGAACAAATCGTTGAGAGTCGGCACGATGTCAGGCTTATACTTCCGAGCCGCGAGAGTGTCAACAACATGAGCCCTACACAAACCACTCTGTCGGGCGGGCAATTCCTCACGTCGACGCTCGATGCCGACGCGATCTTCATCCGCGAAGAGCTGTCGGACGAACAGCGGCTCTTCGGTCAGACCGCCGCCGAGTTCATGCAGAAGGAAGTGCTGCCGGTCGTCGATCGCCTGTACAAGCACGACTGGGATCTCACGCGGCACCTGCTGAAGAAGGCGAGCGAACTCGATCTGTTGCGTCTCGAGATTCCGCCGGCGTATGGCGGGCTGGGGCTCGATCTGATCAGCGCGGCGTACGTCGGCGAGCAGATCGCCGTCAACCCGTCGTTCGGCGGCTCGCTCGGCGCGCACACGTCGATCGGCACGCTGCCGCTCGTGTACTTCGGCACGGAGGAACAGAAGCAGCGATACCTGCCGCGCCTTGCGAGCGGCGATCTGATCGGCGCGTACGCGCTCACCGAACCGCAGTCGGGTTCCGACGCGCTCGCAGCGCGGACCACCGCGACGCTGAGCGACGACGGCCGCTTCTACTTGCTGAACGGGCAGAAGATGTGGATCACGAACGGCCAGTTCGCCGATCTGTTCACGATCTTCGCCAAGGTCAACGGCGATCAGTTCACCGCCTTCCTCGTCGAGCGCGCGTTCGGCGTCGTCAGCGGCCGCGACGAAGTGAAGCTGGGACTGGATGGCAACTCGACGACGGCGTTGATGCTCGACAACGTGAAGGTGCCGGTCGAAAACGTCCTCGGGACGATCGGCCAGGGCCACAAGGTCGCCTTCAACGTGTTGAACTTCGGGCGCGTGAAGCTCGGCGCGCGCAACATGGCCGGCGTGAAGCTCGCGCTGGGCCAGTCGGTGAAGTACGCGAAAGAGCGTCGTCAGTTCGGCAAAGCGATCGCCGAATTCGGGCTGATCAAGGAGAAGCTCGCGGGCATGGCGGTGCGCGGCTTCGTCGGCGACGCGATGTCGTACCGCGCGCTCGGCGACGTCGACCGCGCGCTCGAGACGGTCGACACGGCCGACAGCCACCGCGTGATGAAGACGATCGAAGGCTTCGCCGTCGAGTGCTCGATCAACAAGGTGTGGACGAGCGAAGCGCTGGCGTGGGCGGTCGACCAGGCGGTGCAGGTCTTCGGCGGCAACGGCTACTCGCGCGAGTTCCCCGTCGAGCGGATGTACCGCGACGCGCGCATCACGCGCATCTACGAAGGCACCAACGAGATCAACCGGCTGCTGATCCCGACGCGGTTGCAGAAGCAGTCGCCGGCGCTCTTCACGGCGGAGGCGGCGCGCGAGGCGCTGACGGATCGGCCGTCACCCTCCGCGCGCGGCCCGCTGGCGGCCGAGCGCGACTTCGTCGCGCGCGCGAAGCGCGTGGCGGCGGCGCTGCTCGGACAATCCGCCGCGACCTTTGCCGACGGGTTCAAGGACGCGCAGGAAGTGCAGGCGCAGATCGCCGACGTCGTCATCGACGTGTACGCAATCGAGAGCACGGTCGCGCGCGCGGAGAAGATGGCGCTGCGCGGCGACGCCCGCGCGCCGCTCGCCGCCGACGTCGCCCGCGTCTACACCGAGGACGCGTCCGGCCGGATCGCACACGCCGCCAAGCAGGTGGTCAACGCGCTCAGCGCGCGCGGCGTCGACAACGCGTTCGGCGTCAACGTGCAGCGGCTGACGATCCATTCCGGGGTCGACGCGATTGCGCTGCGCCGGCGGATCGCGGATGCGGTGATTGAGAGCGGCCGACACCCGTTCTGAAACGCTCGGCTGAAGCCTCGCGCTCCGGCGACAAGCGCACCTCGCGCTCCGGCGACGGGCGCGACGCCTCGTTCGCTCGATGGAGCGCGAGCCTTCAGGCGAGCGATGGAGACGCTGTGACCCCGAGCGCGTTCTACGCCCTCGTCGTGCTCTTCGCGATCAACCTGATGAACTTCTTCGACCGCCAGATCATCGGCGGCGTCGGCGAAGGGATTCGGCGCGAATGGGGCCTCAGCGACACCGCGCTCGGCCTGCTCGGCACCGTCTTCACGCTGCTCTACGCCGTGTTCGGCCTTCCGCTCGGCCGTCTGTCCGATCGGAAAGAACGCCGCACGATTCTCGCCGGCGGCGTGTTCGTCTGGAGCGCGCTCACGGCCGCCTCCGGCCTCGCGCGCAGCTTCGGCCAATTGATCGTCGCGCGGCTCGGCGTCGGCCTCGGCGAAGCGACCTGCTCGCCGGCGTCCACCTCGCTCATCGGCGATCTCTTTCCGACGACGTGGCGCGGCCGCGCGATGGCGATCTGGATGCTCGGCCTGCCGCTCGGCCTCGGTCTGGCGAACGGCGCGGGCGGATGGATCCTCCAGAACTGGGGATGGCGCAACGCGTTTTACGTCGCGGCCGTGCCGGGCGTCCTCTGCGCCGTCGCCGCGCTGCTCGTGCGCGAGCCGCCGCGCGGCACGAAAGAAACCCACGCCATCGGCGACCGCCGCCGCGACGGCAATCCGTTCATGCTCGTGCTCTCGATTCCGACGATGTGGTGGGTGATTGCGTCGGGCGCGCTGCACAACTTCAACATGTACGCGCTCGGCGCGTTCGTGTCGCCGTTCCTCGTCCGCTACCATCACCTGTCGTTCTTCAACGCCGGCTGGGTCGCCGCCGCCGTGTACGGCTTCTCCGGCATCGTCGGACTCGTGGCGGGCGGCATGCTCGCCGATCGGCTGTGCCAGCATCGCGTCGACGGACGCCTCGTCGTCGGCTGCGGCGCGATCGTGATCTGCGCGCCGCTGATGTGGCTCGGCCTGATGCGCCCGAGCGGCGACGTGCGGGGCTTCGCGCTGCTGATGGGGACCGGCTGCGGCGTGATGTACGCGTACTACTCGACCGTGTACTCGACGATTCACGACGTCGTCGAGCCGTCGCTGCGCGGGACGGCGATGGCGTTGTACTTCTGCGCGATGTATCTGCTCGGCGCCTCGCTCGGGCCGGTCGGCACCGGCCTCGTCAGCGACTACTTCACGTTTGAGAAAGCGGCGGCCGCGGGCGCGGTGGCGCCGCAGCCGCTCGGCGCCATCCTCTCGGCGGAACTGCGCAGCCTGGTCGGCGCGTCGAAAGGCTTCGACCTGCGCGCGCTCGAGCCGTTCCGCGCGGAGGGTCTGCACACCGCGATGTTCGTCGTGCCGATCCTCGCGGGGCTGCTCGCCGTCGTGCTGTTTGCCGCCTCTCGGACGGTGACGGCGGACGTCGCCCGTCTGCGAAACTGGATGACGCAACAGCGCGCCGATGCAGCTGCGCGATAAGGTCGTCGTCGTCACCGGCGGCGCGAACGGCATCGGCCGCGCGCTGTGCCGCCGTTTTGCGGCCGACGGCGCGAAATGCGTCGTCGTCGCGGACCTCGACATCGTGTCGGCGGAGCAGGTCGCCGCCGAGATCAACGGCCTCGCGATCGAAGCGGACGTGTCGCGCGAGGACGAAGTGCAGCGGCTCGTCGCGCGGGTGATGGGCGAGCATGGCGGCATCGATCTGTTCTGTTCGAACGCGGGCATCGCGGTCGACGACGACGAGGACACCGCGGATGCGGAGTGGGAGCGTTGCTGGCGCGTCAACGTGATGGCGCACGTCTTCGCGGCGCGTGCGGTCGTGCCGGCGATGCTGGCGCGCGGTGGCGGCTACCTGCTGCAGACCGTGTCGGCCGCGGGGCTGCTGACGCACATCCACTCGGCCACCTACGCCGTCACCAAGCACGCGTCGCTCGCATTCGCCGAGTGGTTGTCGATCCGTTACGGCGATCGCGGGATCAAGGTGTCGGCCTTGTGCCCGCAAGGCGTGCGGACGGACATGCTGCGCCGCGCCGGCGAACGCGCGCAGTTCCTGCTCGACGGCGCGCTCGAGCCGGAGCAGGTCGCCGAGGCGGCGGTCAAGGGCATCGCCGCGGAGCAGTTTCTGATCCTGCCGCACGCGGAAGTCGCGCAGTACTTCAAGCGCAAGGCCGGCGACTACGATCGTTGGCTTCGCGGTATGCGACGCCTGCTACCCTGAGGTTCTATGCGCGGGCTGATCCTTCTGCTGGCCGCGCTGATCGTCGGGCAAGCGGCGCCGGCCGCTCCTTCGGCCGACGCGTTCCTGGCGCAGGCGCGTCAGGCCATCGCCGGCGCCGGCGCGCGCGCGCGCATCCACGGTCTGGACATCGCGGTGATCGACGACGTCGCCGCCGACAACGGCGGCCGACTGCCGTTCACCGGCGGCGACTGGCTGGGCGCGGGGCCGACCGACGACATGGGCAAGCCGCGAATCGTGACGCACATCTGGCTGGCGCCGCCGTCGCGGTTTCTGGAGGTGACCGGCGGCCACCGTGCGGGGTTCGACGGCGGTCGGCCGATTGGCGTCGTTCCCGCACCGATGATGCCGGCGTTCTGGCGATGGGCGCTTCCGCTGCTCCTCGATCCCGGGGCGATCGGCCTCGAGACGGCGGGCGAGTCCGACGCGACGCTCGGCAGGACCGCCGTGCACGTGATCGACGTGGTTGCGCCTGACGGCGATTTCGAGGCACGCCTCTATTTCGCGCTGCGTTCGATGCGTCTCGTGAAGGCGCGGTTCACCGTTCGGGCCACGGCGTATTCGGGTCAGACCGGGGCGCCGGTTGGCGCGCAAGCGGTCACCGAGGAGGACTCGTACGGCGACTACAAGCGCGTCGATGGCCACGGCGTGTCGATCGTCTTGCCGTTCCAGATTAGGCGGGTGCAAAGAACACGAGCCGCCGTGATCGCGCAGTTCCATATCGTCAAGTACACGCTCAATCCGAAGAACCTCGATGATCAGTTCCAGTAGCGCATAAACTTACCCGCGATGCACATGCGCGCCGCGATTCTGTGGGAACAGGGCAAGCCGCTCAGCGTCGAGCCGGTCGACATCGATCCGCCGGGACCCGGCGAGGTGCTCGTCGAGATGCGCGCGGCCGGCGTCTGTCACAGCGATCTGCATCCCGCGCGCGGCGACTGGCCGATGAAAACGCCGGTGGTGCTCGGCCACGAAGGCACCGGCATCGTGCGTGAGATCGGCCCCAACGTCACGCGCGTACGCGAAGGTGATCACGTCGTCCTCTGCTGGGCGCCGGCGTGCGGCGTATGCCCGTCGTGCCTCGACGGCCGCGCCGTGCTCTGCGATCGGCTCGAGAAGGTGACGTATCGCAACCGTCTGCCGTCGGGTGCGGCGCATCTGCGCGCCGGCGATCAGAGCCTCGCGCCGTTCCTCGGCACGGCGTGCTTCGCCGACTACGTCGTCGTGCCGGAAGAAGGCGCGATCCGCGTCGCGGCGGACGTGCCGTTCGACGCGCTCGCCACCATCGGATGCGCGGTCCTCACCGGCGTGGGCGCGGTGACGACGGCCGCCCGGGTGCCGCCCGGCGCGCACGTCGTCGTGATCGGCGCCGGCGGTGTCGGCCTCAACGTGATCCAGGGCGCGCGCATCGCGGGCAGCGAGCAGATCATCGCGCTCGACCTGCACGAACGGCCGCTGGCGCTCGCGAAACCATTCGGCGCCACGGTGACGATCGGCGCGACCGTCGGCGTCCCCGCCGCGATCCGCGAACTGACGTCGGGCCGCGGCGCCGACTTCGTGTTCGACACGGTCGGCGCGCCGACGACGCTGACGACGGCGCTCGAGTCGGTGCGGAAAGGCGGCACGGTGGTGCTGACCGGGCTGTCGCGCGCCGACAGCCTTGGATCGTTCGCGATGTTCCCGTTCGTGATGCAGGAGAAGAAGCTCGTCGGATCGGTGTACGGGTCCGGGCGGCCGGCGGAGGACATCCCGCGGCTCGTCGCGATGTATCAGGACGGCCGGCTCAAGCTGCGCGAGCTGGTCGCGCGCACCTATCCCCTGTCGAACATCAACGACGCGTTGAGCGCCCTCGCATCGAGCGACGGCGCGCGTGGAGTGATCACATGGACATGACAGTCGTCAGTCGCAAGTCGTCAGTCGTCAGTCTGATCGCGGGATTGGCAATCGCCGGCCTGGTCGCGGCCGCGCCGGCCGACGCCGTCCGTGTCGACGGCGGGCAGATCTCGGGCGTCAGCGAGAACGGCGTGCGCGTGTTCAAGGGCATTCCGTTCGCCGCCCCGCCCGTCGGCGCGCTCCGATGGAAGGCGCCGCAGCCGGTCGTGCCGTGGAGCGGCGTCAAGGCCGCCGACACGTTCGGCGCCGAGTGTATGCAGGTGCCCTATCCTGCCGGGTCGCCGTACGCGAGCGAGGCGCGGCCGATTAGCGAGGACTGCCTGTACTTGAACGTCTGGACGGCGGCGAGCGCAGGCGAGAAGCGCCCGGTGCTGTTCTGGATCCACGGCGGCGCGTGGACGCGCGGCTCGGGATCGACACCGACGTACGACGGCGCCGCCCTCGCAAAACGCGGCGTCGTCGTCGTGACGACGAACTATCGCCTCGGCGTGTTCGGCTTCCTCGCGCATCCGGAGCTGACGGCGGAGTCGCCGCAGCACGCGTCGGGCAACTACGCGATCCTCGATCACGTGGCCGCGCTTCAGTGGGTGCGGAAGAACATCGCGGCGTTCGGCGGCGATCCCGCGAAGGTGACGATCTTCGGCGAGTCGGCCGGATCGTGGAGCGTGAGCGTCGTCCAGGCGACGCCGCTCGCGAAGGGGCTCTTCCGCGCGGCGATCGGCGAGAGCGGCGGTCAGTTCGCGCGCGTCGCGAAGCTCGCCGATGCCGAGAAAGCGGGGGCGGCGTTCGCGGCGTCGCTCGGCGCCGGATCGCTCGCCGCGCTGCGCGAGGTGCCCGCGGAGAAGTTGATCGCCGCGCAGGCGTTCCGCACCGGCGTCAACGTCGACGGCTACGTGCTTCCGCAGGACGTCCGCTCGATCTTCGCGTCGAAACAGCAGAGCAACGTTCCCGTCATCGTCGGGTCCAACGGCAACGAGTGGACGACGCTCAGCAATCCGGCGCAGTTTCCGAAAACCGTGGAGGCGTATCACAAGTACGTCGCGGCACAGTACGGCGACGTGAGCGACATCGACGCGGCGTACCCGGTGAAATCCGACGCGGACATCAAGGACGCGATGCTCGCGCTCGGACGCGACCGCACGTTCACGCTCGAGATGCGCACGTGGGCGCGGTTCGTCGCGGCCTCTGGCAAGAACGCGTTCCTCTATCAGTTCACCCACGTGCCGCCGAGCCCTCGGGCGCAGGAGTGGGGCGCGTATCACGCGAGCGAGATCGCGTACGTGTTCGGCAACCTGCGCGGCCGCGGCTTCGCCTACACCGACGTCGATCGCCGCCTCTCCGACGACATGTCGCAGTACTGGGTGAATTTCGCGACGACGGCCGATCCGAACGGCAAGGGACTGACGAAGTGGACCCCGTACGACGAAGCGAAGGAGCCGTATCTCGATCTCGGCGACACGGTTCAGATGAAGCAGCACCTCTTGAAGGCGCAGCTCGACGCGCTCGAACACGCGCAGCGGCAGCGCCGTTCGACTTCACAACAGTAACGACATGCCAACGATCATCAACCACTCGATGACGACGACGGCGTTTACGATAGACGGCTACCGCGTCGAGAAGACGTTTGGGATCGTGCGCGGCATCATCGTTCGATCGCGATCGGTGTTCGGGACGATCGGCGCGGGGCTGCAGACGCTGGTCGGCGGCGACATCACGCTGTTCACCGAGCTCTGCGAGAAGACGCGCAGCGATGCGTTCGAGCAGATGCTCGCGCACGCCGCCGTGATGGGCGCCAACGCCGTCGTCGGCGTGCGCTACGACGCGACCGAGGTGATGAACGGCGTCACCGAAGTGCTGTGTTACGGCACCGCGGTGAAGGTCAGTCGGATTGCGGAATGATCCTCCCGGAGGTTTCGAACCGCCGGTAGTGCGTGTAGGTTGCGGTGGCCGTGATCTGCTCGCTGATTCGCGGCAGCTTCCCGGCTACCATCGGCCGCTGCGTGTACACCTCGCGCATCCGCGCCGGCACGTACAGCGCGAGCGTCGCGTCGCGCGCGTACGATGTGACAATCGAGAACGACGAGGGCGCGGTCGGCTCGAACATGTCGAGACGCGTCTGCACCACCGTGCCATCGTCCAGGATCCACACGAAGCCGTGCGCGTACATGCTCGTGCCGGCCTCGTCCTGGATCATCGTCGGTCCGTCGATCTCCCGATACGCGATCTTCCACGCCCGCCGTCCATCGACGTTCTCGGCGACGGCGGCGTCGAAGCGGAAGCGCGGCTGATTGTTCGATTCGAGGACCCGCAGCGCCATCGTGGGGTAGTTCAGGTTGCGGAATGTGCGCCCGATGTTGAACCGCGCGCTCTCGTCGCGAAGTTGGCGAAGGCGCGCGAGCGAATGGTCGGCTGAGGCGAGCGCGTCGCTCAGACGACCCTCGCTGTCGGGTACCGCGCGGCCGTCGACGCGGAGGACGTTTCGCACGGTCAGCCAATCGTGCTGTTGCGGCATCCACAGGAAGAGCATCTCCGACTGGGTACGCCGATGTTCGTCGTGACGGTAGGCCGTGCCAGTGACGGTCTGTTCGTAGTCCTCGTCGCTGATGAGTTGTCCGAAGTCGTGTTCGAAGCGATCGACGTAGCTCGCCGCGCGCGCGAGCACGGGATCGGCGCGGCGCGGCCCAGGCGCCGCGGACGCGATGGACGTCAGGACGAGGAGCGGCGCGACAAAACGCGTAACTACCTCGTACCGCGCGTGGCGGTGGTCTTCGTCGGCGCCGCGATCGTCGTCGGCGCCGCGCAGACGAAGCTCGCGGCGTCGTCGATGCTGCCGGTGCCTTTGTAGCGGGCGACCTGCGGAAACGGGCAGAGCGGCCGCGTGCGATCGATCTTGCCGTTGGTTGCGTGCGACGCGACGAGCCTGTCGGGCGCCGTGCCGTGCTCGACCCACTGCTCGACGGCGCCAAGCGCGTCGAAGGTATTGGGCCCCGGGCCGCCGCCGCAGTGCCCCATGCCGGGCGCCGCGAAGAAACGGAAGAAGTCTTTCGTCCTGTCGAGCCCGCCCATCGTCTTCACGACGCCGTCGTAGTACGAGACGGTGTCCTGCGGCGGCACGACCGGATCCATCCAGCCCGTATACATCAGCAGCTTGCCGCCGCGCTTCTTCAGCGCGCTGAGGTCTTTCTCGACCGGCGCGAAGAATCCGAGCTTCTGCTCGGCGTACGCGAGGTCGCGATCCCAGTCGATCGTGTGATAGTCCCAGTTCGGATCGTGAAACAGAAAATATTTGAAGAAGCCGAGCCGCATCGGTTCCTTCGGGTCGGTGACGTAGGTGCCCCAGCTCTGAATCGGCGCGTCGCCGAAGGCTTCGCTGCCGCGCGGCCACCCGGCGTAAATCTGCTCGCTCGTGCGCGGGCTCTTCAGCCCGTCGTACATGCGGCGCGCGGCTTCGACCTGCGGCTGCGTGAGGCACTCCGCTTGCCCTGAGCCTTCCGAAGGCTCGCCCTTGCAGATCAACTTGCCGGGATCGAAGTGGCACTTGCGTGGATCGTCGATCAGCCCGTCTTTCAGACCGTCGAGTGCGTCGCACGCGTCCACCGCGGCTTTCGTCAGCAGTTGCAGTTTCGCGGGCGGGATGATCGGCGTGCCGTCGGCCGTGTGCGTCACCTGCCACGCGTAGAGAAATCCGAACGACTGCCGGATGCGGTTGTTCGCCGGATCGCCGGCGACGATGCCGTCGTAGTCGTCGGGGAAGCGCTGCGCTTCGCTGAGCGCCTGCTGTCCGCCGGCGGAGCAGCCGACGAAGTACGCCCGCTCGGAGAAACGCCCCTGCGCGTCGCGGACGATCAGCTTCGCCGCGTCGGTCATCACGTGCACGGCGCGATAGGCGTAGTCGACGATCTTCTCCGGATGGCTCTGGCCGAAGCGCATGTCGTCGCCGGTGTGGCCGGTGTCCGTGCTCGCGGTGGCGTAGCCCTTGCGCAGCTCGGTCGCCATCGCGCCGTAGCTGATCGATCCCATGTAGCCGCCGTTGCCGACGCCGGCGAACTTCCCGTTCCACGCGTCAACCGGCGGAATCCACACTTCGAATTTGATCTCGGAATCGCTCGTCGGCCGCGCCACCGCTTCGACACGGCAGAACGCGGGTACCGCGATCTCGGTGCGCGAGCCGGGCGGCGTGAAGCCGCCGGCCTGGATGGAGGTCGCGTCGCGCACGGTGACGCCGGGAATGGTCAGCGCGGCGAGGCTCGTGCACGCGGTGCCGCCGCTTGGCGGCGCCGCGGCGGTCGCGGCTTCGAACAGCATCGGAATCGTCGCGAGAGCGGATGCGGCAAGTACGCGGCGCACGACCATGACAGCCTCCTCAGGCTGCGCGAGATTATACGGTGAGGACGATCTTGCCTTTCACCTGCCGGTGCGCCATCAGCGTCAGCGCGTCGGCGGCGCGTTCGAGCGGGAAGGTCGCCGAGACGTGCGGGTGGAGGCGTCCCTCGGCGAACCAGCGGCCGAGGTGGCGCATCGAGTCGGCGAAGCGCGCCGGCTCGCGCCGCGCGAAGTCGCCCCAGAAGACGCCGACGATCGCGCATCCCTTCAACAGCGTCAGGTTCAGCGGGATCTTCGGGATCTCGCCCGCCGCGAACCCGACGACGAGCAGGCGTCCGCGCCACGCAATCGAGCGCAGCGCCGGCTCGGTGTACGGACCGCCGACCGGATCGTAGACGACGTCGGGGCCCTTGCCGTCGGCCAACGATTTAATCTCCGCGCGGAACTCATCCTGCGCGTCTCGGATCGTCGCGTAGTTGATCGTCGCGTCGGCGCCGTGCTCGCGGCAGACGGCGAGCTTCTCCTCGGTCGACGCGCACGCGATGACGCGCGCGCCGAGCGCCTTGCCGATCTCGATCGCCGCGAGGCCGACGCCGCCCGCCGCGCCGAGGACGAGCAGCGTCTCGCCGGGCTTCAGTTCGCCGCGGTCGCGCAGCGCGAAGTCCGACGTCGCGTATGTCAATCCAAACGCGGCCGCGGTGACGAAGTCCATCCCGTCCGGGATCGCGAGCAGCCGCTTCGCGTCGACGCTGACTTCTTCGGCGAAGGCGCCGTACCCGATGATCGCCATCACGCGATCGCCGGGGCGCGCGGTGGTGACGCCGCGGCCGACGCTCTTCACCACGCCGGCGATCTCGCTGCCGGGCGAAAAGGGGAGCGGCGGCTTCACCTGATACTTGTTCTCGATGATCAGGACGTCGGGAAAATTCACGCCGGCGGCGTTCACCGAGACGACGACGTCGCCGTCGCCGGGCGTCGGCGACGGGACGTCCGCGACGACGAGCGTCTCGGGCGGGCCGTAGGACCTACAGAGGACGGCGCGCATGTGGTGGAATTGTAAAGCGATTACGCGCGGCGGCGTCCGATCGCGGCGCTGATCGCGCGCCAGACGCGCCGGTTCATCTCGCGGTCGCGCCGATATTTTGCGCGGACGACGATGGCGACGATCGTGAACCCAATCGCGAGGCTCGCCGTGTCGGGCCACCACGGCATCTGCTGCGGTGCGACGACATGCAGGACGAGCGGCACGACCACGCCGACGAGGAGCACGATCATTTCGCTGCCGCCGCGAGCACCGATCGCACGGCGTCGATCACGAGCTCGGGTTGATCGCGCTGGATGTAGTGGCCGCCGCGCGACGCGACGATCTGCCGGCCGGTCGCCGATCGCGTCGCCAGTTCATGCTGCATCTCGCGCCACGCGGCGTCGACCGCCGCGTTGACGCCCGTCGGCGCCGCGTCCGGCGTCGCGCGCGTGAGGACGACGTAGGGCACCGCCGGGCTCCAACGGTGCGCGTGCAGCGCATCGGAGAACGCCGCGAGATCGAGCGCCTCGTACGCGTTCACGCCCAGCCGCTGCCGCGTCGAGGGATCGATCGCCGTGAACCGCGCGATTTGATCCTCGTGCGACGAATCGACGAGCACGAGGCCCGCGATTTCGCGTGGATACGTCGTGTCGTACAGCCGCACGATCATCCCGCCGTACGAATGGCCCACCATGAGGTAGGGCGGCGGTTCGCCGAGCGCGCGCAGGACGTCATGGAGCGTCTGCACGACCGCGTCGGGGGCAATCGACGCCCGCGGGCCGACGCCGTTGCGCACCAGCGTCGGCCGATCGTAGGCGCACACGCGCGCGAACGCGGCGATCGCCGGTTGGACGCCGACCCACACGTCGAGTCCGTTGCCGGCACCCGACTCGAGGACGACGAGCGGCGCGCGCGGGGCGCGGACACCGGCGCAGTGCGTGGCGACGTCCGTCCCGCCCGCGCGAACGATCGCGTCCTGCACCGGTGCCGAGAGCGACAGGGCGAGCATCAACGGCAGCATCGGCGTCATTGTGCCATCAACGGCGTATCATCTCCGCCCATGTCCGACATCGTCCGCGAGACCGGAAAGCGCCTGCGCAACTGGGGGAAATGGGGGCCAGACGACGAGCGGGGGACGCTGAACTACATCACGCCCGACGTGATCGCGAAGGCCGCGGGGCTGGTGAAGCGCGGTGCGGTCTTCTCGCTCGCGATCCCGTTCAACGCGAAGGGACCGCAGGTCAACCAGCCGCGGCGCTTCAATCCGATCCACCGCATGATGATCACCGGCCCGGACTGCACGACCGGCGCGATTCCGTTTCCGGGCGGCGTCGGCTTCAGCGACGACATGGTGATCATGCCGCTGCAGTGCGCGACGCAGTGGGACGCGCTCAGCCACTGCTTCGAAGACGGCGTGATGTGGAACGGCTACAGCGCCAACGAGGTGTCGAGCCGCGGCGCGAAGCGCAACGGTATCGACAAGGTGTCGTCAGGCATCGTGTCGCGCGGCGTGCTGCTCGACATCCCGCGCGCGAAGGGGCTCCGGTGGCTCGAGCCCGGCTACGGCATCACCGCCGACGATCTCGACAGGGCGATCGCGGCGCAGCGCGTCGAGGTGCGCACCGGCGACGTGCTGCTCGTGCGCACCGGGCACATGACGCTCTGCAAGGACCGCGGCGACTGGGGCACCTACGCCGGTGGCGACGCGCCCGGGCTGTCGTTCTACACGGCCGACTGGGTGCAGCAGCGACAGGTGGCAGCGGTCGCCACCGACACGTGGGGCATGGAAGTGCGGCCGAACGAGTTCCCGAACACCTATCAGCCGCTGCACCAGGTCTTCATTCCGAACATGGGGCTGACGATCGGCGAGATCTTCAACCTCGACGACCTCGCCGCCGATTGCGCGAACGACGGCATCTACGAGTGCTTCTTCGTCGCACCGCCGCTGCCGATTACGGGAGCGGTAGGCTCGCCGATCAACCCGCTCGCCATCAAATGATCGTGAAATTAAAAATGAAAAATGAAAAATGAAAAATGAAATTGCTCCTTCATTTTTCATTTTTCATTCTTCATTTCACGGTCACGCCGGCTCCCCCGCCGTCACCGGTATGCACTGACCGCTGATGTTCCGCGCCTGGTCGCTGCACAGAAACGCCGCGAGCGCGGCGATGTCGTCGGCCGTCGACATGCGCCGCAGGGGCGAGCGCTCGACGAACGATTGCCGCATCTTCTCGGGATCGACCCCGCGCACCTCGGCCTGGCCCTGAATCACGCGATCGATCCGATCGCCGGCGACGGCGCCGGGCGCGATCGCATTCACCGTGATGTTGTGGCGCCCGAGCTCCAGCGCGAGGGCATACGTCATCCCGATCTGTCCCGCCTTGGCCGAGCAGTAGCCGACGCGGTACATCAACCCGCGGCGTCCCGCCATCGACGCGATGTTGACGATCGCGCCGCCGCCGGCGGCGATCATGCGCGGCACCGCGAAGCGGACGCACAGATACGAGCTCGTGAGGCACGAGTTGACGGTGTAGAACCAATCGTCGATCGTGTAGTCCTGCACCGGCTTGGTCGGTCCGCCGTCGCCGGCGTTGTTCACCAGCATGTCGAGCCGGCCGTACGCGCGGATCGCCGCGTCGACGATCGCCTGCGCGCCGGCCTCGGTCGAGGCGTCGCCGACAGCGGACGTGGCCGCGCCGCCCGCGGCGGCGATCGCGGCGGCCGTTTCCTCCACGAGCGTTGCCGTTCGCGCCGCACAGACGACGCGCGCGCCCTCGCGCGCGAAGCGTTCGGCCATGACGCGGCCGATGCCTTTGCTCGCGCCGGTGATAATCGCCACTCTTCCTGCTAACAACACGGCAGTCTCCAGTCGTCGGTCGTCAGTCGTCAGTCGGAGTCGTCAGTCGTTAGTCTCAGTCGTCAGTCGGACACGCTATTCACTATTCACTACTCACTATTCACTACTCGCTGACGACGATGACGGATGACTGTTGCAGTCGCGCGATTTCGGTGTCGCTCATGCCGAGCCGCTCGCGCAGCACCTGCTCGGTGTGTTCGCCGACGCGCGGCGCCGGGCGCCGGATCGATCCGGGCGTCTCCGACAGCGCCACCGGCGGTGCGACCATGCGCACACGGCCGGCGACCGGATGATCGCAGTCGACGATCGCCCGCCGCGCCGCGACCTGCGGATGCGTCATGACGGCGTCGATCGTATTGATCGCGCCCACCGGGATGCCGGCCGGGAGCAGGATCGCTTCCCACTCCTCGTAGGTCTTCGTCAGAAACGCGCGCTGCAGCGTCTCGATAAGCGTGGCGCGGTTCGCGTTGCGCGCCGCGTTGGTCACGTAGCGCGGATCGTCGACGAGATCCGGCAGCCCGAGCCGCGGGCAGAACAGCCGCCACAACTTGTCGCTGCCGATCCCGATCGCGATATCCCGCGTCTTCGTCTGGAACGTCTGATACGGCAGGAGCATGCCGTACGCGGTGCCCATCGGTCCGGGCACGATCCCATCGCACACGTAGGCGCCGATCGCGCCGGTCAAGATCCCGAGTTGCCCCTGCAACATCGACACGTCGACGAACTGGCCGCGTCCCGTTTTCTCGCGGGCGTGCAGCGCCGTGAGAATGCCGAACGCGGCGTACATGCCGGCCGTGATGTCCGCGATCGAGACGCCGGCGCGGACGCCGCGGCCGCCCGCCTCGCCGGTCACGCTGATCATCCCGCTCTCGGCCTGGACGACGAGATCGAGCGCGGCGCGGTCGCGATACGGTCCGTCCTGGCCGAACCCCGACACCGAGCAGTAGACGATGCGCGGGTTGACGGCGCGCGCGTGTTCGTAATCGATCCCGAGCTTCGCGACCGTCCCGACGCGGAGGTTTTCGAGGACGACGTCGGCGCGCTCGAGCAGGCGGAAGAAGAGCGCTCGTCCCTCGGCCTGTTTCAAATCGATCGCGACGCTCTTCTTGTTGCGGTTGAGATTGACGAAGTACGCCGACTCGTCGCCGTAGAACGGTGGTCCCCACGCACGCGAAATCTCCCCCTCGGGAGGCTCGATCTTGATGATCTCCGCGCCGTAGTCGCCGAGCATCGTCGACGCGAAGGGACCAGCGAGCGCGTGCGACAGGTCGAGGACGAGGACATCGTCCAGGGCCGTGGCCATGAGCCGCTGATTGTAAACTGTGTTCAACAACATGCCTGAGGCAGTGATCGTCTCAACCGCGCGCACGCCGCTCTGTAAGAGCTGGCGCGGCGCCTTCAACATGACGCACGGCGCCGACCTCGGCGGCCACGCGCTGCAGCACGCCATCGCGCGCGCCGGCGTCGATCCCGCGGAAATCGACGACGTGATCATGGGCTGCGCGAACCCGGAGGGCGCGACCGGACGCAACATCGCGCGGCAAATCGCGATCCGCGCCGGCTGTCCCGTCACCACGGCGGGCATGACCGTCAACCGCTTTTGCTCCTCGGGCCTCCAGACGATCGCGATCGCGGCGCAGCGCGTGATGGCCGGCGAGGGCGACATCTACGCCGCCGGCGGCGTCGAGTCCATCTCGTGCGTCCAGAACGAGATGAACAAGCACATGATCAACGACGACTGGATCGTCGAGCACAAGCCCGAACTCTACTGGCCGATGCTGCAGACGGCCGAGTACGTGTCGAAGAAGTACGGCATCGCGCGCGATCGACAGGATGAATACGGCGTCCGCAGCCAGCTGAAGGCCGCCGCCGCGCGCGCCGCCGGCAAGTTCGACGAGGAAATCGTGCCGATGGCGACGCGGATGAAGGTCGTCGACAAGAACACGGGCGCCGAGGCAATCCGCGATGTGACCGCCGGGCAGGACGAAGGGATCCGTGCCGACACGACCTTCGAAGGCGTGTCGAAGATCAAGCCGGCGATCGAAGGCGGCGTCGTCGCCGCCGGCAACGCGAGCCAGTTCTCCGACGGCGCGTCGGTCGCGGTCGTGATGAGCGATCGCGCCGCGGCGCAGCGGAAGCTGAAGCCGCTCGGCGTCTTCCGCGGCTTCGCCGTCGCCGGCTGCGAACCGAACGAGATGGGCATCGGCCCGGTGTTCGCCGTGCCGAAGCTGATGAAGCAGACGGGCAAGACGATCGCCGACATCGATCTGTGGGAGCTGAACGAAGCGTTCGCCGTGCAGGTGATCTACTGCCGCGACCGCCTCGGCATTCCCGACGACCGGTTGAACGTGAACGGCGGCGCGATTGCCGTCGGTCATCCCTACGGCATGTCGGGCGCGCGGCTCGTCGGGCACGCGCTCATCGAAGGGCGCCGTCGCGGCGCGACGCACGTCGTCGTCACGATGTGCGTCGGCGGGGGCATGGGCGCGGCGGGACTGTTCGAGGTGGTGCGATGACGCACGCGATCACGCGGCGCGAACTGATCGCGATCCTCGGCGCCGGCGCCGGCGCGGCGTTCGGTCAGCGAGGCGGCTCGCCATCGACGCGGCCGACCGCTGATCCGATCATTCGCACGCTGCTCAAGGACCTCGCGCCCGCAGAGCTCAGCGGTCCGACGCTCTTCCACGAGCACCTGTCGATCCGCTATCCGCTCACCCGCGCGATGGCCGAGGCGCAGGCGCGGCCGACGCCGGCCACGTTCAGCGACGACGTGGATCTCGTCGTCGAAGAAACGAAGCTCGCCAGGCAGGACGGCGTCGTGTGCATCGTCGACGGCGGCCATCCGGACATGGATCGCGATCTCGCGGCGCTGCGCCGCATCGCGAACGAATCAGGCGTGCACATCGTCGCGAGCGGCGGATTCTACATGCAGCGCAATTACCCGCCGGAAGTGGCGGCGAAAAGCGCGGACGATCTCGCCGACGATCTGGCGCGCGACGCGAAGGCGCAGCGCCTCGGCGCGTTCGGCGAGATCGGGCAGCAGGGCCCGGTGCTCACCGAGCAAGAGAAGAAGGTGTTCACGGCGGTGGGGAAGGCGCAGGTGAAGACCGGGCTGCCGATCTTCACGCACAACCCGTACACCGGCATGCGCGCCGCCGATCCGCCGGTGCCGATGGACGCCGCGCTGCGGCAGCTCGACGTGCTCGAGGCCGCAGGCGCCAACCCGCGGCACGTCGCGATCGGGCACGTGTGCTGCCTGAACGACGTGACGGCCGCGATCCCGAAGCAGCTCGCGAAGCGCGGCGTGTTCGTCGGCTTCGATCGCGTCGGCATTCCGATCGTGCCCGACGCGCAGAAGGTGACGACGATCCTCGCGTTTATGGACGCCGGCTACGTCGATCAGCTGCTGCTGTCGTCCGATTTCAGCAACGGCCGCGGGCTGAAGAAGAACGGCGGACCGGGGATCGCGCAGACGGTGACGGTGTTCGGCCCGATGCTGACGCGCGCGGGCGTCAGCGACGCGACGCTGCGCCAGATCCTCGTCGACAATCCGCGGCGGTTCCTCGCGGTGACGCCGAAAGTGTAGCCGGTCCCGTCAGCGCTTCGCCTTTGTCACCATCGCCAGGTTCTGCCGCGCGCTGGCCAGGCCCGGATCGATCTCGAGCGCGCGCCGGAACTCGGCGATCGCCTCGTCGAGACGGCCCATCGATCCAAGCGCGATGCCGAGGTTGTTGTGCGC
>Ga0070741_10003159_pt1 | contig 41658 bp, 34 predicted proteins | sample Coa_R1_4_FD_66440 | JGI IMG/M metagenome (GOLD analysis project Ga0070741, IMG submission 66440) | Surface soil microbial communities from Centralia Pennsylvania, which are recovering from an underground coalmine fire - Coalmine... | ecosystem: Environmental > Terrestrial > Soil > Unclassified ... | reverse complement strand
GGTCTCTTCTTTGAGCAGGCCGTTCGAAATCACCTGATATTTCCCCGGCGCCGTCACACTGATCGTTTTTGGCGCTTTCACCGAAATGTGATCGATACTTGCCAGCCAGTTGCGCGCTCGGTTCGGCCAGTTGTCGGTGAAGAAGACGCGATCACCGTATTTGCTTTTGCCGATGAACAATCCATTCGCCGGCCTTCCGTGATAGTTGATCGTAAACGTGAGCTTTTGTCCGGCATTGGCCGGCTGAGCGAGACTGATATGTAGGCGGTCATTTTGGTGACGAAATTCGACGGCCTTATCTCCCATTGTGACCGCCGAGACCGTCATCCCGAATCCGACGGACGTGGGGGCAGGCGATGCAGGCGGCTCATGACCGCGAAGAGCGTGAGGCGGCGTCACAAGGCAGGGATTCAGAGGATCAGGAGCGCGTGGCGTTGTGATAAGTCGGCACAAATCCAAGTCGATCGCAGCAACGCCGCCGGTTAGTATCTGAACGTCAACCGTGTCTTTCACGGTCAACTCATCAGATTCATCGCCCAGCACGACATCAAACGAATACTTCAGAATCTTAATTCTTGGCTGACGCGGATACGTATCAGCCCAGCAAGAGGGAGTAATTGTTGCCAGAAATATCAGCCATGCTACGCTGCGTGGCGATAAGCCGAACCGCGGACGAAGAGAACTGCTCTTGGAGGAATTGCGCATTTAATCAGGGCTCCATGGGCACGTTTAATCGGTCTGGATACTATATTCCCGAGCAGGACATTGTGATCTTACCTGCCCAGGAGCCAGCGCAGCGCTAATACCCGAGAAATGCAATCCCGCTCCGAATTCCGTTTAAGGAGCGGCGAATGCGAGCAGAGTCACTTCGATGTGCAGAGGCAGCACCGCCGGTTCTACTTCTCGATGTGTGGGTATACAGATTCCCTTCGCTCCGCAATCCCAAATCAAAACTTGCGCTGATCACGTTCTGCAGTGCAGAGTCTTGTCATGGCCAGACCGTACACCGATGAAGGCATCGATGAATATCTGCGCAAGCGGCTTATGCCGGTTGAGGGAGCAATTCCGCATCTCCCAGGAATCGAGATGTATGGGAATTCCGTTCCAGTTGGGACGGTCGGGGGCGATCTATTTGAGTATATAAACTTCCAGCAGCGATACGATCTGGACGCGCGAATTCAGCAGGCGCAGAAGCGAGCTGACGAATTTCTCGAAGCCCTTCCACCCGGAACAATGTGCCGCAATTCGGTGGATGACCACGTGCAATGGTTGAAGTCGCGGTCGGACTATAAGCCCGAAATGGAAATCGAGTACCGGCGCGCACGTAGCTCCGAGGAGATCAGAATCTCTGAAAACCTGCGCGAGCTCTACAACATGGCGGGCGTTCTATTGGTCGACGCGCAGGGCCATGGGCTGATTTCCGCCAAAATTGCTTCGACCGTCCACGACACGTTTCATGCGTTCATGCTCGCCGAACTCGATCAGCACGGAAAAACCACACCCGCGCTGTTTGAAAATATCAACCTGCGGCTGGCGCACTCGGTTACGGCTCGAAATGCGCTTGGCAGAACCGAGAAGGACTACGCCCGCGAGATCGCAACTATGCTGTATGGAGAAGTACATCCGTATGGATATTTTCGGTTCGTTAATTTCGGACACCCGCCACCGCTGGTTTTTTCCGCCGAATTCCGCAGGTTCGTAGAAATCCCCAAGGATCGTATGCTGCAATTCCTGCCATTAGGCCTGCAGATCCCGGAGGACCATCCTGATCGCAACCGTTATTTTTCCATGCAGATCCGGCCCAGAGGAGCGAATTCATCCGACGTGGCTGAGATCACGCTCATGAGTCCGGGAGACATCCTCTTTCTGTACACCGATGGTGTTTACGACGGCAGCGAAGAAGAAGAGCTCCGACACCTCGAGTCAGTAATGCGTGATCACTATTGGGAATCGGCCAGAGACATCTGCAATGCTTTGCTAACGCACGCAACCAGAGACGACGACCATCTCCGCCAAATCGGAGAAGAGGACCGCATCGACGACAAAACCGTCTTCATCATCAAGCGAAGCTGAAACAGAAACGATGCCGCGGGACGCCGGGTGAGTACAGACGCGTCATGCCGCTTTGCCGCGTCTGGATTAGCCCTCTCGTTTTCGGCTCCATTATTCGGAAGACGGACGCCGCCATCTTGGGTGCTAAGTTCGTTGCTTGGGCTGAGCGGCTCAGAAATCGTGGAAGTCGAGTTGGCGGGGCTCGCCGTTTTCATCAAATAATTCCGCAGCAGTCGACGCTGCCGCCGTGCCGTCTGTAGAGGGCTTCGGTTCAAGCTTGCGCTCGGCTTTCTTTCTGGCTTTTTCCGCCTGACGTTCGCGGCGCGCGCGCTCTCGTTCCCGTTTCTTAAAAGTCTGACTGACCGGCATGATCACCTCCAAAAATTAGCTTCCTAGTACCGTACCGCACAACGTCTCGTCGTCGGTTACAGATATTCGTGACGTGCTCGTGCAAGCTGCCCTCCGTGTCTTGATAGACACGCCCTGGTGTCATCGTTGATCCACAACCCAGCCCCTGAAACGCTCTAAGCCATTGATTAGGAAGACCAAGTTGAGCGGCCGCAGACCTGCACCTCTCTCCAGTGTAAAGCAAGGAGAAAAACGGTGCAGGCACAGATAAAACGACTCCCCGCGGCAGAAAAGCCGGTAGCACGAGTTTTGGTCACCTTTGTTCTTGCTGCGATGGCCGTACGACATGCAGCTGCTCAAACGGTTTTGGCCTCCCCGGTGCAGCCCGAGCATCGACGCCGCATTGTGGTGAGCATTCCACATCGCAAGCTGGCGCTGATTGAAGACGGAAAGGTGAAAAAGATGTATCCGGTCGCAGTAGGCGCGGCGAACAGCCCCAGTCCGTCCGGAACCTTTGAAGTGAAAAACCGTCTGGTGTCCCCGACCTACTACCACCCCGGCAAAGTGATTCCTGCCGGCGCAAACAATCCATTTGGGCACGCGCTGGATCGGTCTGAGCACCAAGGGATATGGCATCCACGGCACGAACGTCGAGAGCTCGATCGGCAGAGCTGCCTCGCACGGATGCATTCGCATGCACCGTAAAGACCTCGAAGAGCTTTTTGCAGATGTGCAGGTTGGGGATCAAGTCGAGATTCGCGCCGCAGCTGATCCCGAACTGGAATTGGTGTTCGGCACCGCGTCGACCGGGAGCGCAGCAGATGGGTTCGTGACAGCTTCACGGGCGAACCCGATTGAGAACAGTGCAGCATCGGCGGTTGCGGCAATGAGCAGCGAGGCGATGCAGCAGTAGCAGAACCTGCTGGGGTAGCGGTGGGGACAGTACTTACGGAAGGGTAGAGGCTTCAACGGATCGGAGGACAAGGCAATGGAACTCACAGGAATGATGGCGGTAGCGGGCGTATTCACCGGATCGGTGCTGGTGGCCCTGTTCATCGGAGAAGCGCTGATCACATGGACGATCCGCGCGATGGATGCGGGCGTGAAACGAGCCGAGGCAGCGCGCGTCGCGGCGCAGCCGCAAGCGAGCATGAGATTGCTGGCCGGACAACGCCCGCGCCTGCGGAGAGTATGACGTGCCATGACAGAACCGCCAGCTATAGCCGGTGAGGCAGCCGCGTATTTGCGGCTGCGCTTCTCGATAGGGCGCGACCTCGTTCTACTCGGAGCCGGCCATCTCCGACTCACTGGCTACCGCCAGCGGTTCCGTTCAAGTTTGGAAGGAGAATCCCATGTTGCTGTTGAAAATGTTGCTGATCACTGCCGGAGACGCGCTGCTGGTAGCAGCGGCGATCGTTCTCGGCTTCGACGTTTACAACTACATCCGCGCTCGTCGCCGAATTCAAGCTGCCGAGAGCGGAACCGAACAACTCACTGAACCTGAACTCAAGTTACGCGCTCGCCTCGCTGGCTACACCAGCGGAGCGGGCCTTGTGCTTGTACTGCTAGCGACTACGTTCGACGTTGTCCCAGCAGGCCATGCGGCTATCCGCGTCAGTCAAATCTCCGGGACAGAGCCGATCACCCTTTATCCCGGAATCCACTTCAAGTCCCCTTTTGAAACTCTTACGATCTATGACACGCGGACACACATGCTGACAACCGGGAATGTCGATCAGAGTCTCGAAGGCGAGAAGGCCAGGCGCCACGAGACGCTGAATGTCACCGCGACCGAAGGCCTGACGATTGGGCTCGCGATTACAGTCCGCTATAAGCTCGATCCCAACCGCCTGGCTTATATCCACAATAATCTCCCCTCGGACATCGACACCGTGGTCGTTCCTCCGGTTGTGGCAACTGTTTTTCGCGAGATTGTACCCAACTACACGATCCGAGATGTCTTCGCGCGCAAACGGGAAGAGATTCGCAAAGCTGCCGCTGAGCAGATCGCGCAGAAGCTCAAGCGCGATGGCATTACCGTTGAGGAAGTCATGCTCCGTGACATCGTCCTGCCAACCGACTACGCGCGCGGACTCGAAGGCCTGATCGAAAAAGAGCAGGAAGATGAAGGGCTCACCGTCCAAACCGAGATCGAAAAGAAGCAAGTGCAGATTGCGCAATATCAAGCCGAAGCCGCCAAAGTCCGCACAGTGAAGCAGGCCGAAGCCGGAGCGCAGGTGCGCGTACTGCAGGCGAAGGCGGAGTCCGACGCTATGCAATACACGCTGCCGCTAAAGCAGAAGCAGATCGAGCAGACCAAGCTCGAAGCCGAAGCGCGAAAGCAGGCGACAATTCAGAACGCCGAGGCTGAGGCACAGGCGAAGGTGATCGACAGCAGGGCAGAGCAGGAGCGGCAACAGTTGCTGGCATCAGCGGAAGCGAATCGCATTCGCGTGGTTGCTGCCGCTGATAAAGAGCGTCTGCAAGGCGAGGCGATGGCGCTCAAACAGAATCCGCTGCTGATTAACAAGATCGTCGCAGAAAAGCTGTCAGACAAAATCCAGGGGATGATGGTGCCCGCTGATGGCAAGTTCTTCTTCGCCAATGACGTGCTGAAGGCCCCGCAAATGTTTCAGCAGCAGGGAGAGGATCCACCAGCGCCGTCGAGTCATCCCGGTGGAAGATGACGGGAAGTCCCGATGTGGGAAGTCGCAGGTTAGTGGATGCCGAACAGCGCAATGGGCTTCTGATCGTCGCGTAAGGAGCCCATTGTTTCCGTGCTTGGCCGAGCTGAGTCTGGTTCCCAATAGAATTGAGTTGTGCCTATAGACAGGGGACAACTGTCAGCTCTTGATGAATTCAACGCATCTCTTCACGCGGAGGAGCGTTGGGCTGACGTTTCCGGTGGAAAATTGCGGTATTTGATGCAGGGAAACGGTGCTCCGCTCGTGCTCCTGCATGGCATCGTTGCTTCTTCGTTTTCCTTCCGACTTGTCTCCCGAGATCTCTCGCGCGAGTTTCGCCTTGTTCTTCCGGATCTGCGCGCATCCGGGGCGGACGCTTCATTGCGAGCGACCGCAAGTCGAATCCTCCAACTATTCGATCACGAGGGTATTGCGTCGGCTGATCTCCTGGGTAGCTCTCACGGCGGAGCCGTCGCGATGGAGTTGGCCGCGATGGCTGCGCAGCGCATCCGCCGGTTGATTCTGGTTTCGGCGGCAAATCCGTTTGCTCGCAGCTACCATCGCGTGGTGAACTTCTATCTCAGCCGGCCAGGCGGCATGTTCATGCGCCTTGCTCCATTTGCTCCTATCCCAATATGGGAATACGCCATTAAACGCATGTGCGGCGAGAGCAGTATTCTTCCGCGCGGCATCGGTGCTGGTTACAGGCAGCCGCTGCGTGAACGGGGCATGACCGCTCACATTCGAGCCAGTCTGCGGACCTTCATCGCTGAAATCGAAGCGCTGCGCGAGAAGCTGTCAGAATTACGCAACATCCCAACACTGCTCATTTGGGGGGATCGCGATCCCGTGGTCGAATTCGATTCTGGACTTCAACTCCAGCAGGCGCTTGGAGCCGAGCTGGTTGTGATGCGTGGTATCGGTCACCTCCCGTACGAAGAGAGCCCGGAAGAGTTTAGTCGGATAGTGCTGGAGTATTTGAGGAATCGGGTCATCGCGTGATCGGGTCATCGGGTGATTTGAAAGCAGATGTCGATTCCCGCATTCAGGGTTTTGACGTTACGCGTTCGGCTCTTCTATTGGAAACCAGAGACGGCTGCTGGCCAAACGCCGACAGCCGAGCGCCAAAAGCCTTCTTTCACTTCACCCGATCACCCGATGCCCCGATGACCCGATCTCTTCGACCTCTGCTATTCTTCGGCAGGACGCATGCACCTACTCGATCTGCTGCGTAAATACTTTGCTGAGTATGGCTACTGGACGGTTGCGTTCGTACTCCTGCTTGAGAATGCCGGCATTCCTTTGCCCGGCGAGACGACGCTGCTGTTCGCGGCTGCGCTGGCTTTTTCTGAGCACAAGCTGACCCTTTGGGGAGTGATCGTGGTGGGAGTAATCGCCTGCACTCTAGGAGACAATCTCGGATATTGGATTGGTCGCCGCGGCGGCCGTCCGCTGCTCGATCATCAGCGGCGTGTCTTTCGCATCTCGGAAGCGCATCTCGCACGCGGTGAGCGCTTCTTTCTCCGCTATGGCAGCTTTACGGTCTTTTTCGCGCGCTTTGTCTTTGGCCTCAGAATTCTCGCTGGACCGTTGGCCGGCGTGCTGAAGATGCCCTGGAAAAAGTTCGTACTCTTCAACTTCCTCGGCGCGGTGCTCTGGGTTTCGGTTGTAGCTTCGCTAGGGTATCTTTTTGGCAGCCGGTGGGAGTGGTTCATGGGCGAGCTTGATGATCTGCAGCTCGTTTTCGCAATTCTAGCGATCATTGGGTTGCTTTTCCTCTGGCGCCGCGAGCGAAGGAGAGTTGCGCGTGCCCGCTAGATTCAACGGATTCTTTGCCGAAGTGGACGCCGAAGCCTGGGTGCGCTTCCTCATCGCGCTGCTCGGGTTATTGTTCTCCTTTGCATTCGCGGTGCTCTCTACCAGCTTTCGCGATCAGGGAAATCTGCTGGGAACCGCGATCACCGCTTCGCTGGCTCTGATCACCGCTGTCGTAGTTGGTCTCGCGACAATTCCATACCTGACGCGGCGAATTGCTTCCGAGCACATGCGCTTCAACGTGCGTTATGAGCTCACGCGCGAAGGAATCATTTATCTGATCGCGGTTCTGGTAATCGGTATAGCTGCGCTGAATACAGGAAACAATCTGCTTTTCATCGTGGTGGCTGCCATGCTCGCAGCAGTGCTGGTGTCGGGAATCGCTTCCAGTATTGTCCTGTTTCGATTGACTCTAAAGCTCACCATTCCCGAACATGTCTTCGCCAATAAAGCTTGCGTTGGCACGGTGACGGTACGCAACGACGGCTGGCTGCCGTCATTTTCGATCAGCGTAGTCCCGGAGATCCCCGACAAACGACATCGCTGGCGCTGGCAGCGAACCGAGATTGGATTTCCCCCGTTTCGTTCCGGCAATCGCCAATGGTTCCGAATTCCGGACTACCAGCTCAGAAAACTTGCTCCGGAAAAACATAAGCCGTCTATCTTCAGCGGCACCGTTTACTTTCCTTATCTCCCCAGCCGGCATGCGGAGTCTGCAACCGTGGAGCTTACATTTCCACGTCGCGGCAGCTACGTTCAGAATGCCTTGGGTTTAGCCACGCGGTTTCCATTCTCTTTCCTCGTCAAAACGCGCCTGATGCCGTTCGAGCGTGAGCTGGTGGTGCTTCCCGAAGTAGAAGCGCGCGAGCAGACGCTCACGATTTTGCCGGCGCTTCGCGGTGAGTTCGAGATATTCGTCGCAGGCAGGAGCAACGATCTGTATCGCATTCGCGAATTTGTTCCCGGAGATGCAGCGCGTCACATCGACTGGAAGGCGACAGCTCGCTCGCAGACCGTGATGGTTCGTGAGTTCACCCGAGAAGATGAACGCAAGCTGAAGATCATCTTTGATAACCCAGGACCGGCTGACGTGAATGAAGAAGAGTACGAGGCGGCAGTAAAGCTTACTGCCTCGCTGGCCTGGCACTTCGGCGGACGCGATACCGAGATCAGCTTTGCTGCTCCTGGATATTCAGGCATTCGCGATGTGCTCGGTTTTCTGAAATACCTGGCTTTGGTCGAGCCGCAAGCGCAGGCGCTTCCGTTAGAGACACTCATTACGGAAGGCGCTTACAACGTGGTGATCACGGCCCGTCCGAGAGGATCGATTCCCGCCCCACTCTGGCCGGGTTCTTACTTCATCTTCGTGGGAAAAATCCGATAAGAATTTTCAGCAGCAGTTCTGGGTTGGCACAACTTGGCATCCTACGGGGAAAGGCCACCCATGGACCGCTATTTGCCTTCATTCCGCCTGGAATTTCCGGGCACCTATAACGAATACCGAATCCTCGACGGTCAGGTTGAATTCCGTAAGAAAGATGGACGCTGGCGCGAGCTCGACGCCGACGATGTACGCATGCACTTCGCGCTGCGCACACCGGTCGCAAGCTGGATACGCGCCAATACTGCGCAGGTTCGGCTGGCGGTCTAAGTTGGGAATTCTTACGCACGCTGTCCCGCGCTGACGGACCGGGTTTTCACCGCAGCAGGTTCGAGAATCCCGGCAGCTTCGTGATGTCGTTGAAGATCACCATCGCGGCGAACAGCACCAGGAAGACAAACGCCGCCTGATAGATGCGCTCTTTAATCTGAATGCTGATGTCCCGTCGAATGATGCCTTCGATGAACAGCAGCAGGATCACTCCGCCATCCAAAATGGGAATCGGGAATAGATTGAAGATTCCCAAATTGAGACTAATGCCCGCCATCAGCAGAAGCAGCGGAGTCCATCCTGGCTCGCGCGCGGCCTCGCCGGAGACGCGAGCGATGTCGATCGGCCCGCTCATCATCTTGACCGAGACCTTCTTCTGCACCATCTTCTCGACCAGTTCAATCAGCAGCATCGCGTACTTCTTGTTCTGCTCCACCGAGCGGCTCAGCGCCTCCGGGAAGGGGAGCTTATCGACCGCCTGACGAACGCCAACGGTGATCCCGACCAGGTATTTCTCATGTCCTTCGCCGTCCGAGCCAAGCACCGGCGTTATGTCGTATTTAGACACTTTGCCGTCGCGCATTGCCGTCACTTCAACCGGCTTGCTCTTGTTTTCCTGAAGGAAGTGGGTCAACTCTCCGGGAGAGTGCACTCCAATACCGTTGATGGCGAGAATCTCATCGTCTTGGCGGATGCCGGCTTTGTAGGCAGGCATATTCTTCTCAGTCGAGTCGATGACCACCCCGGCCGCCGGCTCAAGCCCCGCTTCGCCAATCCGGCTGGGACCGTAAGTATCGGGAGTAAGAGTCGTGTTGATAGTCTGATCGCCGCGCTTCACGACCAGCGGAATCGGCTGTCCGGGATTGATAGCGATCTTCGCCCGCGTATCTTCCCAAAGTGGATTGCTCTGTCCAGCGATCTGCGTGATCAGATCGCCCGGCTTCAGCCCGGCTTTAGCGGCAGGGGTATTTTCCTCGACCCAGCCCACGCGCGAAGGCTGATCGATGTACCAATCGTGCTCGTAGTGAACCATGTACACGCCGGTGACGATTCCCAGCGCGAGAATAACGTTCATCGCCGGCCCGGCAATTGCGATCAAAAACCGCTGCCACCGCGGATGCGACATAAACTCGCCCGGATCTCCGGTGCGAGCCTCCATCGGATTCTCGCCCGACATCTTCACGTATCCGCCCAGCGGCAGAGCCGAGATGCGATAGTCGGTGTCGCCGCGCCGGAATCCAAGCAGGCGCTTGCCAAAGCCGAGAGAGAACACTTCCACGCGCACGCCGCACATCTTGGCGACCGCATAGTGACCAAATTCGTGCACCAGGATCATGACTCCCAGTACGAAAGCCATAGCCGCCAATGCGATAACAACGCTAATCAGAGATTGCATGAAATCAGTTATTCCGGGTTGCCGAGCTTACCGAGTGTACACCGCTGCCGGCGGCCGCTAGAGGTCTTTCAGTCCCTACCAGATCGGCTGCCAGCCCGCGCGCCTCAGCATCCATTTGCAACACTTCCTTAATAGATTCAGGATGCCGGGCGCTAGTTTCGTCCAGTACCTTCTTTATTGTTCGGGGGATATCCTCAAATCCTATCAGGCCATCCAGAAAAGCCGCTACCGCGACTTCGTCGGCAGCGTTTAAGGCAACCGTCTTAGCCCCTCCCGCTTCAGCGGCTTCATACGCCAACTTCAGACAAGGGAACTTCTCTGTGTCCGGCGCGCAAAAATCGAGCTTTTTCAGGCTGTTGAGATCGAACTTCAGCTCTGAATCCAGCCGTTCAGGGTAGGTAAGCGCATACAGGATCGGCAACCGCATATCCGTGACCGACAGTTGAGCAAGAATGCTGCCGTCTTGAAATTCCACTAAAGAGTGAATCGTTGATTGCGGATGGACAATCACCTTCACCCGCTCCGGCGGCAAGTTAAACAAACGACAGGCCTCGATCACCTCGAATCCTTTATTCATCAGCGTGGCCGAGTCGATAGTAATGCGCTTGCCCATCTTCCAGGTGGGATGATTCAGCGCCTGCTGCACCGTGATGCCGGCGAACTGTGACTTTGGTGTATTCAGAAACGGTCCGCCCGAAGCTGTGAGCCACACAGCAGTGACCTCGTCGAGACGTCCTCCGCGCATGCACTGATGCACCGCATTGTGTTCGCTATCGATCGGCAGCAGCGGCTTGTTCTGACGCCGCGCCTCGGCGGTAATCAGCTCGCCCGCCGCGACCAGGCATTCTTTATTCGCGAGCCCGACCGTCTTGCCTGCCTTCACCGCTTCGTAGGTAGCTTCGAGCCCGGCAACACCGACGATCGCGCTAACAACAAAGTTGGCATCAGGATGAATGGCGACCTTCACCGCGCCAGCAGGTCCGGACAGAACCTCCGTCCTGAGCCCAGCCGACTGCACCCGAGCGCGCAGCTTCGATGCCGACTCATCGTCGGCCATCGATACCATTTTGGGACTCCATCGGCGACACTGTTCGAAAGCCGCATCGACGTTTCGTCCCGCCGCAAGCGAAACAACACTGAACCTTTCTGGATAAGCTTCGACGATCTTCAGCGTGCTTACGCCGATCGAACCGGTAGAGCCGAGGATGGCGATGCGTCGTGCTGAATCGGAAGAAATGCGGTGTGGAGGAACTGATTTCGAGGAATTACTCACGCTTCGATGTCGGATCGACAAACTTTACTGCTCTTCCGTGGGAGCCTTCGGCTTTTCTCGCTCGAAGCCCCGACCTGTTGGCGAAAGCTCCGACTTTTCGATGGACTCGGAGTTCTTTGGTGGAAGCCCCCGAGTTCAGTCGGGGCAGTCCGCTTCAGCGGACTTCTCCAAAGCGCCTCCCACAATCGCGTTTCAGCGCTGGTGTTTCTCTAGAAGTGGATGAGGCCGAATGAGCAATAGTACCACAGCACCGGACACGCCAGGAGCAGCGCATCCACGCGATCCAGCGCGCCTCCGTGCCCCGGCAGCAGCGCTCCAGAGTCCTTCAAACCCGCGCCGCGCTTCATCATCGACTCGACCAAATCGCCAATTTGCGCAGCAACGTTGATGCATGCGGAGGCCAGCACCGCCAGCCACACAGCATTCGGCTTCGGCTGCGCGATTCCCGAAAGGGCACTGGCATGGCCCAACAGCTTCCAGTTTGTCAGAGCCTGAGCAACAGGCGTGTTGTACACGAGCAGCAGAGTGCCGACAATCATGCTTCCGATGATCGAAGCTCCCGCGCCCTCCCACGACTTGCCCGGACTGATCCGCGGCGCCAGCTTATGTTTTCCGATCGCCCGCCCGACGTAGTAAGCGAAGATGTCGCCAGTCCAAACCACGAGCATTAAAAAGAAGACGGCGAATGCGCCATCGGCAATCAACCCACGTGCGAAAAGCAAAAATCCCAAAGTGATCCCGATGTAAGGCACGGCCATATAAGAAGCCGCCGCCGAAGGCAGCGCCTGCCGCAGGTCTTCGATGTGCATCGCACAAGCCAGCAGAATCAGTGGCGCCAAACTCACGACCACGAGCAACACCGTGTATTGAAAGAAAGGATCGCGCGTCATCTGCCATCCCGTTACACCAGACGGACGCTGTCCGCGCAACGCAATCGACAGATAGTAGTCCCCCAACACCGCAAGCACCGCGAGATAAGTAAGCACCCTCTGCGGTTGTAATCCATGCGCCTCAACCATCCTCAAATACTCCTGCGTGCAAAGCATCGCCAAAGCAGCAAGCACGAGCGCATAAAGCCAAAACGGCGCCTTAAACACCACCAGTACCACAATGGGAATCAGGATGAGAGCTGTAAGCACTCGCTGCATAAGAATGTGGTGCGCACCTGCGCGTCAGTACCGTCCCGGCTCGCCGGGATGCGTGAGTCGCGTTTTCCGCGACTCAGTGAGCTGGAAGTCCCCGATGTCCAGTTTCAAGACGAGGCGCAGCCGTCGCCTTTGGGTGGAAGCCCCCGACTTTAGTCGGGGTGACGCTTTAGCGTCATCAAAAAAGCACATAATAATGTTCTTGCGCTTTAGCGCTGGCCTGAAGGCCAGCGCTAAAGCGCATTTTCATTCATCGAAAATGCACGGCTTGGAAAGCCGTGCACCCCCGACTAAAGTCGGGGGCTTCCACCGATTCACCAAATTGAATGTGATTAAACCACCCGCGTGCCGCGAAGAATAGTGGCGTTAAAGGCTACTTGCGCGCGCCGACCAGGTCGTCGGAACGTGAATGGTGCCCATTCCCATTCGACCCCAAGCCACCATACCGCCGCTCGCGCCGCTGATAATCCGCGATGGCATGCAGCAGATCGGCGCCCTCGAAGTCGGGCCAAAGTTTGGCAGTCACGTAGATTTCCGCATAAGCAATCTGCCAAAGCAGGAAATTGCTAACGCGCAGCTCGCCGCTGGTGCGGATCACCAGATCGGGATCCGGCAGGCTGCCATAAAGATGTCGCGCGACCAACTCTTCATCGATGTGCAGATGATCGATGCCGCCGTTGTTGCGCGCCGCGTCAATGATCGCGCGGAAGGCGTCCACAATCTCGGTGCGCGCCCCGTAGTTGAGCGCCAGCGTAAGAACCATGCCGGTGTTGCCGCCGGTCTCCTCCTCAGCCCACTTCAGCCGCTCCTGGACATTCTCCGGCAGCTCCCAGATGCGGCCAATGTATGTGAGTCGGACATTGTTGCGATTCAGCCGTGGCACCTCCTGCTTCAGGTACTGCCGCAGAAGCTGCATCAGAAACTCGACTTCCGTTGGTGGGCGCTTCTTCCAGTTCTCCGCCGAAAACGCATAGAGCGTGAGGAAGGGAAGCCCAATGCGAGCCGCCGTCTCCACGACTCCGCGCACCGTCTGCACCCCCGACCGATGCCCCACAAACCGCGGCAAATGTCGCCGATTCGCCCATCGCCCGTTGCCATCCATGATGATGGCAATATGCCGAGGCAGACGCGAAGGGTCGAGACGCGAGAAGATCTCCCGCTCCTTGGTTGACAGCTCCTCAACCCTGCCACTGTTTTGGTGCAAGTGCTTCATGGCGCAAAGTAGTACGTTAACACGGTCGGCGGGTAGGTGGCAAAGTGAGAGGGAAGGTTCCCCGATGGCGGAGGCGAGCGTTCTTCGGTGGTAGGCCTCGACTTCAGTCGAGGGCTGGACTTCAGTCCAGTGTGTACACGCACGAAATCGAATTGGGCTTTAGCCCCGCGTTTTAGCGGCACTGAAAGCACCAGTGAGGTTGAGGCGGAAGTGAGAATTGAGTCTCATTCCCACGGCGCTCATGCAGTATTCGCTGTGCGAACCATCAAGAGCCTGTCATCCTGAAGTCCGCTTCAAGCGGACGAAGGATCTCCCGCGATGTGTCGGACTAGTTTCCTGTTAACGTGGCTCCTCCACGAGCACCCCGCAGTGTTGGCCGAAGAGCCTGGCGAGTGCATTTTCCGTCTGAAATATCCTCGGAGATCCTTGGTCCGCCTGAGAGGACTCAGGATGACAGGTCGGGGAGGTACGGCTTCTCAAACTCACCTCTTGTCGTACACAGCCCTGCTGGTGACCATCTTCCCATTCGCACCAGTGCGCATGATCGTCACCGTGCGCGACTTCCCGTCCGGATCGATTACAATACGGCCCGTCGCCGTCCTCTGACCATCTTTCTTTACCGCGACGGTATAGGTGTAATCGTTGATTTTCTTCAGAGCCCGAGCGTCTTCCTGAGGATTGCCGGTAACGGGATAGTCGTTGCCGTCGAACTTGCCGGTCCACTCATCATGCGTAGGCTTCCCCTCGGCGTCGACGCCATCGATTGTGATCTTCACGTCGTCGCCAGCAGCCTCATAGACGACAGTCGTGTTCCTCGCCGCGCCCTTGGGAATCCTCGATTTCGTTGCATTCAGCTTCCATGTTCCCATTGTGGGATCGGCGCCGTAGCAAGCCACCGCAATCAGGCACAATGCGATGCCAAACAATACTCTGCGAACTCTCACTTCTCCTCCTGATCAATTCGTAATCCGATGTTCGCGCCGGATTCTAGTATCAGGCGGAAGCTAAATCCAGTGCCGGAGGTTTGGATGATCATTCGCGCGATTCAGATTGGCCGTTCTCCCGTGGAGATATTTTCTCCTTCGGCGGATAAGAAGGTCGTCGCGGCGCTCCGCCGGCAGTGGTCGGGAGCGGGCGTCGAGCGCTAAGGATTGGTTTTCGGCAGTCGGTTTTCGGCGTTCGGCCAGTCACCATCCTTGTGACCTCAGGCGGAAATTCCTTCAGGAGTACCTATGCGCTTCCATCGCAACCAGTGCAAAAGCGCAACGCCGCGCAGATTTCTTGCATTCGGGGCGCGCTTAGCTGGGCGACTCGTTTTCCGACGCGCTCTTGAGAGACTGTGATGGCATTGTGCAGGTTTACGGCGCAAAGAGCCTTCATGCCGTCTTCCTCCCTTAGAAGCACTTCGGACGGTACACCGCGGACCGTGGACGTAATTGGGGCTACGGTAACAGAGGAGAGATAGCCGATTGCGCTATCGCGCGTAAGCACGACCACTGGCCTTTTCTTGTCAGGCGGCGCGAAATGATAGATCCGGACATCGCCACGGGCTATTCGGGCGGCCATGCCGCCTCGGCTTCCCAAGCGAGTGACTCGCGGGTATCGTGTGCGCGCTGTGAGTAGCCCTGACGATCGCGCTGCTCCAATTCCCGCATCTGAAGTCTTCGAAGGTGTTCTCGCAGCGCATCCCTTACGAAAGCCGAACGGTTGCGCTTCAGCCGGCGTGCCGCCTGATCAGTAGCTCGCAAAAGCTTTCCGTCGAGCACAATCTGGACTGTCTCCATACTGTGGAGTTTACTCCACAATCGGTTCCACATTCCACTCAAAATTCTGAACCGTAATGCTCTGACACCACAGCCTGGAGTGCGTCACTGAGAAGGTGATTACCTTCGAAACACCCAGGCAGGAACTGAATACTTGCGGTGCTGTGTTAATCTCTCGCATCGAGCGGAATGATCACCACATCTTCCAAAGATTCTCGCCGCATCTTCAATACTTCATCGTTCAGGACCTCCGAAATGATCCGATTTTTTCTCTTACTGTTCACGTGTGCGTCGGCAACCTTGTTGTTTGCGCAGGCGGCGAGCGAACCGATTACTGGATGGCAGATGCAAGACTCCAGCAAGGTTACCGACGCTGCTGAGGTCGTCTCGAGCGCGAAATTCCATCCGGATCACTGGTATGCCGCTACCGTACCGGGAACTGTGCTTACCACGTTGGTGAACAACAGCGTTTATCCGGAGCCTCTGTATGGCGAGAACATGCGCACGATTCCTGAGTCGCTGAATAAGACTTCGTACTGGTATCGTGCGTCGTTCGATGTACCAAAATCGCACAAGGGACTACATACCTGGCTTCATTTCGGCGGGATTAACTACAGCGCGGAGATTTGGGTGAATGGTCATCGCGCGGGAGCGATGAAGGGTGCATTCATTCGCGGCGACTTTGATGTCACGGATTTTGTGAAGCCGGGACGCAGTGCGGTCGTCGCAGTTCGCGTCTCACCGCAGCCGCATCCTGGAGTTCCTCATGAGCACACCGTTGCTCTGGGCGTCGGCAAGAATGGCGGCGAGACGGCGCTTGATGGTCCTACGTTTCTTTCCACCATTGGCTGGGATTGGCTGCCTGCTATTCGCGATCGCGACACGGGGATATGGCTTCCTGTCACGATCGACGCCACGGGGCCGGTGATCGTGAAAGATCCGTTCGTTACCTCGAACTTGTCCGAGTCGCATGAGATGGCTGAGCTGCGTGTCTCGGCTACGCTGCAAAATCTCACAGCCAAACCGGTCAGTGGCACGATGACTGGCGTGATCCAGACCCTGAGCGGCGGAGCACCCGAGATCACGTTTCAAAAGCCTGTGAGTGTTTCGGCGAATGCTTCGACGGAGATATCGCTCGATCCGCAGTCAACGCCGGAGCTGGTGGTTCACAATCCCAGGCTGTGGTGGCCGAATGGATATGGTCCGCAGAATCTTTACACGCTCACTTTGAAATTCAATGTTGGCGGCACGAGTTCTGACGTGCAGACTCGCCAGTTCGGAATCAGGAAAATTGAGTATCAGGTTCCCGATTCGGAAAATCTCACGATCTCGGTGAATGGTGTTCGCGTGATGGTGCGCGGAGGGAACTGGGGACTCGATGAGGGCATGAAGCGCATTTCGCGGGAGCGGCTTGATGCCAAGTTTCATCTTCATGCGCTGGCCAACATGAACATGATCCGCAATTGGGTGGGGCAGAGTACCAGTCCTGACTTTTACGATGCTGCGGACAAGTATGGAATCCTGCTGTGGGATGAGTTCTTTCAGCCCAATCCGGGCGACGGTCCCGATGTCGCGGACATTGATACATATATGACGAACGTTACCGACAAAGTGATGCGCTACCGCAATCATCCGTCGATCGCCGTTTGGTGTGCGCGCAACGAAGGCTATCCGCCGAAGGCGCTCGACGATCAGTTGAAGGTGCTAATGGCTCGGCTGGATCCGACACGAATCTACCAATCGAACTCGGCCGAGGGACGCGGGGTTTCGTCGCATGGTCCTTATTATTGGCGCTCGCCGCGTTTCTTTTACGCGCTGAACGAGAGTTTCAAAACGGAAACTGGTTCGGTTTCGATTCCCACGATGGAATCGATCCAGGGCATGATGCCGCAGAAGGACTGGGAGACCATCAACGACGACTGGGCGCAGCATGATATGGCTGCCGGTGCGCAACGCGGAAACGAATTTCCTAAGTCGCTGGCGGAGCGCTACGGCCACATTCGCAATCTTGCCGATTTCGTGCGCAAAGGGCAGCTCGCTACCTACGAAGCTTTTCGCGCGATGTATGAAGGCCGCAATGCAGAGATGTTTCGCCAGACGACGGGCGTGATCACCTGGATGAGTAACCCGGCTCAGCCCAGCTTCGTATGGCAAATCTATCATTACGATCTCGAACCCAATGCCGCGCTCTACGCAGTCAAGAAGGCCGGCGAGAGTGTGCATGTTCAGTTGAATGAAGCTTTGCGCGGAATAGAGATCGTGAACAATCGTCCTACTGCGCTGAGGGATGTAAAGATCACCATCTTCGTTTACGCATTTAACGGGAAACTCAGTTCGCATAAGACGTATTCGGTTACGGAGGTCCCTCCCAGTTCCACGATTAAGGCGGCACAGATCGAGGTGAATTCGCGAATCAGCCCGCTGTACTTCGTGAAGTTGGATCTTGCGGACTCGGCCGGAAATCTTCTCTCCACCAACTTCTATTGGCAGCACGTGTCGCAAGATCAGTTCGACGGCTTGATGGATCTGCCTACTGTTACTCTGGACGCGGCGGCCACCGCCCGCACTGAAGGTCCGAATACGATTCTGGCAGTCACATTGCGCAATAACAGCAGCAACGTGGCCCTGATGTCTCATCTTCAGCTTCACCAGAAAAGGAGCGGACGCCGGGTGCTGCCCGTCTTCTATTCCGATAACTACATTTCTCTCGTGCCCGGTGAATCGCGCAGCCTCACCATCGAGGCACCTACAAAAGCACTGAATGGAGACGAACCGCTGATCGAGGTGGATGGGTTCAATGTGGACGTTCACGAGGTTCAATCGCCGGTAGGTGTCGTAACCAACGTCAATGCCCAGCCCTCGCATTGGCCGGCGTCAAACATTGTTCCCGATTAGGTCGTGACCTGCGCCTTTTCGAGCGAGCTCGGGACTGCCGGAAAAGTGGCACCCCCACAGTGAGGACCGGAATTCGTTGCTCTTTTCGCTGCTACGGGCCTTCAGATGTGCTGAGAGATCCGCGGATCCTCGCTAATTCACGCTGCCCGAAGCGATTCGGTGCCAAACTTGCGAGGTTCCCTGCTTACTCCCTGCTAGTTGCCAGGTCGATTGCGAATCGCCTGTATTGATGCGGGTCAGGCGAGAAAAAAATTTCTCACGGGAATTTTTTCCCTGCAAACTTCCCTGCGCAGGGAAGTCTCGCCTTCGGGGATTTTCTCGTGACTCCCTTCCGGTGGTGGAGAGGTTTCTGCCGAGAAATTCACAATTTATTCATAGGGTGACTTCTGCCATAATTGGTTGTGCACCCCTATGCGGTTCAATCCGGCCCTGCCTGGAAAGGCATGGGGCGGAGCCTCCGAACCGCTGAGAGCCGGCGGGATCTGTCGGCGCGCACTTCCAACTTAAAAAAGAGGCGAGGAGCGAATGTCGGCAAAGTTCATCTTTGTGACTGGTGGCGTGGTGTCGTCTTTAGGCAAAGGACTGGCGGCGGCCTCGATCGGCTGTCTGCTGGAGAGCCGTGGACTGAAGGTCAGCCTGCAGAAGTTCGATCCGTATCTGAATGTCGATCCGGGGACCATGTCGCCGTTCCAGCATGGAGAAGTCTTCGTCACCGACGACGGCGCGGAAACCGACCTCGACCTCGGGCACTACGAGCGCTACACCCACGCCAAGCTCAGCCGCGACAACAATCTCACCACTGGCAGAATCTACGAGCAGATCATCACCAAAGAACGGCGTGGAGATTATCTCGGCAAAACTGTGCAGGTGATTCCGCACGTTACAAATGAAATCAAAGCTGCGATGCGGAAGGTGTCGCAGGATGTCGATGTCTCGCTGGTCGAGATAGGCGGAACCGTTGGCGATATCGAGTCCCTACCTTTTATTGAAGCGATTCGCCAGATGCGCCAGGAGCTCGGGCGCGAGAACACCATCTTCGTTCACGTCACGCTCGTGCCTTGGATAGCGGCGGCTGGCGAACTCAAGACCAAGCCTACGCAGCATTCCGTGAAAGAGCTGCTGAGTGTGGGAATTCAGCCGGACATCCTGCTCTGCCGCACGGATCGCTTCCTCGCGAAAGAACTCAAGAGTAAGATCGCGCTCTTCTGCAACGTGGAAGAAGAAGCTGTGATTACCGCGAAAGACGTGGCTTCCATTTACGAAGTTCCATTGGTTTTCGCGCATGAAGAAGTCGACACGCTCGCGTTGAAGTATCTCCACGTGCAGGCGCCGGAGCGGAATCTTTCGGCGTGGGAGGATTTGGTTCATCGCGTCTACAACCCGAAGGACGAGGTTTCAATTGCGATCGTCGGCAAGTATGTCGAGTATGAGGATTCCTACAAGTCGCTGAAGGAAGCGCTCGTCCATGGCGCTGTGGGTCATAGCCTGAAGCTAAACGTCACCTGGGTTGAGGCTGAGGGTCTCGAGACGAAAGATCCTGATGACCGATCCTATGAAACGCAGCTGGAAGGCTACGATGGCATTCTCGTCCCTGGAGGGTTCGGCAAACGCGGCATTGAAGGAATGCTGAACGCGATTCGCTACGCGCGTGAGAAGAAGGTTCCGTATTTCGGAATTTGTCTGGGCATGCAGACCGCTTGCATCGAGTACGCGCGCAACGTCTGCGGCCTTGAAGACGCGGACTCGAGCGAGTTCGACCAAGGTACGCCGCACCGCATCATTTATAAGCTGCGTGAGCTGAAAGGAATCGACGAACTCGGCGGTACCATGCGGCTGGGCGCATGGGAATGCAAGTTGGAGCCAAGTTCACTTGCGGCGCGCGCCTATGGCAAAACGGAAATCAGCGAACGCCATCGCCATCGCTACGAGTTCAATCGCGAGTACGAAGCGCTGCTCACGGGCGCGGGACTGCACATTACAGGATCCACTCCTGACGGAACTTATGTTGAGATCGTTGAGATTCCGGATCATCCTTACTTCTTGGGGTGTCAATTCCATCCGGAGTTCAAATCGAAACCGCTCGAGCCGCATCCACTCTTCCGCGAGTTCATCAAGGCATCGTATGAGAACGGCCGCAGGCGTCGTGCGCACGAGGTGGAAGTAGAAGAGGAATTGTTCCTGCGGCCGAAGCGGTAGCGTTTTGTCATTCCACCCGACCTTCTAAACTTGTGGAGATTTCTCACGACGTTCGGAATGACAACAGCAAAAACAGAATTCGAAATCGGCAATGTATACGTTGGCTCAGGCGAGCTGTTTCTCATCGCCGGTCCTTGCGTGATCGAGAGCGAAACTCACGCGCTCAAGATGGCGGAGTCAATCAGCGAGATCACGCGCGAGCTGCGTGTGCCATACATCTTCAAAGCTTCCTACGACAAAGCGAACCGCACCTCGCTCAAGAGCTTTCGCGGTCCAGGAGTAAAGGAAGGCGCGCGCATTCTGCGCAAAGTTGCCGAGATCCACCGCGTACCCGTGCTCACCGACATTCACGAGCCCGAGCACGCGGAGCCAATCGCGGAAGCAGTTGATGTGCTGCAGATCCCCGCGTTTCTCTGCCGCCAGACTGATCTGCTCGTGGCCGCTGCCAAAACAGGACGCGCCATCAACGTCAAAAAAGGACAGTTCGTAGCGCCCTGGGACATGCGACATGCTGTCGAGAAGATCAGGGAAAGCGGGAACGATCGCGTATTTCTCACCGAGCGCGGATCGAGCTTTGGTTATAACAATCTCGTGGTGGACATGCGCTCACTGCCGATCCTGCGGAAGCTCGCTCCGGTTGTTTTCGACGCCACCCATTCGGTTCAGCTCCCAAGCGCGGGCGGTTCCGAAAACGGGAAACCACAACAGAGCGGCGGGCAACCTGAATTCATCCCAGTACTCTCACGCGCTGCCGTGGCGGTGGGCTTGGATGGTCTGTTCATGGAAGTTCACGACAATCCCGCACAAGCCAAATCCGATGGTGCGAATGCTTTGCCTCTCACGGATTTGAAGGCCACACTGGAACAAATGCTAGCGATACATCGAGCGGCTCGCTAGTAGAAGCCCGAACGCAATGTGCACGATGCAGGAGGACAATGCGTCTATGACAATGACGTTGCAAAACGGGAATTCGCGTGGTCTTGAGAGAAGAGAGCCACGATCGTCGATAATGCCGACATCGATCGCAATTGGGCACTGAACGGTTTCCTATGTTGGGGAGTGTTGTCAGGAGTGCAGGTGCCCCGTTGTGGTTCTCAGATTTGAGACCCTCAGTCCGGTTATTCCTCTGATCCCGATCGACAGAGCGTTAAAGACTTTCCTCCACATGCTATGGGGCGTGACCTCACCCATGCCCGGTGTTTTCTGTCCCACGTTTTCCTCAGCAGCAGCGTACGAGACAGACTTTTTACAGCGACGTGACAAAGCATTTACACCTCGCGAGTAACCCCCACGTATGTTTCTGACTCTGTGAGTTGAAGCAACACGTCTCCTGATCGGGGTCATATGCGGGATCTTCGCATGCGAGTTTGTCGTCTGAGTGCCGCGTGGACATTTGCGACAGACAGAACCTCCCGCAAATGCGCCTGAATCCCAGACGTGAACTGCTCCACACACAACAAGATCAATTCACACGTACAGGAAAGGAGCTGGTCATGAGAGCACGTTTGGCCGCGGTTGCGGTGCTACTGGCCTCGTGTCTTGTTCTGGTGGCCATGGCGGACAGTCGCCACAAAGCCAGAGATAATGCACGTCATCTCGTCAGTCAAGGGCAACAGGTCTTTCGCTTCGATACTTTTGGAGATGAGACATTTTGGGGCGGTGTGTTAGGCCTCCACAAAGCTATTGAAGGCAGTAAGTTCGGCGGAGTTGGTCCGGGAGTTAGTCCCAGAACGGCACTTGCCGTGGGCCTGAAAGTCGATTCGGCCGCGCTCCCCGAGAAACTGGTGGAAGCGCTTAAGAGAGGTCAGGTCAATCTCGATGACCCGGCGACGACCGTAGCTTTGCTGAAGCTGAACGCCGTCGTGGGCGTTAAGGGCTTTTTTAACGATGATGGCAGCCTAAAGGCCGTGGGCATACAATGTGCCCTCTGCCACTCCACTGTTGATAACTCATTTGCTCTAGGCATAGGCCAGCGTCTCGACGGCTGGGCCAACCGCGATCTCAATGTGGGCGCGATCGTCGCGTTATCGCCCAACCTTCAGCCCGTCGCCGATCTCCTCGACAAGGGTCTCCCTCCTCCAGGTGTAACGGTCGATACCGTTCGAACCGTACTCAACAGTTGGGGGCCTGGGAAATTCGATGCCGAGCTGTTCCTGGATGGCAAGGCTTTCAATCCGCAGCAGATATCGAACGGCATCGTGACCGGCACGAACGTCTCTGCCGCCACGCTGATTCCGCCAGCGTTCGGTTTGGCGGGAGTCAATCTGCACACCTGGACTGGCTGGGGATCCATCCCACATTGGAACGCCTTCGTCGCCAATCTAGAGATGCACGGCATTGGCAAATTTAAGGATTCCCGGTTGAGAGATGCGACAAAGTTTCCAGTCGCCGCAGCCAATCATTTCGACAATGTTGCGCCGCCTCCGGGTCAGGAGGATCTGATCACTCCCAAACTGGCAGCTTTACAGGCGTATCAGCTCTCGCTCGCGGCTCCGGCGCCGCCTGAGGGAAGCTTCGATGCGGCGGCCGCGAAGCGTGGTGAGGAACTCTTTAACACCAAAGGCTGCGCCAGCTGCCATGTTCCGCCAACCTTCACTGAGTCTGGATGGAACCTGCACAACGGTACTGCTAACACCCCGGGCCTTATCTGCCTCGATGATTTTCAAGCGAAGCGCGCGCCCGATAATGGGTATCGCACCTCGCCGTTGAACGGCCTCTGGACTCACACGCAAGGCGCGTTTGATTTGGGTCCCATGGCCAACACCCGCTTCTTCCACGATGGCCGTTTTGCTACGCTGATGGACGTCGTCAACCACTACAATACTTGCTTTAACTTGAACCTCACCGACCAGGATAAGAGTGACCTCGTCCAGTACATCAAGTCTTTGCCGGATAAGGATGAACAGCAAGCAGAAAGCCAAGACGACGGAGAGCATAACTAATCGCGATTTCATCTAAACTCGCAAATGCAACAGTGACCTCACAACCGCATGAGGTTGCAAATCCCGACCGTCGGAGTAAAGGCCTCTCTCAAGAGACCGTTACGGAACTGGTCGGGTCGAGGCTTTAGCGATCGAAGGCGCTCTGATTTCAGGGCGCCTTTTGCTTTTTCGGTATGAAACTTGAAGAGAATCCGCCGGTTTGTGTTTAGGCGGTCAAGAGGTTCTTCAATTTGCTTCCGCCTAGCACGTGCATCATCGTTTTCAGGTTGTAGGCCATCGTTGCGAGGCTGATTTCGACCTGCGCGCCGGACACTCCGCGGAGCAAGAAGCGCGGATGGCCGAAGATCACCCACTTCAGCAACGCGAACGGCCGCTCGACGGTGCATCGTCGCAACCGCATTGCCTGCGCCGTTGCTCGCGCATTCATCCGCTGCAGCACTGCGTCGTGGATGTGCCGCTGCACAAAGCGCCGCGTCGTGCTGGTACATTGCGACTTCAGCCGGCACTGCGAACAGGTCTTCTCATCTGCTGCATAGATCACGCTTTTCTTACACGACAGCATCTGCTTGCGATGGAGGGTTTGATTCGCCGGGCAGCGAAAGGTGTCGGTCCTTTCGTCGTAGGCGAACAGCGTACGGTCGAACAGCTTCCCATTGCCCTTGTTGTTGACGGTGCGGTTGGCGGGCACGTGCGGCACGATGCCATGCGCCTCACACTCGGCCGCTTGCTCGCCGTTGGAGTAGCCCGCGTCGGCGATGACGTTCAGCGATTCCGTTGCGCCCAGCGCCGCTTTCGCCGCTTTCGCCATTGGCAGCAGGCTGCGATTGTCATTGGCCTCGGTCGTGACCTGCTGCGCCACGATGATGCCGTGCGTAGCGTCAACTGCCGTCTGCACATTGTAGGCGGGAGCGTGCGTGTTTTGCGCCATGCGCATGAAGCGCGCCTCCGGCTCTGGATCGTTCTTTAGCTTTTCCATTGCCGCGGCCACCGCAGTCTCGTCGATAGCGACTTCGTCCTGCTGGTCGGCGTTCTCCAGTTGCGCCAGATAGCGCTTGACGGCTTCTCGCTCCCCCACCGTGTCCGCGCTGCTGACGGCGCGAAATTTCGATCCATCGATCGCAACCCACTCGCCTCTAACCAGCCCTACCTGCCGGGCCAGCCGTACCAGTTCGGCCCCGGCTGCGGTCACGGCCTCGCGGTGCACGCGACGAAACTCCGCAATCGATTTATAGTCGGGCGTGAGCCGACCCATCAACCACATTACTTCCACGTTCCGCCGACATTCGGCCTCTAGTCGCCGCGACGAACGCACCTGCTGCAGATACCCGTAGAGGTACAGCTTCAACAGATCGCGAGGGTCATAACCAGGCCGACCCGTATCCGCTGGCTCGGCCCGCAGGAAGCCCAGCCCTGCCACGTCCAACTTATCCACGAACGCCTCGATCACCCGGCAAACGTGGTCCACAGAAATGAGTTCATCCAGTGTTAGGGGAAACATCGTCTGCTGCGCGCGCACTTCACCTTTTATGTATGCCAATGAAAATGCCCTCGCTCATCACGAGGGCATCTTCCCATTCATCTGTTCAATCGTCTAGTTAGAGTTTCGTAGCGGCCTCTCAAGAGAGGCCTTTTGATTAAGTCTGCACGGAAAAGCGTACAAGTAGCTCCCTAATCGCGAGGTGTCATTTGCTGTTGTTGCTCGCACGATTTTGAGATCACGATCGAAGAGTGGCGCGAACGGTGTGCAGTTCTTCGAGGTCTCGTTTGTCCGTTCTGCAATGTGTAATGCGCTCGGCGCGTGTTCTCTCATGCACGAGGATAGGAGGATTGCGAAGCACCTGAAGCGGGTAGTCGGAGCCTTGCCTTACTCTTTTTGCATTGCGAAACTGGCATTCTCGTTCGAAAAATAATTGCGCAGTGAGGAGGAGCGGAGCAGCATGACCCTGCAAGCGAACTCGCTTAGTGCGTTTTCGGAGGCTGTGTGAACCCAGGTGGTTTGTCGATCCAATTCCGCTTTCTTGTGCTAGTGGCCACAATCGTTTTCGTAGGTGCGACTTATACGTGCGGACAGTCGCCGGTCACAATCGATACTTCGAACCCCAATGTTTGGGTGATCTCGAATGGCCAGCTAAGCGTGCATTGGCTTCCTGGCGATGGACGTGTGAACAGCATTCGCTGGTCTGCAGCTCCCAATATGGAACTGATCGATCAGACGAATACCAATCGGCTTGGCCCTAAAGGCTTTTACATGGACAACGTGGGTCCCAGCGGGACGCCAACGTCGAACTACTACCTCGATCCCAACGGTAACTACATCGACTTCTATGTGATGCACGCGGCGGATTCAGCTTCTGGATTCACCTGGTCGTGGCATGACGTTATGTTCGCCAATGATCCGGGAATCCACGTTTACTTCACTCTCGATCATGGGCCGGGGAATGTTGCCGCGAGCGTTGGGCAGGTGCAGTGGGTCTTCCGCGGAGACTTACATCAGTTCACGAATACTTATGCCGTGAACACCGGGCTATCGAACCTTGGAGCGACTAGTGTTCCTCTGCCCGATTCTGTTCTGTTTGGTACAGGCTTGACCAGCGGACGCAATGTGCAGGACGCAACGTCTGACCTCCACGGATTGCCCGCGCCCGCCAATTTCCGGCGGCAGTGTTACACCAAGTACGACTACTCGAGCTACGAATACCTGCACAAAGCCGAAGGAGTCTTTGGTTCGATTCTCGCAGCATGGATGGTGCTTCCCAGCACGGAATCGCTGACCGGCGGACCTACGAAGCAAGACCTTATCTTCACCGGCAACCTGCTCATCATGGAGGCTTACTCCAATCACCTCGACAATCAGATGAACTTCACGGTTCCGGCCGGTGCCACGATGCATCGTCTCTATGGACCGTTTTATCTCCACTTCAACCAGTTCGATACCACTCACACCAACGCCGCGGCGCTGTATCAGGAGGCTTTAACGGCAGCGGCGCAAATTCGACCTGCCTATGACTCCGAAACCGTACTCGTGAATAGCGGATATGCGCCTTCGACGGCAAGAGGCGAGGTGCAGCTGAAGGTGGATGGCACGAAGGGCTTAGACCTGAATCAGGCCTGGGCAGTGTTGAGCGATCCGAATACGAACCTTCAGTATTCACACGCCGGCTGGGAATACTGGGAGAACGTTAATCCTGCCGGGATCGCTAACTTCCACGATGTTACGCCAGGCACTTATCGGCTGACGGTTTATGTGCTCGGACAATGGGGAGAGCTGCGCCAAGAAAACATCGTGGTGAAGGCGGGAGCGACGACACATTCGTCAGTGAGCATCGCTCCCGAGAACTTCGGAACCGCCCCCGCCGTGTGGGCAATCGGCGCGGCTGATCGCTCGTCGCACGAGTTCCTGCACGGACAGATTACGAATCCCGTGGATCTCGACAGCAATTACAGCGATGAATACACGGCACGCTTGGGAAGCTCGGTCCAGGACGATCGTCAATATTGGGGCAATTGGAATTATTGGTCCGATTTTGCCTCGACCAATGGCGCGGTCGTGTACTACGCGACTCCGGTTGGTTCGACTCCGGCAACAAACGATTTGACGAAGTGGAATTACAACCAGTGGCAAAACTTTAACCCCGGTCTCTATGCAGGCGTCTATAACTCCGCCGACCAGACGACGGATGGATACAAATATATCTGCCCTGCCTACGTAGGGAATTGCGCAACAGCCGTAGTCCCCGATTGGCAAGTGCATTTCACAACGACAGATGCTCAGCGGCAACAGGGGCAAAACGTAGTGCTCTCGGTCGGACTCGCTGCCACTGAGTCCAGCTTGACTGTTTCCTTAAATGGGAATCCACTCGTTTGGCACGGCTTCAACCTGAAGAACGCCGATGCCGACAAGCGCAGCGGGTTCTCAGGAACCTATCAATGGGTCGTCTTCCAGTGGAGCACTAGCCAACTGAACCCGCCGGGTGCCGACAATGTAATAACCTTCAATGTGAATAGAAAAGAGGGGGTGATGTACGACGCGTTGCGCATGGAGATCACCAACGCTTCGGCGGCACACGAGGTGACCGGCTGGAACGATTACGAATTCATAAACAGCAGCACCGACGAGCCGGCGAACGACGCAGTCGCAAACAACAACCAATAGCGCTCCAAGGCAAGAACGAGACATGGATTGCGTGAATTCCGTGAGCGCGGATCGACGCGAAGCAACAGTGGATTGGGTTCGTAATCCTCCCCAAATGAAGTCTTAGGTTCCGCGTAAATCCGCGCGCGAAGCGTCCGCGAAATCTGCGTCTGGTTTTGCTTTGGGTTGGGTCGCGTTCAAAATTGCCGCATTCCTGCGTTTCACAGTGCGAAAGACCGTTCTTGATTTCGCAATCCGGAACGGCAGCCCGTCTGTATCATGCCGACTCATCTCTTTGTTGCTCAATTGTTTAAGTCGATTTTTGTGATCAATCTCGATTTTGCAATGTGAAATAAACTGCCCTCCCACCTGCCGGGTTGACAGTGTTTTTCAATCGAGGGTACACAACCGAGCACTCGCAAAGATGCAGAATCGTGCGTTTCAACGCGCCAGTCGCGAAGGAGACTACAAGATGCGTCACACATGGCCCAAGATCATATTTGCATTGCTCGCGTGTCTGCTGGCAGCAGCACCGGCAGCTCTGGCGCAGCAAGTGAACGTGGCACAAGTAGCAGGACAGGTAACCGACAGCAGTGGAGCGGTGGTTCCCGGCGCAACGGTGACAATGATCGAGACGCAGCGCGGAGTAGTACACAACGTGGTAACCGACAACGATGGACGCTATGTCCTCCCTGGGCTGCCGGTTGGAGCGTATCGGCTCGAGATACAAAAGCAGAGTTTCAACACCTACGCTCAACAAGGAATTGTCCTTCAGGTAAACGACCATGTCACGTTGAACGCGACCCTAGAGGCCGGAGCCGTGAGCCAGATCGTGGAAGTGAATGCCGGCGCGTCGATGGTGCAGACGGAGACGACATCCGTGTCGAACGTAGTGGATTCGCAGCGCATGGTTGATCTCCCATTGAATGGGAGATTTGCCACGCAGCTTATCTACACCATGCCGGCGACTGTTTCCGGCGCGACACTTACGAATGATTCTTCCGGGAGCAAGAGCTTCTTCAGCTCCGTGACCATCGCGGTCGCAGGCGGTCAGACAAACGGAACCAATTACCTGCTCGATGGCGGCGACCACAATGACACCTTCGGAAATGTGAATCTACCATTCCCATTTCCGGATGCCTTGCAGGAATTCAGTGTGGAAACGAGTTCGTTGCCTGCTCGCAACGGCCTTCACCCTGGCGGCGTGGTAAATGCAGTTACCAAATCCGGCACGAACAACTTGCACGGTGAGGTGTTTGACTTTGACCGAGATGGCATCTTCAACGCCAAGCCGCGCGGCTTCAGCCCGACCGGTTCCACACGCGACGGATTAAGGCGGAATCAGTTCGGAGGCACGATCGGCGGACCGATTGTTCATGACAAGCTGTTTTTCTTCTCTGGATACCAAGGTACGCGCCTCAAGTCGCAAGCCAACAACCTGCGAGTGAAGACGATTACCCAGGCCGCTTTGAATGGCGATTTCAGCACGCTGGTTGGACCCGGCTGCACGGGAACGGCGAGCGGGAAGACGTTGAAAGCGCCATTTTCCGGCAATCAAGTAAACCCAGCATCGTTTGATAAGGCTGCGCTTGCTCTGTTCAGCGGCAACTACATTCCGATTTCCAGCGATCCCTGCGGGAACATTACATACTCTCTTCCGACCATCAACAACGAAGATCAGATCGTCGGAAAAATCGACTACACCCACAGCAGTAAGCAAACGCTTTTCGGTCGCTATCTTTTTGACCAATACACGTCACCGCCCCCGTTCAGCGCGACAAATCTGATCTACACGCAAACCCCAGGCAACTGGGAGCGCGCCCAGAGTTTTGTGCTCGGCGACAATTACACGTTTACTCCCACATTCATAAACTCGGCTCATGTCACTTTAAGCCGCAGGCGGGACAATCGCGGCGTGGATCCGCGCGATATCAATCCCACAACTTTGGGCGTCAACATGAGCCCGGCGATTCCTAATTTCCTGCTATTGAGCATCACTGGCTACTTTGGCGTTGGCTGCGGAACATGTGCGCCAGGTCACTTTAATGTGAATACTTGGCAAGGAGCCGACGACATCGACTGGATTCGTGGCAAACACCATTTCGCTTTCGGCGCCGACTATATCCATACCCAGAACAACACACTCACGGGATACAACGAGAACGGAACCTTCAGCTTCAGTGGGAGCGTAAGCGGGGATGGCTTAGCAGATTTCCTGCTCGGCAATTACAGCGGATGGGACCAAAGTCGTGCGCAGCAAGTCGCTTATCGGCAAACGATGTTCTCCTTGTATGGTCAGGACACTGTTCGCTTGCTGCCGAACCTTACCCTGATTGCCGGCGTGCGCTGGGAGCCATCTCTGCAGCCTTATGACTATTTCCATCGCGGAAGTCTTTTTAACCTGGCAGATTTTCAAAATAACGTACACAGCAGCGTCTATCCAACGGCGCCGGCGGGGATGCTGTTCTACGGCGACCCGGGCGTTCCTGCAGGCTTCACCAATAATCATTGGGCAAACTTCGGACCAAGAGTAGGTGTGACCTGGGATCCGACTGGATCGGGCAAGCAGGTGCTACGTGCCGGTTACGGACTTCTCTACGATGCCACGATGACCTGGTACAGTCAGCGCCTCACGTCGAATCCACCGGTTGTGAATGAAATCAACATCACGACTGCGGGCTGCGGCACGTTTTCCAATCCATGGATGAATTACTCCATTGCCAACGGATGCGTCGCTAATTCCAAGACGAACCAGAATCCTTTTCCGGGCGGATTTACGTTCTTCCCGGGCGGAGCGCAATGGGTCTCACTGCTGAACGATATGCGGCCTATGTACATGCAGCAGTGGAATTTCTCTTACGAGAATCAGTTCGCTTCGAATTGGATGGCAGGACTCTCGTATCTCGGCAGCCGCAGTCTGCACCTGCCGCTCTCTTATGACTTCAACTGGTCGCAGAACCAGCCAAGCGTCTGCGCTAAATTTACGGGCGGGTGCAGCGTGAGCAATGAGCCTCAGCGACGATATTTGACGCAGATTGCGACCAGTCCGGCTCAGGGTGCGTCTTTGTATGGCCAGTTCTACCGTGCCGACGACACCGGAAATTCAAACTATAACGGCTTGATTGCTTCGATACGTCACCGCTTTGCCCACAACTTTACGTGGCTTGCGAACTATACCTGGTCGCATTGCCTGGGCACGGGCGATTTCAATGGCGATCTGCGCGGCACCTATTACTCGCAGCAAAATAATCCGCGCGCAGATTACGGCGATTGCAACTTCGACGTTCGACATATCTTCAACACATCCGCGGTAGCTTCGACTCCGGCAATTGGCGGAGGCGCTGTGCGCTGGCTCGTCGAAGGATGGCAATTGTCTCCCTCGGTCCGTGTTACCTCTGGGCTACCCGCGAATGTCACATTGGGAAGCGATAACAGCTTCGCCGGAGAAGGAACCGGAGTGGATCGGCCGAACCTGAACCCCGGTGTGCCACTCTACTTGAACACCTGGACGGTGCTGAGTAACGGCAACTATGCGTATCAAGTATTCAATCCGGCTGCGTTCAGCAAGCCTGCGCCTGGAACCTTTGGGAACGTTCGTCGCGACTTCCTCCGAAACCCTGGAGCCTGGACCGTGGACCTCTCCCTTACGCGAAGCTTCCCAATTCGGGAGCGCGTCAAAGTCGAAGGACGTCTCGACATGTTCAACGCGCTCAACCACTGGAACCCGGTTGCGCCAAGCGCAAATTGGTCCTCGAACTTCGGCCTGGTACAGTCGGCCCCGACTCCGTCGTTCGTCCCGCAAGCTGCAACCTGGAACGATCCGCGCGTACTTCAACTCGCGGCGAAAGTGACCTTCTAAACCCCGCGAGGCGGGAGAGCTTTCCTCGGGAAAGTCCTTCCGCTTCGCACCTCTGTTGCATTCCGCCGCTATTCAGCACAATTGTGAATAATGATTGCGCTCGAAATCCATGAAGCAAACCGATCCAGACGTTTACAACGAGCTGGCGTGCTACACGCTTGCCCATCGCGATCCATTTTTCATCCATCAGCTCGCCGTCGATGCGTACACCGCCCAAAGCGCAGACGCGCAGACGAAGCCGATGGCTGTCGCATTCGCGCTGATCGGCTTATGTTTACATTTCGAGAAGGGATACTCGGGCAAGCAGGTTCAACAGGCCCATATGCGATTGGCCGCGCGTCGGAAGCAGTGGCCGCAGCTTCCGCTTCCGTCACATCGAGGTGCGATCGAGATCAGCCATGTGCTCGCGACAGCACCGGGTTCCGAGCGAGACGAAATGATCGAGAGATGGTGCCGCGCCGTGTGGGAGGCGTCTGCAGGTGTGCATGAACAGGTCCGGCGGCCAGTCAAAGATCACCTTTACTAGACGGACCTTGACGCGAGTGCCGCGTTGTTTGCGGCAGGTTTGGAAATAGCCCGGCATGAAATGCCGAAGGTGCTGGAGCACGCGCGCGAGTCCCGCGCCTTCTTCGGGACGACTAGCCCTTTTTTGTTTCCGACTAACACACAGCCGTCGCAAAAAGCGCGGGACTCTTTTGTCGCTTGGATTTTACCCGGCGTTATCACGCCGGGCCATTTCCAAACGTGCCGCCTACAAACGCGGCACTCGCACTCGTTGATTATTTCGATTCGGGGCTAAGTGAACCGCATTAGCCTTAAGCGCTCTTGGCTTGGACCATGGATGGAGACGTGATCAACTGCTCGAGACCGTCATTCGGGTAGTAATGATCGACTGTTTTCGGCGTCACCAGCTTGTGCTCCACGAAGAGTGCCGGAGCGACTTGGCGATGGTTGAGGATATCGAGACTGAGCCGGATCAGATCCTGTCCGTACCGTTCTGGGAAATAGGCTACTGAACCCACGAGGCAAGTCTTGGGAACGCGGAGTTCGGCGCGGCCCTCAGGCGATGCGTTTTGTCCCATCACGGCACAGCAGTCGGTTCGTCCTGCCTCTTCGAACGCGCGCAGGGCTCCAAGCGCGCTGGGATCGTTGACTGCGCCTACGAGTACATGGCGCGAATTGGAGACGCCCAGGTGTCGCCGCACAGCTTCGAGGCTGGTCCCGAAGTTTCCATCGCCGTCCAGATAAATTACGCGGCACTTCTTCGCATTGGGCAGCACCAAATTGATACCAACCAGCGTTCCCGTTAAGCGCATGCGCGGTAGATTTCCTGCGCGCACGAGTTCGAGCAGGATGATTTCATCTACGCCGCCGTCCCAATTCTCCTTGGCCCAGCGTCCGAGATAGCGGCCGCCGATTAGTCCGGCTTCATAGTTATTGGCGCCGTAGTAAGTTGCCCCCGGATGGGGAATATCGATCGCGATCATCGGAATATTCGCCTCGCGATATTTGGCGGCGACAATGGGCGCGACATCTTCGTCGGTCTGGAATTCGATGGCGAGATCTACTTTTTCGCGCACCAGAAGATCGGCATTACGCTGTGCCACTTTGGCACTGTAACGGTTGTCGAAGCAGATCAGTTCAATTCCTTCGATCGCAGCCGCGCGTTGCAAACTCGCGGAAACTTCCTTCGAGAACTGGTAATCCGTACCCTGCGCGGCGTATCCGAGGCGGTACAAGCGATGCTTCAACGGTCGAACACAGGACTGATACAGGTTCGCTCCCACCTTCTCGATCAGGCCGCACTTCTCCAGCGTGTATAGAAGACGGAACACCATGGTCTTGGGCAGTCCGCAACGACTGGCGACATCTTTCAGTGACAGGGTCTCGCCCGAGTTCTGAAATGCCGTCAAGAGCTTTGAGGAGTGGACGACAGCTTTAACGAGGTAAGGATCGCGAGATTGCGTCGTGGCAGCCATAAGCGATGCGCACGCACTATATCAAGAAAAGCAGAAATTTGGAATTCGCTGTGCGAAATTCGATTTGGGATAAGCTGAGTTTGTCGCGACGGTTTTGTTGGTATTCTCGGCTTAAGGCTGAGGTTTGTTGCTCAATTCGGGCCATTCTCGGTAATCCCGATATGTTTCGCATTGCGAAATATCGTCAATGTCGCGCAGGGTGGCTGGCGGCCTGGGAGCCCTGGTGTAAGCTCTCAGAAACACTCGAGGTCTGGACATGAATTCTCGCCAAACGGATTCTATCTTCCACGCGCTGGAAACGTTTCGGATCGAGCTGCCTTCCTGGGGATTCGCTAACACCGGCACCCGTTTTGGGAAATTCATCCAGCCCGCCGCTGCTACGAACGTCGAGGAAAAATTCAGTGATGCCGGCCAGGTGCATCGACTCACAGGGATCTGTCCCACAATGGCACTGCACGTCCAATGGGACTGTCCGAACGGTGTGGCCAGTGCTGCCGATATCAAGAAATATGCGCGGCAGTACGGTATCCAGCCCGGCTCCATCAATCCCAATCTGTTTCAGGATCAGGAATACAAGTACGGTTCATTCGGCAATCCAGATAAGGCAGTTCGCGAACGAGCTTTGCAGCATGTAAAGGACAGCATCGAGATCGGACATCGCTTGGGCAGCGTCGACATCTCGCTGTGGTTTGCTGACGGCTCGAACTATCCCGGGACCGCGAACATTCGCGAGAGAAAACGCTGGTTCGAGGAGAACCTACGCGCTGCGCACGACGAGTTGACTCCTGAGCAGCGCCTGCTCGTCGAGTACAAGCCCTTCGAGCCGGCGTTCTATCACACCGACATTGCCGACTGGGGAATGGCATTACATCTGGCGCGAACAGCCGGGCCGCAGGCGAAAGTTCTGGTCGATACCGGCCATCATTACGCTTCGCAGAACATCGAGCAGATCGTAGCCTGGCTGCTATCGGAGGAAATGCTCGGCGGTTTTCACTTTAACGATCGCCGATATGCCGATGACGATCTTACGCTCGGCTCCATTGACCCATATCAGGTCTTTCGTATCTTCCGCGAGATTCTGTCTTATGAGTGGGAGACGGGGAAAAGGACTTCGATCGCCTACATGATCGATCAAAGCCATAACCTCAAAGGCAAAATCGAGGCGATGATTCAGACGGTCAGCATGGCACAGCAGCTATACGCGAAGGCCACTTTGGTCGATGATCGCGAGTTGGCATCGACGCAGAAAAAATGCGATCTCATCAAGGCCGAAGGTCTGCTGCAGGACGCGTTCGCCTCCGATGTGCGGCCGGCGATTCGCGATTGGCGAATCTCAAAAGGACTGCCCGAAGATCCGATCGAGGCCTTTCGCCAAAGCGGATACCTGGAGCGTATCACTGCTGAACGCGCGACAAAAAATGTTGAGAGCGTTACGTCCTATGCCTAGCCGCGGTCCCAAAAAATACTTGGCGTTCGACATTGGCGCCGAGAGCGGGCGCGCCGTTCTCGCGCGTGTGACTGCAGAGACGATCGCCATCGAAGAGGTCCGCCGATTTCCCAATCAGCCGCTGCAAGAGGCTGGTTCGCTTCGCTGGGATGTGAAGCGATTGTGGGATGACATACGCAAGGTCCTGGCAAACATGGACTGCGAACTGCAAGGGGTGGGCGTTGATACTTGGGGAGTCGATTACGCACTGCTCGATAAGTCTGGTGAGCTGGTTGAGTATCCCTACCACTATCGCGATTCGCGAACCCGAGGCATTCCGGAAGAGGTATTCGGGGCGGTTTCGAAAGAGGAAATCTACTCGACCACTGGCATCCAGTTCATGCCTATCAACACTTTGTACCAGCTCTTTGCCCAGAAGAAGCGAAGTCCCGAGGTTCTGAGCAGAGCAAAGCGGATGGTCATGATTCCCGACCTGTTCCACTACTGGATGACGGGAAATGCTGTCTGCGAGTTCACCAACGCCAGCACAACGCAGATGGTGAATGCCGTCACTCGTACATGGGATTCTGGGCTGCTAGAGCGTGTCGGACTTCCATCTTCATTACCCGCTCCGATCGTTGAGCCTGGGACGGTAGTTGGCAAGCTGCTTCCAGAACTGGGAATGGAGAAAATGAGTGACACGCCGGTAATCGCCCCGGCCACGCACGATACGGGATCTGCTGTGGCCGCAATTGCCGCACGCGAAGGAACGGCGTTCATCAGCTCCGGGACCTGGTCGCTGGTGGGAATGGAAGTGGACGCGCCTGTCGTCTCGCCGGATGCGCTGCAGATGAACTTCAGCAACGAAGGCGGAGTGAATGGCACTACCCGCCTATTGAAAAATGTCATGGGGTTGTGGATGCTTCGCTGCTGCCGCGAACGCTGGTCGCAATCCGGGAACGGATCCGATTATGAGCAGCTTATGGAGCTAGCCTCCGCAGAACCTGCGTTCGCGCAGCTCGTCGATCCCGACGATGAGTCGTTTCTGGCTCCAGAAAACATGTGCTCGGCGATCGATGAGTTTTGTACGCGAACCAATCAGCCTAAACCGGTCACGCCGGCCAGATACACGAGAGCCATTCTCGAGAGCCTGGCGCTGAAATACCGAATGGTGATTTGGGAGCTAGAGCACCTCACCAGCGAGCGCATCGAGCAAATCAGAATTATCGGCGGTGGTTCGAAAAATCGCCTGCTGAATCAGTTCACGGCTGACGCAACCGGCAGACGAGTGCTCGCCGGTCCGGTCGAAGCCACCGCTTTGGGGAACGCCGCAGTCCAGATTCTCGCGACTGGGGCGGCAGCTTCGCTGAAAGAGGTCCGAGCAATGATCGAGCGCTCTTTCCCGCTCGAGATCTTCGAGCCGCGCGAGACAGATCGATGGAGGAACGCCGCGGAGCGCTTCCAGCACTATCGAGACACAGTTTATGCCTGAGACCACAGAAATTACTCTTCTTAAGGATTTGTGGGATGAGCGCGAGGCCAAGCGGCTCGATGGTAACCAACTCGCGCTTTTACGCTACCGCTCGAACCTCCTCGGCGCGGATTTGCGCATTACTAACTTCGGCGGCGGCAATACGAGTTCCAAAATGGAGCTCCCCGATCCCTTGACTGGTAAGCCTGTACGTGTGCTGGCGGTGAAGGGCAGCGGCGGGGACATCGGATCCATCAAGGAATCCGGCTTCGCGCTTCTGTATCTCGATCGCCTTCAAAGCCTGAAAGAGCTTTATCGCGGAGAAGAGTTCGAGGATGAGATGGTCCGGTATTATCCGCTGTCGGCATTCGGCGAGAATAGAGTTGCCGCGTCGATCGACACTCCTCTTCACGCATTCATTCCCTACGATCACGTCGATCATCTCCATCCTGACTGGGCTATTGCGATTGCGGCGAGCGCTAACGGCAAACGCAAGCTGGAGGAGTTCAATCGCGAGTTCGGAAGAAAGATTGTTTGGCTTCCCTGGCAGCGGCCAGGTTTCGAATTGGCACTGATGCTCGAAGCCGCAGTCAAGAACAATCCCGGTGCGGAGGGCATACTTCTCGGAAGCCATGGGCTCTTCACCTGGGGACGTACGCAGCGTGAGTGCTACCTGAACAGTATCCAGACTATCGATGAAATGGGCCACTTTGTTCAGCGGCATCAGGAAAAGAAGGGCGTTCTGTTTGGTGGGCTGCAGCACCGTGCTCTCGAAAATCGGCGTGATATAGCGGCAAAGATTTTGCCCGCCTTGCGCGGGATTGTTTCGTCGAAGCGCCGCGTTATCGCGCACTACAACGACCATGAGGACGCGTTGGTATTTGCCGGATCGAAATGGTCACGAGAGCTGGCTGCTCTGGGCACGAGCTGTCCGGATCATTTTCTTCGTACGAAGATCTGTCCGTTGTTCGTGAACTGGGATCCCACGAGCGAGAGCGTTGATACGTGCAAGACTCGAATCGCGAAACAGGCAGTGCAGTATTGTGACGAGTACAAGAAGTACTACCAGGATTGGGCGGCCAGCGATTCGCCAAAGCTGCGCGATCCTGATCCGTCGGTCGTGATCGTTCCCGGTGTGGGATTATTCGGATTTGGAAAAAGCAAGAAAGAAGCCCGTATCACCACTGAGTTCTTTATCAATGCCATTCATGTGATGGCCGGAGCCAATGCTCTCGAGGAAGGTGAAGTAAAGGGTGAGTTGCCGCAGGCACGTCGGCCTCAGCAGTCGAACCAATTTACACAATGCCGCAATTACGTGGCCTTGCCGCGCTCGGAAGCATTCCGCATCGAATATTGGCTGCTCGAAGAAGCGAAACTGCAGCGCATGCCCCCCGAGGCCGAATTCAGCCGCAAGATCGCACTGGTCGTAGGCGGAGCAAGCGGGATCGGTAGGGAAGTCGTTCTACTGCTGGCCAAGAAGGGCGCTCACGTGGTGGTTGCCGATGCGGACGCGACCGGCGCTGCCACGGTCGCCGAAGAGGCTTCAGGGCTGTCGTCATCTGAGTTCGTGGCCCATTCCCAGGTAGACCTTGCATCGGCTTCAAGTCTGGAGCAAGCGATTCGATTCACTACTCTGCAGTTCGGCGGCGTCGATTTAATCGTCAATACCGCGGCAATCTATCCTGTGCCCGGCGAAAGTGGCGAACTGACACCAGAACAGTGGGGAAAGACCTTTCTGGTGAATCTCACTGGAAATCATTTGCTGGCGCGGGCTGCGGAGTCGACATTAAAGGATCAGAAGCTTTCGGCTGCGGTGGTGCTGACCAGTTCCGCCAACGCTGTGGTTCCCAAGAAGGGAAGCGAAGCCTACGACGTCAGCAAGGCAGCGCTCAATCATCTCATTCGTGAGCTTGCCATTGGTCTCAGCCCGCATGTGCGCGTGAATGGAATCGCTCCCGCTACCGTGGTCGCGGGCTCAACGATGTTCCCACGCGATCGCGTGATGCAGTCACTGCGCAAGTACAACATCGCGTTCGCCGACTCTGAGAGTACCGAGGAGCTACGGAACAAACTCGCGAATTTTTATGCACAGCGCACTCTCACTAACAGGCCGATTCTCCCGCAGGATTGCGCCAACGCGATCGTGTGGTTGCTGAGCGATCAAAGCGCTAAAACCACAGGCCACATCATTCCGGTCGACGGTGGTTTAACGGAGTCATTCTTGCGCTGATGGGATTCCCAATTCGGAAGCATCTGCGAGGCCACAGTTCATGAAGCGGGTCTGTTTCGTGTTACAAGTAAAACCGAATCGCCTGGAAGAATACCGGCAGCGGCATCGCGCCGTCTGGCCGGAGATGCAGGAAGCCCTGCATGAGTCCGGCTGGAGGAATTACTCACTGTTTCTGCGGTCGGATGGCTTGCTCGTTGGCTACTTTGAAACTGACGACTTTGAACGCGCGCGGGCCGAGATGGCCAAACGTGATGTAAATAAGAGATGGCAGCGAGAGATGTGCGGCTTTTTTGTGCAATCGGACGGACTGACTCCCGATCGCGCCATGGATCCGCTGGAGGAGGTGTTTCATCTGCATATGGAGATAACAGAGAATGTCCACTCGTCTTGAGCGCGGAGCGTCAAAGAAATCCATCGTTGTTGCACAGTTGGTGGTCTGCGGGATTGTCCTGATGTTTGCTCCGCAAGCGCACGCGAAGCCCCAACAGAAACCGATCAAAGAATTCAATAACTGGCCGGAAGGGACTTCACCGCAAGAAATTGGCAAGCGAGTAGCCGAGCGTTACGCAGCGAGCGACTATATCAATCTCCATCGCAATCCGCCAACACCGACAATTATCTATCCCGAGGTCTGCACCTGGTATGGGGCGCTCACATTCGCGCAGCTCACGCACGATACCAATCTCACACAGCGGCTCATCAAGCGCTTTGAGCCTCTGTTCGGCGACAAAGCTTCGCTCATTCCCAAACCGAACCACGTGGACAATACCGTCTTCGGAACCGTCCCGTTTGAAATCAATATTGAAACGAAAGATCCGAAATATCTCGAATTGGGAAAATCGATAGCGGACGCGCAGTGGCAGAATCCAACACCCGACGGTCTGACCAGCCAAACGCGTTATTGGATCGATGATATGTACATGATTACCGCAGTCGAGGTGCAGGCGTATCGCGCGACCGGCGAGAGAAAGTATCTCGATCGCGCCGCCCACGAGATGTCGGTCTATCTCGACAAGCTGCAGCAACCGAACGGCCTGTTCTATCACGCTCCCGATGTCCCATTTTTTTGGGGACGGGGCAACGGCTGGGTTGCTGCCGGCATGACCGAGCTTTTGCGCTCGATGCCGCAAGATCATCCTGAACGAGCGCACATTCTAAACTCCTACAGAAAGATGCTGGCAACGCTGCTCAAGTACCAGAATCAGGACGGCACGTGGAACCAGCTCATCGATCATCCTGAGGCCTGGCCTGAAACTTCATCGACGGGAATGTTCACGTTCGCCATGATTACCGGTGTAAAGAATGGCTGGCTCGACAAGAAGACCTATGCGCCGGCAGCGCGCAAGGCCTGGCTTGGTTTGGTCCACTACATCGATGCGAACGGCGATATCAGCAACGTGTGTGAGGGCACGAACAAGAATAACGATTTGAATTACTATCTGACTCGCGCTCGCAATACCGGTGACCTGCATGGAGAGGCCCCGATCTTGTGGTCAGCCTCGGCACTGCTGAGGTAGCGCAAGTTCATGTTCTACAAATGTACTAGCGCACGCGGCCAGGCTTTCCATTCATGAGCTTCGATACCCCACTCGTTCGGGCTGACCGGATCAGCAAATCGTACGAAGGCGTGCGTGCGCTCCGAGATGTTTCCTTTGAGCTGCGCGCGGGCGAGGTCCACGCTCTTGTCGGAGAGAACGGGGCAGGGAAGTCGACATTAATCAAGATCATCACCGGCGCAATCCTGCCTGATGAAGGCACAGTTTTCGTTCGCAACCATCCCGTTCGCGACCATTCTCCGCGCCGTGCAAAAGAACTTGGCATTGCCGCCATCTATCAGCAGCCCGCATTGTTTCCTGCTTTGAGTGTCTCCGAAAACCTTGCGCTCGGACTGGATGAGCAAAGTTTGTGGACACGAGTGAATTGGCGCGCTCGCCGCTCGCGCGCTCGTCAACTGCTTCGGAGAGTCGGAGCAAGCATCGCTGTTGAAGCTGAAGCCGGGATACTCAGCATGCCGGAGCAACAACTGGTCGAAATCGCTCGCGCAATCGGAGCTGATGCTCGCGTACTGATCATGGACGAACCCACGGCGTCGTTGTCAGATCGGGAAACGGAGAATCTTTACGAGGTCATTCGACAACTTCGCGAGCAAGGTGTTGGCATCATATACATCTCGCACAGGCTGGAGGAACTCACGAAGATCGCCGATCGAGTGACCGTGTTGCGCGATGGCCAGGTGATCGAGACGCGCAACATGGCGAGAATCACGCGAGAGGAACTGATTCGCTTGATGGTCGGCCGGGAACTCGCTGCGGTATTCCCGAAACGGGCGACTGCTCCGGGCGGCATCGCTCTCGAATTGCGGAATCTTTGTTGCGAAGCTGCCGGACTTCGTAACGTAGACCTCGCAGTGCGCGCGGGCGAGATCGTCGGTCTCGCCGGTCTTGTCGGCTCGGGCAGGACAGAGCTTGCCCGTACCATATTCGGGCTCACTCCTGCTGATTCCGGAGAGATTCGATTGAACGGAAAACCGGTCCAGATTGGGAACACGGGTGATGCCATTGCGTGCGGTCTTGCCTACGTCCCAGAAGATCGTCGGCGGCATGGAGTCATTCCGGAGCTGCCGATCTTCTCGAACATAACGCTGGCAATTCTCTCAAGGCTTTCGCGCGGCGGATCGATCGATTTTGCGGAGGAGACTCGTATCGCGAGCGAGTACCTTCGCCGGCTTCGAATCAAGGCTTCTTCGCTGCACGCATCTGTTGGTACACTCTCGGGCGGTAATCAGCAGAAAGTGGCGCTGAGCCGCTGGCTCGCGGCCAATCCATCCGTCTTGATCCTGGACGAGCCGACGCAGGGAATCGACATCGGCGCAAAAGCCGAGATTCACGCGCTGATAGGCGATCTCGCAGGGCAAGGCATGGCAGTGCTTATGATCTCTTCGGAACTGCCAGAGGTTCTGGGTATGAGCGATCGCATTGCGGTTATGCACGAGGGTAGGATTGTCGGCGTACTCGATCGCGCAGAGGCAACGCAGGAAAAGATCTTGAATCTGGCGCTCGGCCATTCGGCTCAGACTGACGCTTTACTGGGCGAGCCTACGCAATGAATTTTCGTCAGACACTCAGCCGCAGCAAACGCGAGCTTCCCTGTGTGATTGCCTTCGGAGTTCTTCTGCTGGCGCTTGCCCT
>Ga0070741_10003158_pt1 | contig 41688 bp, 41 predicted proteins | sample Coa_R1_4_FD_66440 | JGI IMG/M metagenome (GOLD analysis project Ga0070741, IMG submission 66440) | Surface soil microbial communities from Centralia Pennsylvania, which are recovering from an underground coalmine fire - Coalmine... | ecosystem: Environmental > Terrestrial > Soil > Unclassified ... | reverse complement strand
TCCGAGCCGGCGCCACCTTCGAGAAGGGAGCGCTTATCGAGCGATCGAACCCGCAGGATCAGGAAGCCGCCGCGTGATCAACAGGCCCGGCCGATCCACAGGTCTTGACGATTCCTCTGGCGCGAGGCGCGAGCCGGAGAAACTGTGTCCGATGCCCGGCTTCGATCTCAGCAGAACAGGACCGGATCGTCAGCGCGTACGTTCGATTCGAGCAAGTCCTGCGCACGTGTCGTTACGAGACGTGCGCCAAAATCGCCGGCTGTACGGAGAGCTCGAAGGGCCCATCGTTCGCGGTCCGCTGACGCCTCAGCGGTCAGGGCGCAGCCGAGTTCGCCGAGGCTCTGGTGGAGCGGAAACCTCGAAGACGCGAGCATCTTGTAGGTCGCGGCCGCCGCACGCGGGTCGTCGCGATGCACGCGCCAGTACTCGGCTGCCTCGAACTCGACTGCCTCCAGCGAGAAGGGATGGCGTCGGGCGTAGAACCAACTTTGAGGCGTGCCAGCCCGGATCAACTTTCGTACCTCGTCAAGTCGCTCCAAGAAGCCGTCGACTGCGCCGGTCCGGCGCGTCGCGGTCAATCGCACGGTATCGACGCTGATAAGTCCGTCGACGAGTGCTTCGGCACCGAATCGAGCCCGCGCGTTGTCGAGCTGCGCTGAGATCTGCCGATCGATGTCAACGGTGCCCGCATCACTGCGAATGAGCAGTGCTGCTTCCAGGAACTCAGCCCACGCCACCCATCGGTTGGCGGCGAGCGGAGCGTAGGGGACGAGTTCGTCGGCGAGGCACCGTCGCGCTCGGTCCAGATCCTCGGCCCACACGAGCGCCTGCGCTCGTTGGTAGGCAGCGTGCGCGATTCGCACGCTGTGGTGCTCGGCGTGTGCCCGGTGGAGCGCCTCGGTCGCCGTCTCGATGGCGAGAGCGAGCGAGACCAGGTACCGCTCGGTGGCTGACCGCAGGATCAGCTCCGTCGACACGCCGTCGCGGGGCGCACGTCGCGTGGCGCGGAGGACGGCGCGGTGGCGCCCGCGGTTGGCGAGGATCGTGACTCGCTTCCGGTGGAGTTGCGCGCGTGTTGAGCTCAACCTGCCGACGGGCACGGCTGCCAGTTCTGCGATGCGCAGTAGCGTCGAAGCTGGCCTCGCGCCGTGGTCCACGGTGACGCGCGCTAGGTCGGCTGCTGACTGGCGGCGGGCCGGCCCGGTGAGCGATCGCCGGAGCAGTTCGCTGCGGGCTGCTCGAATGTCACCAAGGGTCAGGCGCATGGCCGTTCGGGCTCGCGGGATCACGTCAAGCGTCGGCCACGTGAAAGTCGACGGTGGAGCCAGGAGTGACTCCACCTCGGAGTCCGGCATGGCGACGAGGCCGTGGTCGACGCAGAAGCGAACGAAGTCGTAGGAAGGATTCGGCCTGGTACCCGTCGAGCGGTTCGGCGGGAAGCTGAGCCGGCCGCCGGCGTCGACGTCACGCAACATCGCTCGCCGCCGGGTGACGTCGGCGTGCTGGTCCTCGTCGGTCTCGTCGTTGAAGCCGAACCAGTGCACGGTGCTCGCCGTCGCCAAGACGTCGTTCCAGATCGGGCGGAAGTCGAGATCGTTTCCGCTGTAGCCGACGAACAGGACGGCACGACCAAGAACGTGATGTCGGAGCGTGTTGACCCAGTCGAGGTCCAGTGGGCTGAGCACCTGCTCAGCCGTGAAGACCAGCGGTCCACCGAAGGTGCCGTGCGGCTTCAGGACGTCCGCTTCTTCTGCTGGTGATTGCGGCCACGCTGAGACGCGGAGCGGCGACATGGCGGCGTCCTCGATGAGATGGTCGAAGTTGACAGTCCAGACCTTGGCGCCACCGCCGGCGAGCGCCGCGACGACGCGATGGGCGGCGTTCGGGGAGGAGCGACCAAGACCATCCTCGAGCCAACCCTCGACCGGCACACCAGCCGCATGCAACGCCGACAGGAACGGCTCGGGCAGCAACGCGCTCGCCACGGTGTGGCGCGCCGTGCCGACACGGCTATCGCCGCCGACGAAGTCGTCCAGTCCGGCGGCGCAGAGAACGGCCGAGCGGACCTCGGGGAACGTAGGAAGGTTCGAGGGCATTGAGCGGGAGAGGCCAGCCCCGGCGAACACGAAGATCTCGTTCGACCTCATCGCTGACAGTCCACCACGCCTGTTCACGACCCAGCCCGCTGCCGCCGAGACGAGACACGCGAGCTGTCTGCCGGCTCTTCTACTGTTCTTCTACTGTGCGGCACGGAACGGGGTGTCGCGCAGCGACACGGACCGGGACGACGGATCTCATAACCCGAAGGTCGTGGGTTCAAATCCCACCCCCGCCACCAACGAGTGAGTGAAGGCCCAGGTCAGCGACCTGAGCCTTCACGCTTCATTCGTCCTTCTATACCAGCGGTGGTCGAGCTCGACGTCACCGCCGAACACGACGCAGCGGTGATCAGCCCGACGACCGGAGTGTTCCAGCCGCTCATGCAGCTTCGCTTCGACCTCCCGGGTGTCAGCGTGCGGCGCATCGACGCGGCCGGCGGATCGCTCTCACATCGATGCCACCGCGACCGGACACCCCCGCCAGATCGCCTGTCAAGCCGAGGAGATCGTCAGCTCTCGGCTTCAGGCGTTCTCACAGTTGGCGCGCCTGCTGCCAGGCTGATCGCCGGTCCGTACGCGCGGCCGCCTGCGTCCGTCACGAACGCCGTTCCTGGTCGAGGAAGTCGACGACGGCAGCGGTGAAGAGGTCGTTCTGATCTCCGGCAACCATGTGAGCGGCATCGGCGACATCGACGTGGCGTGCATGCGGAACTGCCTCGAGCAGCTCACGCGCTCCTTCGTGGCTCACCAGATCGCTGAGGGCGCCACGGATCAGCAGCGTCGGCACCCGCAGCCGTCGAGCCGCATCGGTCAGGTCGCGCCGCAACCGCTCGGTCCGGTCCCGCAGGGCCGTCGGGTCCCCGCCCACGATGTCGTGCTTGTCGGTGAGGAACCGGACATCCCACCTCCATCGCCAACGTCCGTCGTCGCACTCGCGGAGCGTCCGTTCGAGACCGCTGACGCTGGCCGTTCGACGGCGGTGGGGCAGGTAGTCGGCGATCGCTCGGGCTGCGTCGTCGAGGGACGCGAAACCTTCAGGATGCGCGGCCATGAATCCGACGATCCGTTCGACGCCAACCGGCTCCAGTCGGGGCGTCACGTCGACGAGGACAACCCCGGCATAGAGCTGCCCGTCGACCAGCCCCTGCGCGGTGAGAGCTGCGAGGCCACCCAGTGACGCGCCGACAACGAAGGGCGCCATCGGGAGCTGCTCCACCACTGCGATCACGTCCCCGGCGAAGTCGGTGATCTCGTAGCCGCCACTCGCCGGCCAGTCGCTGTCGCCATGACCGCGCAGGTCCATCGCGATCGTCCGCCACCCTCGAGCCGCGAGCACGACTGCAGTCGCGCCCCAAGCGTGTCGGGTCTGGCCGCCCCCGTGGAGAAGCAGGACCACGGGCGCGGCGGATTCGCCGCGTTCGTCGGCGACGAGGCGCACGCTGTCGGCGGCGCGGAACTCGATGCGACGGACGGGCGGTGCGATCCGCTGGTGTTCAGCCACGATCGACCAGCGCCGGGGTGTCGGAGTCGACCGCCACGCTGACCTCCTCGGCCAGTACTGCGCGTGCCGCGGGACCTTCGGCGTCGACGCTGATCCTCGGTAGCAGCCGGTCCAGCCAGTTGGGGAGCCACCAGTTCGCCCTGCCGAGCAACTCCATCGTCGCCGGCACCAGCACCGTGCGCACGACCGTGGCGTCGATGAAGATCGCGGTTGCCAGGCCGAGTCCGAACAGCTTGGTCGTGCGATCCTCCGCGAGCACGGCCGCGCCGAAGACGGCCACCATGATCGCTGCCGCGGCGGTGATGACGCGGGCTGTCGCGGCGAGGCCGTCGGCTACGGCGAGGCCGTCGGCTACGGCGAGGCCGTTGTCGTTGACGCGCAGGTACTCCTCGCGGATGCGGCTGATGAGGAAGACCTCGTAGTCCATGGAGAGGCCGAACAGAACGGCGAACAGCAGCATCGGGATGAACGATTGGATCGGCCCTGTCCGGTCGATGCCGATCACGCCGGCGGCCCACCCCCACTGGAACACGGCGACGATCACGCCGTAGGCGGCGCCGATCGACAGGACGTTCATGGCGACCGCCTTCAGTGGGATCACCACGGAGCGGAACACGATCGTGAGGAGCAGGAACGACAAGCCCAAGACGACCGCGATGAAGATCGGCAAACGCTCGGTGAGCGTGACGCCAAGGTCCTCGAAGATCGCGGTGACGCCGCCCACGCTCACCTGCATCGGCGTCGCGGCGGTCACGGAAGGGATGACGTCGTCGCGGAGCCGGTTCATCAACTCGAGGGTCGCCTCGTCCTGTGGGGCCGTGGTCGGGAACACGGTCACGACGGCGACGTCGCCGGCGGGGTTGAACTGCGCGGGCGCTACGGCGGCGACACCCTCGACGCCACGCAACGCATCGGTGAGGCCCTGCACGTCGGCGCCATTGCCGCGTGGGACTTCGGCGACCACGAGCAGGGGGCCGTTGAAACCGGGCCCGAACCCGGCGGCGAGGAGGTCATAAGCGCGGCGGGCGGTCTTGGTCGTCGGGTCCGATCCCGCGTCGCCCGACCCGAGCCGCAACGAGAGTGCTGGCGCAGCGAGCGCAAGGAGAACAGCGAGGCCAACCACCGCGAAGAGCCAGGGTCGGCGCTGCACGAGCCGGCTCCATCGGAACCACGTCGTCGCACGATGCCCGGCCTCGTCGACCCGTCGTCCCGGCACCCTCAGGCGGTCGATGCTGGCGCCCATGAACCCGAGCAGCGCGGGCACCAACGTCAAGGACGCGGTCACCGCGATCAACACCGTCACCGCGGCACCCAAGGCGAGCGAGCGCACCACCGGGACGCCCATCAGGAGCATGCCGCATAGCGACACCACGACGGTCAGGCCGGCGAAGACCACCGCGCGGCCCGCGGTCGAAAGGGCCGCCCCGGTCGAAATCTCGGGCTCGAGGCCGAGATGCAGGCCCTGTCGGTAACGGGTCACGATGAAGAGCGCGTAATCGATCCCCACCCCGAGCCCGATCAACGTGGCCAGCCGCGGCCCGAAGTCCGACACGTCGATGACGTTGGCGAGCAGGGCCATCCCCGACAGCGCGATGGCCAGCGAGAAGAGCGCCGTGATGATCGGCAACCCCATCGCGACGACGGAACCGAAGCTCACCAGCAGCACGACGACCGCGACGACCAGCCCGATGCGTTCGCCCCGACCACCGGGTCCCTCTATGTCGGCGAACTGGATGACCCGCCCACCCAACTCGACCTGCAACCGATCACTCGACGCTCCGGCGGCCAACGCCTTGAGGTCATCGACCGTCGAGCCGTCACGCAGGTCCGGAGCGCGCACGTCGAACTGCACCGTGGCAAAGCCGATCGTGCCATCCGCCGACACGCGGCGGGACCCCTCCGCGTACAGGCTGGCGACATCGACGACGTGCTCGACCCCCGCGACAGACGCGAACAACGACTCGAGCTCGGCCCGCACGGTCGGGTCGTCGAGGCCGGTGTCGGCCCGGACGACGATGTCTGCCGTGTCTCCCGAGCGCGCCGGGAACCGTTCCCGGAGCAGGTCGAAGGCGCGCTGTGACTCCGAGCCCGGTACCGAGAAGTCGGTCGACGTCTCACCGCCTCCGAGCCGTGCCGCGGCAACGAGCGCGAGCAACACCACTACCCAGACAGAGAGAACGAGGCGGCGACGCCGATGGCACCACCGGCCGAGCTGCTCCACGCACCCTCCTCCTCGGTTGGAGACCGGTGTTGGAATAGTATTCCAACAGTGGATTGCAGACAGGAGGAGGTGTTGTGCGAGCTGTACCCGTGGGGATGAGTGAGCGGCTGGGAGCTGCCGTCTCGACGTTCGCGGAGCTCGGCTTCGACCGGACGCGCATCGAGGACCTCACGCAGGCCACGGGAATCCCGAGCTCGACCCTCTACTACTACTTCTCCGGGAAGGACGACGTTCTCGCCTTCCTGCTCCGCTCCTGGCTCGAGGACGTCACAGCCGCAGTCGTCGACGCGGTCGCCGAACAGGGATCGGCACGCGACCGGCTCGAGCGGGTCGTACGGGAGCAGCTTCGCCTCGTGCGAGAGAACCCCGACACCTGCAGAGTTCTCCTTGCCGAGCTCGGCCGAATCGCCCGGCTCCAAGACGTCGCCGCGCAAGTCCATGCGGCGTTTCACCGTCCTGTCGAGGAGCTACTACGAGAGGGAGCCAACGATCGATCGATCCGGCCCGTCGACGTGGAGGCCGTTACCGCCTCGATCTACGGCGCCGTGATGATCGCCGGACTCCACTACATCGTCGCCGGGCGAACCGACGCCATCGACGACGTCGCCGACGAGATCGTCGGCTTCGTCGAGCGCGGTGTCCGCTGAGCGAACGCCCTGCCATCCAGGAGGAGGCAATGGCATCGATCAAGTGCGACAACTGCGGCGAGATGATCGCCCTCTCCTCCGGCACCGGATCGGTCGGTGCCAAGCGCTTCACCTGCCCCCGCTGCGGTCACGTCACGGACTTCGGACGGCGCCGCAGCAGTGACGTCGACGAGCCTCCCCAGAACCGACCGCGTGACACCGAGAGGGACGACGTCGAGTGAAGATCAGCTCTGTGCCGCGTGCACCTCAAAGCACCGAACCCGACTCGGAACCGCGACATGCTGTCGGCGCTACGCGGCACGCTCTGCCGGCCGTGCTCTCCTCCCACTCCGAAGCCGCTCGTGCAGCTGGGAGCGGTGCTGATGAGAACTGATCCAGCGCTGGCTCTGACCGGAAGACGATGCGTGCCGCGGCGGCTTCGCGCCGCCGGCTTCGAGTTCGACCATCCGACGCTCGAGTCGGCGTTGGAGGACCTGCTCAGACGACCTGACGAACCCCGACGGCGCAGGACATGGTGCGGGAAGCCAGGACTGGCCACCAACGGTCACGCGAACGGACGTCCTGAGTCGTCCTCGAACGGGTGCGACGTGACGTAGTTCCCAAGAGACTCCAGGAGCGCTTTGGCGCGCTGTCCCTGCTCGTAGACGTGCAAGTCGACGCGCCGCGTTAGCAGCGAGGCGTACCAGTCGTCATCCCGATAGCCGAAGATCCCGATGAAGTCGTCCAGCTCGCCTCCGGCGACGAGCTCACGGGCGCGGGAGACGATGCTGGCTGCATCAGCGAGCCGGACCTGCGACTGGTGGGACACGTTCGGATCGAGGGTGACATCGAGTCCCGCCGCCTCGGCGAGTCGACGCGCTGCAGCCGCCGACTTCGAGTCATCGGTGAGCATGTCCGGAACTCCGAGGCAGCGGTAGATCAGCCGATCGTTGGCCACGATGTATCACTCCGTCCTGCGAAGATCGAGCAGTCGCACGGGTTGGCTGGAGTCATGATGGCCGCGAGGAAGGTGTTCATCTCATCGGTTCGGCGAGGGCTGGAGGAGGAGCGCGACTCGCTGCCCGCGCTGATCAAGGCCGTCGGCCATCTGCCGCGCCGGTTCGAGGACTTCACGGCACAGCCCCAGCCGTCGCGCGACGCGTGCTTGGCCGGTGTCGAGGATGCCGACGTCTACCTCCTGCTCCTCGGACCGCACTACGGCGACCCCATCTTCGATTCAGGTCTGTCGCCGACCGAGGAGGAGTGGACGGTCGCGAGACGACGCGGGATCCCGATCCTGGTGTTCCGCAAGCTCAACGTCGACCTCGATAGTGCGCAGATGGCGTTCGCGAAGCGTGTCGAGGACTACGTCACGGGGCGGTTCCGCGACACGTTCTCGACGACGGCAGATCTGTTGCCGAAGGTTGCCGAGAAGCTTCGCGATCTCGACCAAGAGACTGGGCCGCTCGTCTGGGTGCCGCTCGAGCGCCCCGCGAGCCCAGAGTGGATCATCACCGAGGAGCAACTTCGATACATCGGGGTCGGTCCGACGGTCGAGCTCCACGTTCTGCCTCTCGGGGTGATTGGTCGCGTCTCGGCCACTGAGTTGGAGCGCGCGCCGGACCGCCTGGCCCGCGTGGGCCGCGATCACGGTCTGTTCGGGACGGGCGATGCCCTGGAACTCCGCGGCGGCGAGGATCGTGCCTATGCGGCTCGTGCGGCTTCCAGGGACTTGCGGGCTGCTGGCATCGCGGTGAACCGGGGACACCAGGTCAGCCTCTGGTCAGAACTTCCGCGGGACTCCATGGGCAGCATCCTCGACAAGGCCGACCTCGCCGACCGGCTCGGCCATCTCATCCGCATCGCAGCGGAGCTTCTGCCAGCTGGCGTGGATCAGGTGGCGTTCGCCGTGGGGCTCGGGCCCACGCAGATGATCTCCGAGGGAGACATCCGTGACCTCGGGCGGCGCAGTAGCGCCTCGATGGGGATGGGGGACCGGCTCATCAGGATCGACGGAGAGGACGCCGTACCGGCGTCAGTCATTGTGCGAGCGTCGGATGAGATCGCCGCCGAGCTCGCCACCCGCCTGGTCTTGCGGTTCCGAGCGCGTTGATCGCGCACGTTGATCGGAGCGAATGATCGACATCCCGAATGACGTCGTCGGCTACCACGGAACGGAGCGGTCCGTCGTCCCGCGCCTTCTGGCGCGAGACATCCAGCAGAGCGACCAGCACTTCGAGTGGCTTGGGATGGGCTTCTACCTGTGGCAGGACTCACCGTGGCGCGCTCGCCAGTGGGCTCACGAGCGCTTCGGTGACGCGGGAGCAGTCCTCGCGGTTCGGATCACGCTCGAGGGCTGCATGGATCTGCTCAACCCGCACTGGCAGGACCACCTCCGAGACGCCGATGCTCAGTTCGTCGCTGAGCGCCTGGCGGCGGGTCTCGACGTTCCGGCGAACCGCCCGAGCGGGAACCGGGCTCGTGACTGCGCCACGATCAACTGGTACTGCGACCGTGCCGCCGAGGACGGTCTGCACATCCGTTCGGTCCGCGCCATCTTCGAGGAGGGCGATCCGATCTTCGAGGCGTCGGCGATCCGCTCGCAGTCCCACACGCAGATCGCCGTCCGAGACCCCTCGGTTATCCTTGAGATCGAGGAAGCCTCATGGTGAAGATCCAGGACCCGACGGTCGCGTTCTCGCAGGTGGTCACAGCGCGCCGTCAGTCGACAGCAGCGTCCACGGGTGAGCGCTTCCGTCTCGGCCTCCACGGCCTTGAGTGCGGGTCGGTATCTCCTGCCGCCGAGCGCGCGGCGGTCATCGGCGCCAGCGCATGGGCCCTCAAGGCCGAACAGGTCGAGGGGACCGTCGAATTGATCGGGCTGGTTGGAGGTCTCCTTGCCGACCTCGGGTTCCAGGTGTGCCCGATCGGGGCCGACGCTCGGCCGCAGCGACCGTCACTCGTTGTGTGGGTCTGCGGTGACGAGACAGAGTCCGACGAGTATCGGCAGCTCGCTGCGATGGGCGTTCCCGGCCTCTCGATCGGCTCCTGCGTCGAAGGGCTCGACGCCTGGTCATTCATCACTACCGACGAGGTCGAGGACCGGAACGAGTTCATCCGGTTCTTCGTCGACGAGGTCGAGGCGCTTCTCTCCGCGCCAAACGTGTCAAACAACTTGTCAAACGAACCACGACGGACCGACCCGGACGACGCCGGACGGCCGGACGCCGAGAAGGCCGCTGACCTGCACCAACACGGACGTAGGCGGACCAGGCCGGACCAGCGACACCCCGACTCTGGGGGCTCATAACCCGAAGGTCGCAGGTTCAAATCCTGCCCCCGCCACCAACGAAAGTGCAGTTCAGAAGGGGTTTCCCACGCCGGGGAGCCCCTTCGCTGCTTCCGGGAGGTGGTCGGATGTCATCACTTTGTCATCACCCCGATGCCTCGACCGATGCCGGGGCGCCTGTGGTCGACCTTGTTGCCATCCGCGTCGAACGGATCGCTCGCGCGCTCGAGGACGAACTGCGCAGAGCAGGCGTTGCGCGCGTCCGCCTCGCTGACGTCGGCGATCCGGACACATGGCGGCGCGGCGCGCGCGCCGCAGCGAAAGCGCTCGGTTGGCGAATCCGCACCGGGACCTCCGGCGAGTACGCCTGGGCTGCCTCCGCTGACTGGCCGTCGTCCCCGGACGCGGACCGGCGTGCGGCGAACCTCCTCGCGTCGCTGATCTTCGACGGGCAGAGCTGACAGCGGCTCGGAGGTTCAACCGTCCGTTTCGCCGAAGATCAGTTCGGCGACGCGTGTGGCCGCTTCGCGGTCCAGCTGTGGGACGGCCTTCGTGTACACGTCCAGCGTGAACGCCACGGTTGCGTGGCCGAGCCGAGCACTGACCGTCTTGGGATCGACGCCTGCGCGAAGGGCGAGTGTGGCGTAGGTGTGCCGGAGATCATGTAGGCGGACGCGACGCAGGCCGAGACGCGCGACCGTCCTGTTGAAGAGCTGCGAGAAAAGGTCCGGGTGCACCGGGCGGCCGTCGTCCCGCGCGAAAACCAGGTCGTGGTCCTCATACGACCCCTCGTGTGCGGCGCGGCGCTCCCGTTGCTTGGCCCGATGCTCTCGCAGCACAGCGACGGTTGGGTCGTCGAGAGAGATCGTGCGACGGCCGCGAGCCGTCTTCGGCTCGCTGTAGACCACCTCGTACGCAACGTTGATCACTGTTTGGCGGACGGCCACGGTCCTGGCCTCGAGGTCGACATCGGACCATCGCAGGCCCAGGACCTCGCCGCGCCTCATTCCGGTCGACGCCGCGAGCACGAATGCCGGCGCAAGGAAGTGGTCGCGCACCGCCTTCAAGAACACACGGAGCTCCTCCGGTGTCCATGTCTCCATCTCCCGCTCGCCGGGCCCGGGCACCCTCGGAGCATCCGCGTCGAGCGCCGGGTTGCGCGTGATCAGCCGCTTGCGAACCGCGTCCTGGAGCGATTTGCGGACGATCACGTGGACGTTCCGAACGGTCTTTGGCGAAAGGCTCCTCCCGCCGGCTCCGCCTTGTGTCAAGAGGTGGGCGTAGAACCGATCGAGGCGGGCTGCATCCAACTCCTGCAGCCGCACGCCGCCGATGTGCGGGACGATGTAGGTCGTCACGCGGCGGAGGTAGTCGTCGAAGGTAGATGCGCGGAGCCGTTGCTTCTGAGCCGGTAGCCACAGGTCGAGGAGGTACTGGCCGAGCGTCGTCCTGTCTGGCGAGACATACGTGCCCGACTGCAATGACTCGAGGACGGTCGTCAGGTACGCGACCGCCTCTCGCTTCGAGCTGAATCCGCCCTTCGATCGTTGCCGTCGCGATCCTTCGGCACTGCGTTCGTACCAGTACGCGGTCCAACTCCCGCCCTGGTAGCCCCCATTGGGAAGTCGTTTGCCGCCGCGGTTGCGGACGAAGCCCTTCACGCTCATCTCCGATGCCGAGAAGACGTTCTGAGGGCTGGAAGCCGAGCCGCGTCCTCCGGGTGCTCCGGCTCGGACGAGGTGCCCGTATCGTACGTCGCTGGCAGGGCACCGTCGGTGAGCAGGCGCGCCAGGGGAGCCGTCGGCACCCGGATGACACGGCCCACACGAACGACCGGCACCGGGAAGGAGCCGGTCTGGATGGCGCGGTATCCGGTCTTGCGGTCGATTCCCAGCAGCGCGAAGGCTTGCTCTGCAGTGAGCACTGGTCGGCTGAGGTCGACCACAGCGGTGGTGGACGTTTCGAGATCGATGGTCATCACGCCACCTCCGGGCAGAGCCCGTACGTGCTGCGTGTGATGAGTTGGAGCCGGCGCTCGGCGCGTCGGCGGTGGGCTCGCACGGTGCCCGGGCGCTGATCCCGCTCGGCCGCGATGCTGCGGGTGCTGACGTCCTGAACCCGATGGGCGAGGACGAGCTCGGCCTCGGCGGGCGAGAACCGCAGGGTGTCGAGGGCGTCCTGGACGACCTCCTGCAGCTCGTCGGACGGCGACGGCTCGTCGGCTGCGGCGACGTGCGCGAGGTCCTCGGCTGCGATCCGCTGCCCCAGCGCGTGCTCCTCGCGTGCCTGTCGAGCCCTGGCCCGGTGGAGCCGGTTCTGGACGTCGGCGACGATGTTGGCCGCCGGCCGGTCGACGCGGCAGGCCGGGTACGTCACGATCCGTTCGATGGCGGCGGCGACGACCATGCTGGCTGCCTCCTCCCATCCCCACCACGCCCGGTAGGTCGAGGCGACCCGGCTCAACCCCGGCCGGACGGCCTGGAGCACGACCCGGCACGCGTCGCGGTCGGCGCCGCCGAGGACGACCAAGCGATAGACGAGCCGGTCGCGGCCGTCGGGGTCGATGCGGTCCTGCATGGCCGCGAGCAGCTCGTCCATCCCCGTGACGGGCGGGACGGCGTGGCGCTCCTGCCAGCGCCGGAGTGCCCGGTGGGCGGCGGGGGACGAGCAGTACGCCGCCCAGTCGCGGTCCAGTAGAGCGAGGGCGTCGGTCACAGTTGCCTCCTTGTCGTCGGGGATTGCGTCCGACGGTGCGGAGGGCGGGTCAACGGAACCCTCAACGCCCGACGTGATCGAGCCGCGAGCGCGGTCAACGTTTCCGGTGACCGACATCGCATGCGGTCAACGGACCTGTTGAGGGACCTATCGCACGATCACCGCGAGAGGTACGATTCGCGCGCTCAGGAGGAGACACGCACGTCCGGCGTTGAGGCGCTCGCTGCCGCCTCGAGCGGCTTCGGGGCGGCGGGACCGCCGCCTGTCTCGTCGTGCGTGCCCGCAGCGAGCCCTTCCCCGCGGAGAAACCCATCGCGATCCGGGTCCCGGGATGCACGTATAGCGGTCACGGGATCCGTTGACGGAAGGAGCGCCATGCCTCGACACCGGTCGAGGTCGCGACGGCTCATGGCCGGAGCAGTCGTCTCTCTCGTCGCGCTCGCCGGCTGCGGCGGCGACGACGGCGATGCCCGTGCCACGACGACCACGTCGACCTCGCGGCCGTCGCAGACCACGACGACCGTCGCTGACCCGCAGCAGGAGGTCCTCGAGGCCTACGAGGCGTTCTGGGACGGCTACCTCGTAGCGGCCGACCCCATGAACCCGGAGCACCCGGTGCTCGCTGAGGTGGCGACGGGAGAGGAGCTCGGTCAGCTTCGCGGTGCGTTCCTCGCCCGCCTGTCGGCGGGGGAGGTCATCCGGGGCGACCTGGACCTCGCCCCGGAGGTCGTCGAGGTCAACGGGAGCGACGCGATCGTCCGCGACTGCTACCTGGACCGGACCGGGATCTACGACGCCGCGTCGGGCCAGCGCAAGGACACCGAAAGCGGGGTCCGGCATCTCGTGACCGTGCGCCTCGTCCGCGAGGGCGAGGCATGGAAGGTCGCCTCGATCACGCGTGAGGGTGACGGATGCACGCCTGGGGACGCCTCGTAGTCGCGGGACTCGCCGGAACCGCGGCGCTCGCCGCCCTCGCTTCGCCCGCGCACGCCGACGGCACCGGCGACGCCTGGACCGACGGGACCCACGTCGGGACCGAGGCGTCCTCGGGCGGCAGCGGTGACGCCGTCACGGGTGGCGGTGGCCGCTCGAACTGCGAGTGGGTGCGGCTGAGCGAGGACCACGCAAGCACCGCCGATCGCATGGCCGACTCTGGGTGGGGCCCGCCCCGGGGGCAGGAGCCCGGCGCGTGGTACCGGCGGATCTGCTACCACGAGAACGGCACGTCGACGGGGACGATCCACTGGGTCAACGACCGCGTTGACCCGGCCGCGCTGGCCCAGCAGGCGGCCGACCGCGTGCCGATCCCGCTGCCCGGCGTCCATGTGAACCCGTCGCCGTCCGAGGGCGCCGTCGTCGGCGTCCCCACGTGGCTGTGGGTCGACCCGGCGGCGTGGCGGCCGGTCACCGCCCAGGCGTCGGCGGGCACCGTGACCGTGACCGCGACCGCGGCGCCCCGCCGCGTGGTGTGGGACATGGGCAACGGCGATCGGGTGATCTGCGACGGGCCGGGGACGGCCTACGACCCCAGCCGCCCCGGCGATGAGCAGTCCACCGACTGCTCGTACACCTACCGGCGGTCCTCGGCGGGCGCGGCCGGCGACGTCTACACGGTCACAGCGACCGTCGTCTGGGAGGTGACGTGGTCGGTCACCGGCGCGCCCGGCGGCGGCAGCCTCGGCACGTCGCCCCGATCCGAGAGCATCCAGCTGCCGGTCAAGGAGATCCAGGCGGTGAACCGGTGACGGCAAGGAGGTCGCCATGACGGTCCCCACAGCCGCGCCCCCCGGCCCCGACGGCCGCGGCACGCTGCTCCCTCGCGGCCCGTCGGCCAGCACGCAGGCGGTGGCGCGCCATCGTGGCCGCATCGCGGCGGGCGTGGCCCTCCTGGCCGCGAGCGCGGTCCTCGCCGTGCTCGTCTACGGCAACCTCGGGGACCGCACGACCGTGCTCGCCGCGGCCCGCACCATCGAGCCCGGAGCCGTCATCGAGGACGGCGACCTGACGGTCGTCAGGGTCGCCGCGGAGAGGGACGTCGCCACGGTGCGGGCCTCGCGGCGCTCCGAGATCGTAGGAAGGCGAGCCGCGTTCGGCGTGCCAGCCGGGGCGCTGCTCACGCCGGGCAGCGTCACCGACGATCCGACCGTCCCGGTCGGCAGCACCGTGATCGGCGCGGTGGTGAAGCCCGGCCAGTACCCGCTCGGCCTCCGCGAGGGGGATCCGGTCCTCGTCCTCATTGCTGGAGACAGCGCCTCCCGTGACGCGGTCGATGCCCTCATCGTGTCCGTATCCACCCGGTCGACCCCGGACGGCACGGCGATCTCGTTGGCCGTGCCGGCTGCCGACGCCCCCGAGCTCGCACGCGCAGGCGCAGAGGGGCGCCTCCTCCTCACCCAGCCGGTGCGATGACGTCGATCGCACTCGCGTCCGTCAAGCACTCGCCCGGTGTGACGACCGCCGCGGTCGCTCTGGCGGCGGCCGCAGGCGCCGACGCCGTCGTGGTCGAAGCAGACCCGTCCGGCGGCGATGTCGCTGCCCGCGCCCGCCTTGCCCTCGAGCCGGGGCTGCTCACGCTCGCGGCGGCGGCGCGCCACCCGATGACGCCGCTCGACCTGCCGCCCCATGCGCAGCCACTTCCCGCCGGCGGGTCGGTCGTCGTGGCGCCCGCCGCCCCCGAGCTCGCTGCGTCCGCGGTCGCGACGGTCGCTTCCCGGCTGCCGCAGGCTCGCGGCGCCTTCCTGGTGCTCATCGACTGCGGCCGGCTCGTCGCGGGGTCGCCCGCCGAGGCCGCCGTGCGCGGAGCGGATGCGCTTGTCGTGGTCACCGAGCCGACAGTCGCCGCGGTCGAGCACCTGCGGGCCCGGCTGCTGTTCCTTCGCGACCTGAACGAGTCGCTGTCGCTGCTCCTCGTGGGAGACCGGCCGTACGGTCCGGGCGAGATCGGAGCGACGCTCGGCGTCCCGGTGGCCGGCGTCCTGGCGGTGAACCCCCGCGCCGTAGCCGCGGTCTACGCGGGTGGCGGGGCCGCGCGGTCGCTGCTCGTCCGTTCCGCGCGCAGCACCCTCGACGGGCTGCTCGCCGCGCGCGCCGGTACCGAGGAGGTGACCGCGTGACGGGCGCCGCCGCGGTGGACGAAGCGCTCGTGGCGAGGCTCCGCGCCGCGGTCGCGTCGGAGCTCACGGCGCGGACCACCGGGTCGATGCTGTCGGTCGGGCGGCGCCTCGACCGTGACGACCAGGCGGCGCTGGCCCGGGAGCTCATCAACCAGCAACTCGAGCGCTACGCGCAGGAGTGCCTCTCGGCCGGCCGCCCCGTGCTCACCGAGGCCGAGGAGGAGGCGCTCGCCACCGCGGTCTTCGACCGCATCTTCAACCTGGGGCGGCTGCAGCCGCTGCTCGACGACGAGCGCGTCCAGGAGATCATCGCCAACGGCCACGACCAGGTGTTCCTGGAGTACGAGGACGGCACCAAGCAGCCCGGCCCGCCGCTGGCCGCGAGCCAGGCCGAGTTCATCGAGCTGCTCCGGGAGATCGGCCGCCGCTACGGGCTCTCCGAGCGCGAATTCAACCCCAGCCACCCGTCGCTCAACCTCCAGCTCCCCGACGGGAGCCGGCTCTTCGCCGTCGCCTGGGTCTGCGACCGCCCCTGCCTCGCGATCCGCCGCCACAGGCTGATGAAGGTCACCCTCGCCGACCTTCAGCGGCTCGGCTCGATCGACGGCAACCTCCGATCGTTCCTCTCGGCGGCGGTCAGGGCGCGCAAGCAGATCATCATCGCGGGGGCCACCGGCGTCGGGAAGACGACCATGCTCCGCGCCCTCGCCAGCGAGATCCCGCCTGAAGAGCGGATCGTCACCATCGAGACGGAGCTCGAGCTCGGCCTCGACCGGTTCCCAGAGCTCCACCCCGACTGCGTCGCCCTCGAAGCGCGGGAGGCCAACGTCGAGGGCGTCGGCGCGGTCACTGCCGCCGACCTGGTCCGCATGTCGCTGCGCATGCGCCCCGACCGGGTGATCGTCGGCGAGGTCAGGGGCGCCGAGGTGATCCCGATGCTCAACGCGATGAGCCAGGGCAACGAGGGATCCATGTGCACGGTCCACGCCGACTCGTCGGCCACCGCGTTCAACAAGCTCGCCCTCTACGCCATGCAGGCTCCCGAGCGGCTGCCCATCGAAGCGACCGCCCTGCTGGCGTCGGCCGCGATCGATCTCGTCGTGTTCAGCACCCGACGGGGCAGCGACCGCTTCGTCGCGAGCGTCCGCCAGGTCGTGGGCGCCGACGGGCCGCGGCTCGTGACCAACGAGCTGTTCGCCCCCGGACCGTCCGGCCGGGCCGAGCAGGCGATGCCGATCCCGTCGGACCTGCTCGCCGACCTCGCTCCGCTCGGCTACTCCCAGCCGGGGATCCGCACCGGGAGCCTGGCGTGACGATCCTCGCCGCTCTCACGGGCCTTTGCGCCGCCGCCGGGGTCCTCCTCACCGCCGACGGCCTCCGCCGGCGCCCCCGCCCGGCCCGACGGCCGGCGGCAACCGTCCTACCCGCGGACGCTCGGCGGCGCACCGCGGCCGCGGTCGCCGTCGCCTTCCCGGCGCTGGTCCTGACGCGCTGGCCCGTCGTCGCCGTCGCCGCCGCGGCGCTCGGCTGGTTCTGGACGGACCTCTTCGGAGGTAGAGCGGCTCGCGAAAACGCGATCGCCCGCACCGAGGCCATCGCCGGCTGGACCGAGATGCTTCGCGACACCCTCGCCGGGGCGCACGGCCTGGAGCAGGCCATCCTGACTACCGCCGACGTCGCCCCGGTGCCCATCCGGCGTGAGGTGCTCGCGCTCGCCGTGCGGCTCGAGCGGGAACCGCTCGACCGCGCGCTCCGGGTGTTCGCCGACGACCTCGCTCACCCGAGCGGCGACCTCGTGGTCACCGCCCTGGCGCTCGCCGCGCGCGGCGGTGCGGGTGACCTGAACGAGCTGCTCGGCACGCTCGCTCTGTCGGCGCGCGAGGAGGCGGCCATGCGTATGCGTGTCGATGCCGCCCGCTCCCGGCTCCGCACCGCGGTGCGTGTCATCGCGGCGGTCACCGCCCTGACCGCCGTGGGCCTGATCGTGCTCAACCGCTCGTACCTCGACGTCTACGCGACCGCGGTCGGCCAGCTCGTCGTTGCGGCCGTCGCGGTCACGTGGGCGGGCGCGCTGTGGTGGCTGGACCGCATGAGCAGGTTCCTTGCGCCGGAACGCTTCCTCGCCCCCACCGCGGAGAACGCCCCGTGACCGCCGCGCTCGTGGTCGGTCTCGCCGCCGGTGCCGGCCTGATCCTCATCGCGTCCGGGTTGGCGCCGGCGCCCGCACCGCTGGCCCGCGAGCTCCAGGCGTTGCACCGGCCGAGGCGCCTCCAGCCGGCCGGCACCGGGCGGCTCGCCGCGCAGGTCGGTCGACCACTGGTCCGGACGGCGATGGGCCGGCGCCTGAGCGAGTCGTTCGCTGCGGACCTCCGCATCACCGGCACGACCGCGGAAGCGCATCTCGCCGAGCGGCTGGGCGTCGCCGTCACCGCGTTGCTGTGGGCACCCTGCACCACGGCACTCATGCGGCTGGCGGGCGCCGACCTCGGCTGGCAGCTTCCCGTCTGGACCTCTCTGCTCCTGGTGCCGGTGGGGTTCGCGTACCCGTCGCTCTCGCTGAAGTCGAAGGCGGCCGAGCGCCGGCGCTCGTTCCGGCACGCGTTCAGCGCATTCCTCGACGTGGTCTCCGTCAGCCTCGCGGCCGGCCGCGGCGTCGACACGGCGTTGCATGACGCCGCCAACGCCGGCCAGGGATGGCCGTTCCAGGAGCTGCGGCGCGCGCTCGTCGAGGCGCAGCTCCACGGCCACACGCCATGGAGCGCGCTGCATCGCCTCGGCGACGAGCTCGCCGTTCCAGAACTCGGCGAGCTCGCGGCCAGCGCCGCCCTCGCCGGATCGGAGGGCGCACGGGTCCGGGCGTCGCTCGCGGCCAAGGCGCGGACCCTGCGGCTCCGAGGACAGCTGGAGGTCGAGAGCGCAGCGCAGTCGGCCAGCGAGCTGATGTCGCTGCCGGTCGTCCTGCTGATGTTCGGGTTCGTCGTCTTCCTCGGCTACCCGGCCATCGCCCACGTCCTGCAGGGGATCTGACCATGGGGGACCAGAACACGGAAGGAAGGTACGGATGGAGGTAGCGGTAACGGCATCGCTCGCCGCCGTGGTCGCGGGAGCAGCGCTCCTCTTGTGGCGCAGGCCCGACCTCCGGGAACGGCTGCATCTGGACGACGAGCGCGGCGAGGTCACCGAGAAGGTGATCATCACCGCGCTCTTCGCCGCGCTGGCGCTCACGGCCGCGACGATCATCACGCTGAAGGTCACCGACAAGGCCGAGAGCATCCCGACCGACGCGCCCACCCAGCAGGAAGGCGGCGGGCTCGGCGAGTGAACGGGCGCCGCGACGAGCGAGGCGAGGCGGTCACCGAGATGGTGATCCTCGTTCCCGCGCTGTTGCTGCTGATCATGCTCGTCGTCCAGTTCGGGCTCTGGTACCACGCCCAGCACGTCGTCCAGGCGGCCGCCCAGGAAGGAGCGAGGGCGGCCCGAGCGGAGGGCGCGACCCCGGAGGAGGGCGCTGAGCGCGCCAGCGCGTTCCTCTCCAGCGTCGGGGGCGAGGCGGTCCAGAACGCTGAAGTCGACGCGGCGAGGACCGGCGACGTGGTCACCGTCCGGGTCTCCGCCCGCGCTCCTGCGGTGGTACCAGGGCTCCGTCTGGACGTCGCTGCGGCTGCGACCAGCCCCGCCGAGGAGTTCCGAGCACCGTGAGACCGACCTCCGACCGCGGTTCCGCCTCGCTCGAGCTGGTGCTGCTGACGCCCGTGCTTGTCGCGCTGCTCCTCTTCGCGGTGCTTGCCGGACGCCTTTCCCAAACCCGCGCGGACGTCGACCGGGCGGCCCGCGACGCCGCCCGGAGCGCGTCACTCGCCCGCAGCTCGGAGAACGCGGCGACGGACGGCGAGGCGGCGGCCCGGGCCACCCTCACGGATGGTGGTGTCAGCTGCGCCCACCTCGAGGTCGACATCGACACGTCACGCTTCGCAGCCGGAGGAACGGTCGCCGCGACGGTCACGTGCACCGTCGCACTCACCGACCTGTCGCTACTCGGCGTGCCCGGCTCCCGCACCCTGAGCGCGAGCTTCGTCCAGCCCATCGACACGTACCGGGGCCTCGCGCCGTGAGAGACGAGCGAGGCTCCGTCACCGCGTTCGTGGTCATCATGACAACAGCGCTCCTCGCCGTCGCAGGGCTCGTCTACGACGGCGGCCAGATCCTCGCCGCCCACCGGCGGGCGTTCAACGAGGCGGAGGCGGCGGCGCGAGCAGGGGCGCAGGCAGTGGACCTCGACGCCCTGCGCGCTGGCGAGGGAGTCCGGCTGGACCCGGCGGAGGCAGAGCAGCGCGCGCTCGAGTACCTCGCGGGCCTCGGGCACGAGGGGACCGTCGATGTGGAAGGCGACGTCGTGCGCGTCACGGTCACGGTCGAGCAGCCGCTCGCGATCCTCTCGGCGTTCGGTCTCGGGCCCGAACGGATCGAGGGCGAAGGCCGCGCCCGGGCGGTCCGCGGCGTGACACAGGGGGAGCCGTGATGGCCAGGCGGCTCGCAGCCCTGCTCCGGGTCCTCTACGGGACGGCGGGCCTGCTGGCGCTGCTCGTCGGCATGCCGCTCCTACTGTCGGCGGCCGTCGGCTGGCCGCTTCCCCGGGCCGTCCCGACGTGGGACGAGGTGCGCTCGGCCCTCGGCGGCTCCTCGGTATCCGACACCACCATCCTCAAATTCGTCGCCGTCGCCGGGTGGCTGGCATGGGCGCAGATGCTCGCCAGCGCCACCGTCGAGGCCATCGCATGGGCACGTGGGCGGGCGCCTCTCCACGTACCGTTCTCGGGCCCGTTCCAGCCCGTCGTCCGGCACCTTCTTCTCAGCGCGCTGCTGGTCGGGGGAGCCGCCCGGTCCGGCGCGCCCGCGGCGCTGGTACCGGCGGTGCTCGTCGTCGCCGAGCAGGCGCCCGTGCAGGCCGACTGCCCACCCGCGCCCGCACCGCCACCGGTTGGCGATGCCGCCGCGCCGATCTCGCCGCCTGCTCCCACCCCGACCTACACCGTGAGGCCGCGCGACTCGTTGTGGAGGATCGCCGAGCACGCGCTCGGCGACGGGTTCCGGTGGCGCGAGCTGTTCGACCTCAACCGCGGCGTCCGCCAGGCGGACGGCCGGTCCTTGCAGGACCCCAACCTGATCCGGCCGGGTTGGGTGCTGCGGCTCCCCGCGGATGCCAACCCTGCGCCGCACCCAGCGGTCGATCCTGTCCCCGAACCCGCGGCGCCACCGCCTCCGACGCCGGGTGCCGAGGCCTCAGTGGGTGAGGCGCCGGCAACGACCAGCACCACGACCACGGTCCCGCCGGCGACGGTCACGCCGGGCACCGGGACCGACGGCGACGGGGCGCGCGACGGCGGCACGTCCCGGGCCGCCGAAGACGACGACGGCGGAGACGCAGCGCTGCCCTCTGCCGTGGGGGTCGCCGGGGCAGGGCTCCTCGCCGCGGGGCTCGTCGCCACGGTCGCCAGGCTCCGCCGCGCGCAGGTGCGCCGCAGGCGCCCCGGCCGGAGCATCCCCAACGCCGGCGAGGAGGCCGCCACCGCGGAGCGCAGGCTCCGCGCGGTCGCCGACCTTCCACGAGCCGAGCGGCTCGGGCTCGCCATGCGCGTGCTCGCCGCTCGACTCAGCGGCAAGCTCGAGCCCGACGCCGTTCCGGCGATCGAAGCCGTGCTGGTGGGCGACGACGTCGAGGTTCTGTTCGACCGGCCGGTCACCTGCGACCCCGCCCCATTCCGTGCCGAGGCCGGGGGCCGCGCATGGACGCTGTCCGGCAACGCGGACCAGGGGCGCCTGGAGGTCACGGCCCGCGATGCCGTCCCGCTCGCGCCGGCACTCGTGCCCATCGGGAGGGTCGATGACCGTGACCTGCTGATAGACGTCGAGCGCGTTTCCGTGACTGCCGTGACGGGCGAGCGTGACGGCGTCGCCTCACTGGTGTGGTCGATCACCGCCGGGCTGGCGACCAGCGTGTGGTGCGACGACGTCCGCGTCGTCGTGGTCGGCGGACCGGCGGACGGGTTCGAGGGGCTGGAACGGGTCGAGGTCATCGCCGCGGACGGGGCTGTCGACCGCCTCGCTCCTGAGGTCGCCGCGACGCGCGGTGAGCTCGACGCAGCGGGTTTCCCGTCCACGCTCGCCGCCCGGCTGCGGGGCGGCAGCTGGACGCCGATGGTCGCCATCGTCAGAGCCGGCGTCCGGGACGATGTCGTCGACGAACTCGCTGTGCTGGCGCGAGAGGGAGCGGGGCTCGCCCTCGTCCTGGAAGGGGATCGCCCGGATGCCGACAGGCGGGCGGTCGCGCGCGGTGGCGCTGTCACGGTTACGCCGCCGGGCGTCACCGCCGCATCCCTCGACCTCGACGAGACGTTCCGCGAGGCCTATGGCGACCTCGTCCAGGCCTCGCTTCCCGAGCGAGCCGCCGAGGGCGAGGAGCTCATCGACCTCGCGGCGCCCGCGGCCGCCGTCCCGTCCCAGGCAGTCGTCGACGACGCCGGGCCTCTGCCCGACGGAGCCGTGCTCGTCCGCGTCCTCGGCCCTGTCGAGCTCGACGGCGCGCGGGCAGTGGACCGCCGCCAGTCCGAGGAGCTGGTCGTCTACCTCGCGCTCCATCCCCGCGGCGTGGACGAGCAGGTGCTGAAGACCGCGCTGTGGCCCGACTCGTTGCCGAGCACGCACACCTTCAACCAGGTCGTCAGCCGGGCGCGCATCTGCCTGGGCACCGCGCCCGACGGCAGCCACTACCTCCCGCGCCTCGAGGACGGCCGGTACCGGCTCAACCAGTGGGTCACGACGGATGCCGACCGGCTGGAGAGCGCGCTGCGCGCGGCGCGCGCCAACCCGTCGGTGGACAGCATCGACGCGCTGGCGAGGACGCTCGGGCTGGTGCGCGGTCAGCCGTTCCAGGGCGTGAAGGTGGGCTACGAATGGGCACACAGCGAGGGGCTCGCCACCCGCATCGAGATCATGACGGCCGACGCCGCCCACCTCGTCGCCGAATGGCACCTAGACCACGAAGAGCCCACGCCGGCCCTGTGGGCCGCTGGCCAAGGGCTGCTCGCCGCGCCGCTCGACGAGGCGCTCTACCGGGACCGCATGCGCGCCTACGCCATGGCCGGCAACCTATCGGCGGTGGAGACCGTGATGCGCGAGCTGTGCCGCGCGGTCGACGCCGTCGAGCCGTACGACTCTCTGCATCCCGAGACGCTCGAGCTCTTCGAGAGCCTGACGCGCCGCCGCGTCGGTTGATCGACGAAGCCGTCACACGGTCGGCGTATCCTGGAGGTGCCTCGGGAGGCGGCGCGCCTCTCTCCCAATGTCAGCGAGACAAGGAGAGAGCGATGCGCGACGAGGTCGACCAGATCCTGATCGAGTCGTTGCTCGTGGGAGCCGCCGAGGCGCTCACCGAAACCGCGACCGAGCTGCTCGAACTTCGGCGTGGCTGGGTCGAGCACGACGCCCCGCCGCACGCCGTCGAGTGGCTCGACGACCTCGTGGCGAGGCTCGGCTGGTGGAGCGGCCGCCTCGCTGCCGCCGCCGAGTGACGTAGCCGGCTTCCTGCGGTCGGAACATTACGGCTGGCGGGTCCGCTCCGACTGACCGCCGTCTTCGTGGACCCGCACCATGAGTTGGGTGCATCCGCACGGTGACTCGCGGCCGAGGCGTCGGTGCTGCCCCGAGGATCATCGCTCCTCGGATTGAACCCACGACGACGCGGCACACCTACGACGACGTCCGCAGGATCACGTTTGCGATCCCGATGGCATCAATACGGCCTTCGGCGGAGCGCCTGTCTGATCAGCGCCTTAGCGGTTGCTCAGGCGTTCCGCAGACGCACCAGCGGCAGCTGCGAATCTGGTACCCCGGAGATCTGTCGCCGAGAGGTGCGTGTATGGAGAAGCTGCCGGTCGAGGAGTTCGCGCATCGGTTCAGCGCACGGGCAAGCCGGCTCGCCTGGCTGGTCGGTGCGGGTACCGCCGCGGCCGCCGGCATTCCGACCGGGTACGACATGATCGCGGACTTCAAGGCGCGGCTGTTCGCCGCAGCGGCGAAGGTACCGCGAAGCCAGATCGACGTCGGGGACCCGCTGTGGCGGGAGCGCATCACGAGCTACTTCGACGGCGCGCACGGGCTGCCCCCGGCGGGCGACCCGGCGGAGTACGCGGTGCTGTTCGAGCGGGTCTACCCGGACCCGGCAGACCGCCGCGCCTACATCGACGCGGCGGTGCGGCGCGGGACCCCGTCGTTCGGCCACCGTGTCCTGGCCAGCCTCATCGCCGCCCGGCTGGCGCCGTGCGTGTTCACCACGAACTTCGACCCGCTGATCGAGCGTGCCGCGGTCGTCGCCGACGAGCTGCTGCCTGCCGGCAACCGGGTGCACCTGACGGTCGCGGCGCTGGACAGCAACGAGCGCGCCGAGCGATGCGTGCGCGAGTCGGACTGGCCGCTGCTCGTCAAGCTCCACGGTGACTACCAGTCGGAGCAGCTGAAGAACACGGCGGCCGAGCTGGCCAGCCAGGACGAACGGCACCGGCGGGTCCTCGTCGAGGGATGCCAACGGTTTGGCCTGATCGTGGTCGGCTACAGCGGCCGGGACGCGTCCGTGATGGCGGCGCTGCACGCGGCGCTGGCCGCCGATAGCCCCTACCCGGGCGGACTGTTCTGGGTCACCCGGCCCGGCGGATCGCTGCTGGAGGCGGTCCGCGACTTCCTCGACGCCGCGGCCACACGGGCTGAGGTGGCGGTCGTCGAGGCGGAGAACTTCGACGAGTTCGCCGCCGAGCTGGCCCGGCAGATCGACCTGCCGGCCACGCTCGCCGAGCATGTCCACGCCGCCCGGCCCGCCGCCAGATTGCAGCCTGTGGCGCTGCCCACCGTCGACGCTGGCCAGTTCCCAGCGCTGCGCTGCTCGGCGCTTCCGGTGCTCGCCATGCCGGCGGCGGCGCGGGCCGTGCGCCTGGCCGGACCGTCGACCACGCCGGCGGTGCGCGAGCTGCTCCGCGAGGTGCGACCCCGGCCGGTGGTGGCCTGCGTCGGGGACCGGGTCGCGGCGTTCGGTCGAGACGCCGACCTGCTCACCGCGCTGGCGCCCCTGGGCGCGCGGCTCGACGGGGAAGTGCCGCTCGACCCGCGTGCCGACAGCTGGGCGCTCGGCCTGCTCTACGACGCGCTCACCCGCGCGCTGGCCCGCGGCCGGCCGCTGCGGCCGATGCTGCGCGCCGCCGGCCATGCGCTCGTCGTGGCCCGCCCCGACCCGTCGCGCACCGACCAGGCGGCGGAGCGCGACCGCGAGCGCCTCAGCCCGCTGATCAGCGCGTACGGCGGGTCGATCGACGGCACCGTTCCGAACGTCGGCGTGCCCTTTGCCGAGGCCATCCGGATGCGTCTGGAATGGCGGCTGGACCGGTGGTGGTGCGTGTTCGACCCGTACACCTGGGTCGACGTCCGCGGCGACGACCGTCCAGGCGCCGGCGGCGCGGTGGACGCCGCGGCCGACTTCCGGCGCGAGCGATGGGCTGCCCGCTACAACCGGGCCTGGTCGCAGATCCTGGGCGCGTGGGCGGGACTGCTCGCCCCGGACGAGCCGGCCACGACCGTCCGCGCCGTCGGCGTCCGTGACGACCCCGGAGTTGAGGCGACCTTCTCAATCGGCACGGTTACCGCGTGGAGCCGGCCCGCCCGGGCCGGCGTGCGGAGCCAGCCATGAACACGCGGCGTCCGGCCGGGCCGGAGCGCGCCGCGGCGAAGCTGCCGCCGTACTTCGCACTCGACGAGCCGCTGCTGGCCTTCGCCGACGGCCGCCACGACGCCCACCCGCTGCGTGGGCTGCGCGACGCCGGCCCCTACAGCCGCGACGCGGTCGCCGCGTACACGCCGGTCGTGCGGGTCGCCACCGTCGGCCCGCGGTCCGGGCAGCGGCAAGTGCGGGCCCTGGTCGCCAGCCTCCGGCAGCGGCACCGTCCCACCGACCGCGCCGAGTACGTCCCCGAGTTCCCCGGCTTCGCCGCGCTGCTCGGCCCCGACCTGCAGCTCGCCGACAACCCGGCGGCCCACGTGGTTTGGCCCGACGACATCGATGCCCTCGACCACCCCGGCGAAGACGCCAGCCGGCGGGTCGCCGCAGCGCAGGCCGACGCGATACATCGCCTCGAACTCGTCCGAGGCAGCTTTGACGTCGCGGTCGTCCACCTGCCCGACGCGTGGGCGCACGCCTGCCGGACCGACACCTTCGACGCGCACGATGAGCTCAAGGCGCTCGGTGCGCTCGCCGCCATCCCCACCCAGGTCGTCAACGACCGCGCTTTCACCTTTGCCTACCGCGCCTCGCGGGCATGGCGGCTGTCCATCGCCCTGTACGTCAAGTCTGGCGGAGTGCCGTGGAAGCTCGCGCCGCTGCCCGGTGTGCCGGACAGCACCGCATACATCGGCCTCGCCTATGCCCTGCGCGGAGACCCGCGTGACGCACTGTTCGTCACTTGCTGCTCGCAGGTCTTCGACGCCGACGGCGGCGGCATGCAGTTCGTCGCCTACGAAGCCCGCGACCCCGTCGAGGACGTCGAGGCCGCCCGCCGCAACCCCTACCTCAGCCGCGGTGACATGCGCGCGGTGCTCGCCCGCAGCCTTCGCCTCTACCAAGCCCGCAACGGTGGCGCGGTTCCGACGCGGGTTGCCATTCACAAGACGACTGGCTTCCGGCCCGACGAGGTCCTCGGGGCCACCGACGCGCTGGAAGGTATCCGCGAGGTCGACTGCCTTGAGATCACCACCGATGTCGCATGGCGTGCCGTCTGGCTCGACGCGCCACGCCGGCCCGGTCAACGCAGCGAACCCGGCGGCTACCCCGTCCGACGCGGCACCATGCTTCCCGTCTCTGGCGTCGCGGCCCTGCTGTGGAGCGCCGGCGACGCCCCCAGCATCTCCACCCGCGGCCACTACTACCAGGGCGGCAAGAGCATCCCACGGCCGGTCGTGCTCACCCGCTACGCCGGCTCCGGTCCGTTGGAGATACCGGCCTTGGAAGCGCTCGCCCTCACGAAGATGGACTGGAACAACGACGCCCTCTACGACCCGGTTCCGGTCACCATCCGCTACTCACAGCTGCTCGCCCGCACCATCGCCCGCGTGCCCTGGCTGCCACGCAACGAGTACCCGTTCCGGCTGTTCATGTGACCGCACCGGGCGGCGGGACGACGGGCGGACCGCACCGACGGCCCGTAGCGGATGGCGACCGGCACACGCGCTCTGTGACGTCCCGCCTCGCGAGAACCGTCCGGCATCAGCCGGAGTCCGTGCCCGAGCATGACGGATGGACGGCGAGGGTTACGGGCGTGTCGCTACAGATCGCCCGAGGCGAGGTCGGCTCCGTGCGTGTCCCCGCCATTCGACGGCAGCGCCCCGTTGTGGAGGTACAGCGCCGATCGTTCATCGAGAGCTGAGAGGGCGAATCCGACCCGAGCGCCAACTCGGGGCCCTAGAAGCTGAATCGCGTCAGCGGTTGGTAAGTACACCGCTCGCACGATCTCGTCTTCGGCGACCGTGAACTCGTCGGGGCTGTCCACGACGCCACCATCAAGGATGAAGTGAAACATCGAGTGCGAGTTCCGTTCCGATGGCCCAGAGTGGTCGACGCACAGGAGGCGGCCGATGGGCAGGATCACCCCTAGCTCCTCACGAACCTCCCTCGCAGCCGCTTGGTGAGGCGCTTCACCGGGGTCGATGAGCCCGCCCGGTATTTCCCATGTCGTCTTGTACGTCGGTTGGACCACCAGAGGGCGACCGCGCTCGTCGCGGATGAGCACGCCCGCCGATGCGCGGAACGGCTGCCCCTGCGCGACGTACTCCTCGATCGGGACGCTCATGGCAACCGGGATGATCGCGCACGACGGCCTATTGGGCACTGGAACGGGGCGGAGCCCAGCGCCGGAACGATGGCGATGGTCGCAGCTCCGGCGCGACAGGCCACTCGATGACGGCCGAAGCGAGCTTCATCACGACCGCCAGGCGCGCAGCTACCGGAGCACCCGCCGCGCGGCCTGAACGGTCGTAAGTTGCAGCGCTCGTAGCGAGACGACGTCACCCGTGCGCGGGGCGACGATGATTTGGCCGCCGCCCGCGTAGATGCCGACGTGGCCGAGGTCGACGAGCTCGCCGTTGCGAACGCTGCGCGAGAACACGAGATCGCCCGTCTGGAGGTCTTCGACGGCGATGGGGATGCCGACGAGGATCTGCTCGCTGGTCGTGCGCGGGAGGGCGACGCCGATCTGGGCGTAGGCCCACTGGACGAGGCCGGAGCAGTCGAAGCCGGTCGACGGTGATTCGCCGCCCCACACGTAGGGCACGCCGAGCTGGGTCAACGCCGCGGCCACGACACGGTCACCGGATCCGTTGACCAGCTCGCCGGGCTCGCCGGGTCCGCTGCCGAAGCCGTACTCGGTGGCCTTGGCGAGCACATCACGGACGTAGGCCTCGCTGCGGTTGTACCGGAACAGCGCGGCCCGCACGTCGTCGAGCTGCTCCGCGGCGGCGCACAGGTACCGGGCTGCCGTGAAGATGGCGTCCCACGCGTTCTGGACGTCGGGCTGCGCACCGGGCCGGCGGTCGGGGGCGAGCGTCGCCCACCGCGCCCAAGTGGTGCTGACGAACTGCATCGGCCCGAGCGCGTGGGCGTAGCCGTCGGGCTGTGACGGGTCGCGGATCAGCGCGAAGCCGGGCCGGCCGTCCAGCGGTGGGCCGACGATCGGCGGGTCAACGCGTCCGGTGACCGGGTCGACCCGGCCCTGACCGTGGCGCGACTCGACCCAGCCGATCCCGGCGAGAACCTGCCATGGCAGACCCGGGCAGGTGACCGCCGCGCTCCGGTAGACGGGCAGCAGGTGCGCGGGGATCTCGCGCAGGGCGACCGCGCTCGGCGGGCTGCCGGTGTCGGTGGCCCCGCCGACGACCGCGGCGATCGCGACGGGCGACGACAGGACGAGCGCGGCGGCGAGGGCGAGCTTGCGGAGCACGCCCGCTCTACGTGCATCACGACCGGTGCTTCGCGACCACTTCTTCGAAAACGCGTCGCGAACGGCCCTCTGCGATGCACGTAGATGCGGTTGCCGGGCGACGGGCCCGGCGGACTTCGAGGAGGTGCCGTGCTACGAATCGCCGCCGTCGTCCTCGCCGACGTCGAGGTCGACCCGACCACGTCGGGCATGCCCGGTGGGGAGCTGATCCAGCAGATCCTGAACTGGCTCGCCCAGCTCGCCCTGTGGGGGTCGCTCGCCAGCATCCTCGCGGGCGCCGCCGTCTACGGGATCGCCACGCACTCGGGGAACCTCGCCGGCGGGTACCGGGGCAAGCAGCTCGCGTTCGCCGGCGCGGTGGGCGCATGTCTCGCCGGATTGGCGCCCACGATCATCAACCTGCTCTTCGACGCGGCGCGGGGAGCGTGATGCGAGCGGTCGATCTCCGGCGCGAGCGGCGCGGCGCCGCAGTGGCCGCGGCGGCGGCGCTCACCGCGTTCCTCGCGGGGACAGCGTTCGACGGCTGGCTCGACCGCGGCGAGGCAGACCCTCGTCCCGCAGTGGCTGCGCCCGATGCACGAGGCGAGGCTGCGGCCGCGCAGGCTGCTCCAGGTCCGCGCGACTTCGTCGACGGCATCCCCTCCGGGTTCGCGCGCAGCGAGGCCGGCGCGGTCGCCGCTGCCGCGAGCTTCGTGACGACCGGGCAGGCGCTGCTCGACCTTGACCCACTCGCCGCGGAGGAGGCGCTGCGCCGGATGGCTGCGGCCGACTCCGCCGACCGCTTCGCAGGCGACACCCTCGAGCAGCTGCGCGCCGCGCGAGAGGCCCTCGCCCCCGGGTCGGGACCGATCGTGTACCGGCAGGCGGTGCTCGCCTACCGGGTCGAGGCCTACAGCGCGGACCGGGCCCGGGTCGCCGTGTGGAGCGTGGGCGTGCTGACCCGGGCGGGCGTCGCGCCTCCGCAAGCCGCGTGGGCGATCTCGACGTTCGACCTCGTGTGGGAGCGGGGGGACTGGCGCATCTGGGGCGAGACCATCGAGCCCGGCCCCGCGCCGATCCTCAACGACAGCACGGCCCCGGCCACCACCCAGGAGTTCCTCGCCGACCTCGACGGCTTCGCCGACTTCGGGGGCCAGCTGTGAGCTGGGCGAGCACGGGTCGCCGCTTCGCCGCTGCCGCCGGTGGTGCGGCCGTCGTCGTCGCGGGAACGGCGCGGCCGGCGGCGGCCGACGTGCCCGGGGCGGGGATCGTCCAGGATCTGCTCGGCGGGGCGGCGGGATGGGCGTTCGAGGAGATCGCCGAGGGCATCGCCAAGTGGGTGCTCGGGGCCGTCGCCTTCTTCGTCGAGGGGGCTTTGCGGTTCCTGCAGACGTCCGGCCGTCCGGAGGTCGAGGCCGACTGGTTCGCAGGCGACGGCTCGCCGTTCGCCGCCGTGCGGGACATCGCCGCGGTCCTGCTCCTCGCGTTCGCCTTCCTCGCCATCCTCCAGGGACTGCTCCACGGCGACATCGGGCTCATGGTGCGCCAGGTCGCCGGGAAGCTCCCCGTGGCGGTCGCCGGCATGGTGCTGACGGTCGTCGTCGTGGCCAAGCTGCTCGACCTCACCGACGCGCTCTCGGCGGCGGTGCTGTCGAGCCCCGACGACCAGGCGCTGCACTTCCTCTCCGGCTTCGGCGTGACGGTCACCAGCGTCAGCGCCGGCTTCGCCGCCGTCGTCCTCGGGCTGCTCGCCGTCCTCGCCGCCCTGGTGCTGTGGGTCGAGCTGATCGTGCGCGCCTCGCTCGTCTACCTGCTCGTGGCGATCAGCCCGCTCGGGTTCGCCGCCATGGTCTGGCCCTCCGCCCGGGGGTTCCTCCGTAAGACCGTGGAGCTGCTCGTCGCGGTGATCCTGTCGAAGTTCGTCATCGCCGTGGCCCTGTCGGTCGGCGTGGCGGCGCTGGCCGGCGCCGGCGAGGCCGCCGCTGCGGACGGGAACAGCGCGGGGCTCGGGACGCTGCTCGTCGGCGCCGTGCTTCTGGGTCTCGCTGCCTTCGCCCCGTTCATCGTCCTGAAGCTCGTCCCCGCCGCCGAAGCCGCACTGGTCGCCCAGGGCGTCTCCCGGGGTCCGGTCCGCGCGACCCAGAGCGGCGTCTCCACCTACTCCTCGGTGTCCCGCCTCGCCGGAAGCCGCAGCCGGGCCGGCGCCCCACCCGGGTCCGGTGCGCCACCGGCAGCCGGAGCGAACGGCACCGCTGCTGCCGGCACTGCGTCCGCGGGTACCGCGGCCGCGGGCGCTGCGGCCGCCGCCGCGGGAGTGGCGACCGCGGCGATCGCCGGTGCGTCGGTGCCGGCGCGGCGCGCGGCCGGCGCTGCCGATCGCGCGGGGGAAGCGGCGCCCGACGGGCGGCGACCCCGCCCTGGTGATCCCGGGCGCAGCGACCCCGGAGCGGACCGGCGGAGCGGGCGATGACGGCGCCGGCTCGCACCTACCGCTTCGGGCCCCTCGATCGGGCCGGCTGGATCCTCGGCCTCGGTGCCAGCCAGTGCGTCGCCCTCGCGATCGGCGTCGTCACCTGCGGCTTCCTCCTCGACCACGGCGCGGCGGCCCCCGCAGTCCTCGCCCCTGTGGTGGTAGCGGCGGGCTACGCGTTCGGGACGACCGGCACCGCGCCCGTGCGGGAGGTCGTCCCCGCGGCGCTGCGCTTCGGCCGCGACACGCTCCGGCGCCGCAGGACCTGGCTCGCCGAGCTTCCCCTGCTCGGGTCCTCCGGCGAGGCTGGCGAGCGCCAGCCGTCCCTGCCGCCGTTCCTCTCGGGGCTCGCGCTGCTCGACGTGCCGGTGACCCACTTCGGAGCGGTCGCCCCCGCGGGGCTCGGTGTCGTCGCCGACCGGAGCGCTCGAACGGTGTCGGCGACGCTCCGCGTCCGGGGCCGGGAGTTCTCGCTCCTGGAGCGAGCCGAGCAGGAGCGGCTGGTCCACCTGTGGGGCGACGCGCTCGCCGGCTTCTGCACCGAGCGCACCGCGGTCGCGTCGGTGCGCGTCACCGAGTGGGCCGCGCCGGCTGGCGTCAGCGAGCACGAGCGCTACCTCGCCGTCGCGGGCGAGCGTGCCGAGGGCACCGACGCGCACCGTGCCTACACCGGCCTGCTCGCGACCGCTGGGCCGGCGGCGACCGCGCACGAGACCCTCGTCACCGTCACCGTGTCGGCGCGCCGCCTGCGCGCCCGCGCGGGCGACCGGCGTTCCGCCGAGGAGCGCGCCGTCGACGAGCTCGTCGACGAGATCCGGCTGCTCGCGTCGCGCTTGGAGACTGCGGGGCTCACCGTCGAGGCCGCGCTGTCGGCCGCGGAGACCGCGGAGGTGCTGCGGGTGCGCTGCGACCCGGGCGTGCTCTCCCGCCTCGAGGGGCGGCGCCGGTCGCTCGCGGCGCTCGCCGGCGTCGTGAGCAGGTTCAACGCAGGACCGCTCGCCACGCGCACCGGCTGGTCGTCGCTGCGGTCCGACGGGTCGCTGCACCGCTCGTACTGGATCGCCGAGTGGCCGCGCCTCGATGTCGGACCCAACTGGCTCGAGCCGCTCCTCCTCCACGCCGGCGGGGTCCGGACCATCTCCATCCACTACGAACCGGTACCCCCGGGGCGCGCGCTCCGCCGCATCGACCGCGACGCGACCCGGCTCGCGGCCGACGAGGAGCAGCGGGCCCGCAGCGGCTTCCGTGTCGGCGCACGGCATCGCCGCGCCGAGGAGGCCATTCTCGACCGGGAAGCAGAGCTGGTCGCGGGCTACGCCGAGTTCCAGTTCGCAGGCTTCGTCACCGTCTCGGCGAGCAGCGACGACGCGCTGGCCGACGCGTGCGCCGAGTACGAGCAGGCGGCCGCGCAGTCCGGTCTCGAGCTGCGCGCCCTCGACGGCCGCCAAGACGTCGCGTTCGTGTGCTCCCTCCCGGTCGGCCGAGGTCTGGCACCCAGGCGGCGGTCATGACGCCGGGGCTCCGCTTGCCGCGCCACCGGGCGACCACCGCGCACCTCGCGAGCGCCTACCCCTTCGTCGCCGAAGGCGCCTGCGGCGCGAGCGGCGTGTACCTCGGCGGCAACGTCCTGACCGGAGGCGGCGCGTTCGCCTACGACCCGTTCACCGCCTACCGGGCGGGGCTCGTCACCAACCCGAACATGCTGCTCGCTGGCGAGCCCGGCGTCGGCAAGTCCGCGACCGCCAAGTGCTTCATCTACCGGTCCGCCGGGGTGTTCGGCCGCTGGGTGGCGATCGTCGACCCGAAGGGCGAGTACGGCTCGCTCGCTGCCGCGCTCGGCCTCGAGGTGGTGCGGCTGTGCCCGGGCGGCACGGCTCGGGTCAACCCGCTGGCCGGGACGGCGTCGGGCGAGGCGGAGCGCGACGACCTCGTCCGCCGGCAGGCGGCGACCGTGTCCGCGCTGCTCGGCTGCGTGCTCCGGCGCGACCTGACGCCCGTCGAGGACGCGGTGCTCGGGTGGGCGGTCGAGCACCTGGCCCGCACTGCGCCTGGACGAGGCACGCTCGCCGACCTCGCCCGGCTCATGGCCGAGCCGACCGAGGAGATGGCCGCTCGGTCGCGCACCGAACCGGCCGAGCTCGCGCGAGCGGTGGGCGCCGCCGTGTACGGCCTGGGCAAGCTGCTCGACCGGTCGCTGCGGGGGATGTTCGACGGTGCGTCGAACGTGCGGCTCGACTGGGACGGGCCAGGCATCGTCATCGACCTGTCCGCGGTCCACCACGACCCCGAGGCGCTGACGCTGGTGATGATCGCGGCGACGGGTTGGCTGCAGGGCGCGCTCGCCCGCCACGAAGGACCGCCCCGGCTGCAGGTGCTCGACGAGGCGTGGTGCCTGCTCGCCTCCGAGCGCACGACCCGCTACCTCCAGGCGTGCTGGAAGCTCGGGCGGGCCTACGGGGTGGCCAACCTCGCCATCGTCCACCGGCTGTCTGACCTGCGCTCGCAGGCCGATGACGGGACCGCGACGGCGAAGGTGAGCATGGGGCTGCTCGCCGACACCCAGACCCGCATTGTCTTCCGGCAGTCCAGCGACCAGGTGCCCGAGGCGCGGTCGCTGCTGGGGCTGACGGCGACGGAGGCCGAGCTGGTGTCCCGGCTGTGCCGCGGCCGTGCGCTGTGGAAGGTCGGTTCCCGAAGCGCCGTCGTGCAGCACGTGATCGGCGCAGGCGAGCGCGCGTTCTGCGACACCGACGCCCGGATGGAGGTGGCCTGATGCAGCCCGCCGGCCGCCGTAGCCCCGGAGCGACTGCCAGCCCGTTGGCTGGTTCCGACTTCACGGACCTCCTCCTTCCCTGGGTGGTCGCGGCGCTGGCCGCGCTCGCCACGGCCGTGTGGGCGGGCGCGGCGCTCGCCGCCCTGGCGGCCACCGGATCCGCGGAAGGCGTCACGCTCGGCGCCGCCCTGCGCGCCGCGTTCCGGCTGCCGAGCTCGCTCGGCGACCCAGCCGCCGCCTGGCCGCCGGACGTCCGGGGGCGGCTCCCGGGAGCGGCCGGCTACTGGGCCGCGCAGCTCGTCGCGCTCGCCGCGCTCGGTGCCGCTGCCGCCCTCGCGTTCAGGCTCGTACGGGCGGTGCGCGACGACCGCCGGGCAGCGCTCGGCGTCCGCACGGACGCCGGGTTCGCGGGCCGCGCCGACGTGCGCCGCCTCGCGGTCAACGAGGCCGTGCCCGGGCGGCTCACGCTCGGCTTCGGCGCCGGCCGGCTCCTCGCCGCGGAGCCACAGGCCAGCCTCGCCGTCGTCGGCCCAACCGGATCCGGGAAGACGGCGGGGTTCGTCATCCCCGCGCTCCTGGAGTGGCGCGGGCCGGTGATCGCCACGTCGGTCAAGAACGACCTGCTCGAAGCGACCATCGCCCATCGCCGCCGCCGCGGCGACGTGTGGGTCTACGACCCGACTCGCTGCTCGGGCCACCTGCCCTCGTCGTGGTCGCCGATCGATGCGTGCCGCACCTGGCACGGCGCCATGCGCATGGCGGCCTGGATGTGCGAAGCCGCGCAGCCCCGCGTCGACTCCGTCAACGACGGCGACTACTGGTACTCGCAGGCACGCAAGGGCCTCGCCCCCTACCTGCACGCGGCAGCCGCCGGCGGCAAGGGCCTCGGAGCCGTCATCCGCTGGGTCGACACCCAGGAGATCGACGAGGTCGAGCGGCTGCTGCGCGGGGCCGCTGAACGGGGCGGCGACGGCGAGACCACAGCGGCCGATCCCGGCCCCCGCTGGGACCACCTGTGGTCCGCGGCCGTCGACCACACCAGGCGCGTCATGCGGGAACGCCCGGCGACCGCTGCCCTCTCCGAGCGGCCCCTCGAGGAATGGCCGGCGGACGCCGTCGAGCGCATCAAGACGGTCGTCGACCGCGAGTGGCGGGCCGAGGTGGCCACGGCCAACCGGGCGTCCGACCCGTTCGCCCCGCTCGTCGCCGCCAAGGCGCTGTGGAAGAAGGAGCCGCGGCTGCGCGGGTCCGTCTTCGCCACCATGGAGAACGTCCTCGCCGGGTGGGCCGACCCCGGCGTCGTCGACGCGGCCGCCGGGTGCGACGTCGATCTCGACGCCTGGCTCTCCGGCGACAACACCCTCTACGTCGTCGCCACGGCGCACGAGCAGGCGCGGCTCCGGCCCGTCCTGTCGACGCTCGTGCAGCACGCGATCCGGCGTGCCTACGACACCGCCTCGCTGGCGGGCGGGCGCCTGCGGCACCCGTGCCTCGTCCTCCTCGACGAGGCCGGGAACATCGCGCCGCTGCGCGACCTGCCCGGCTACGCGTCGACGGCTCGCAGTCACGGCATCACCCTGGTCAGCGTCTGGCAGGACCTCGCCCAGGTGCGCGCCATCTACCGGGAGCGCGCCCAGACCGTGCTCAACAACCACCGGGCCCGCCTGTTCGGCACGGGGATCGCCGACAAGGAGACGCTCGAGTACGCCAGCGGCCTGATCGGCGACGAGCGCCGCACCGAGCACAACGTCTCGGCCGACCTCGCCGGAGGCCGGCGGACCGTCTCCGAGTACCGCACCTACCGCCGCGCCGCGCCCATCGACGTCCTGCGCCGCGTCCGCCCGACCGAGGCCGTCCTGCTCTACGGCTCGGAGCTGCCGGTCCACCTGCGGCTGCGGCCCTGGTTCCGGGACCGAGGCCTCCGCGAGACGGCTGCCCGGCCGGACCTGATCCACGACGAGAGGAGGAGCCTTGCGCGTCTACGTCGGGGAGCGTGACCCCGCCACCGGGCCCTGCCGGGTGTGGGTGACGCACGAGCCGCCGCGGCCGTCGCTCACGGAAGTCGTCGAGCTGATCTCGGACCTCCGAAGCCTGTCGAAGCCATGGCCACTGCCGGAGCGGGACGGCGACGGCGCCGAACGCCGCGACCAGATCCTCGCCCGCAAGGACAGGCTCGTCGCCCAGCTCGAGGCCATCGAGCAGACGCCGCCACCCGTCGAGATGACCGCCGGGCTCCACACGCTCAACGGCTACGGGTGGGGCGGCGAACCGGGTGGCACCAACCTCGCCTTCGCCGTGCTCCGCGCCGAGCTGGGCGAGGACCCGCCGGCGGTCGTCGTCCGCCGCTTCCGGGTCGACGTCATCGACCCGATCCACGACCGCTACGAGCTGCGCCTCCCCGCCGAGGAAGTGTGGTCATGGATCGAGGCGAACCGCGACCTCGTCGAGACCGCGCTGTTCGACCAGCCCAGGCACGAGACCGAGGCGGATTGGGACGAGCCGGCGCTCGCCGTCCAGCAGGGCGGCGAGCCGGCGCCCGGCGGGGAGGTCTCCGAGGCCGCCGCCAGCCGGGTCGTCCAGGCCTGCGAGGAGGCGTGGGCCGAGATCCGCCGCCACCACGGCGAGCTGCCCGACGCCGTCATGATCCTCGGCTCCGGCGTCGAGCGCGGGCGGCTCGTCAAGCTCGGCCACTGGTGGGCGGGCCGCTGGATCGCCGACGGCAAACCCCGTGGCGAGGTGCTGCTCGCGGGCGAAGCGCTCCACCTGCGGCCCGAGGAGGTGTTCGAGGTCCTGCTCCACGAGGCCGCCCACGGCCTCAACGCCGCACGCCGGATCAAGGACACGTCCCGCGGCGGGCGCTACCACAACGCCCGCTTCGCCGCCGCCGCCGAGGAGGTCGGTCTGGCCGCGTCGCCGATGCCTCCGTACGGCTTGGCGCGCACGGCCCTTACTGCCGAGGCGCGCGAGCGGTACGCCGCTGCCATTGAGCGGCTCGGCGACGTCATGCGGATCGCCCGGCAACTGGAGCGGGGCGTCAAGGTCGGCCAGTCGGCCGGAGAGGAAGCCGAAGCGGGCGATGGGCAAGGCCGCGACGGGGGCGAGGCGAGGCAGAAGGGGCGTGCGCTGGCCGAGTGCGGCTGCGGCCGCAAGCTGCGCATCGCGCCCACCGTCCTCGCCGCCGGCCCGGTTGTCTGCGGGCTGTGCGAGAAGGAGTTCGTCGCCGAGGCCGGCGTCGACCGCGGTCGCTTCACGTCGCAGCGGCCGGCGGTCGTCGACACCACCTTCATCGAGCGCCGCCGCGAGCTGGGAGCCGGGGACACCTCTCCCGCGCCGCACGAGCGGACTGGACGCGTCGAGAAGCTCGAAGGCCTGCTCCCGCACGTCCTGGCCGAACGTGCCCGCCCTGCCGACATCGCGGCCACCGCATCGTGGTACGAGCGGTTCGGCACCTACAACGAGACCCCGATGCCGGCCCGCGACGCCGACGAGGCGCGGCGGCGCATCGAACTGGCCCGTTCCATCCTCCGCGCGGAAGGAGCGATCCAGGGGCCCGACGTCCGGTTCGGCGCCGTCGAGCTCGCCGCGGGCGACCGCGTCACGGTGGCCGCCGACGAGCCGGGGACGGGCCTGCCCGCCCACACGCTCGGGACCGTCGAGGCCGTCGACCCCGAGGCCGGCGAGGTGGAGATCGACTTCGCCACCTGGGGCCGGCTGAAGGCGGGCATCGAGGACACGGTCGCCGGCCTCCTGCGCCACGACTACGTGGAGATGGCCGCCCCGGAGGCGGGGGTCGCCGGCCCGGAGCCGCTCGGTCGTGTTGCCGAGCCGGCCGCCTGGGAGCGAGAGCCGTGATCCGCACTCCGTCGCGATCAGGCGTCGCTGACGCCGCTCTCGTCTATGCGAGGCGCGGTTGGCCGGTCTTGCCCTGCCATGCGCCGCTTCACGGAGGTTGTGCCTGCACGTGCGGGGACCCGGCGTGCACGTCGCCCGGCAAGCACCCGCGCATCGGCGGCGGGCTGCATGCCGCCACCACCGCCGAGGCGCAGGTCCGCTCCTGGTGGTGCCGCTGGCCGCACGCGAACGTCGGCATCCGGACCGGAGCGCCCAGCAGCCTGGTCGTGATCGACGTTGATCCTGCGCACGGCGGCGACGCCAGCCTCGCGACGCTGATCGACCGGCACGGCACGTTCTTCGAGTCGACGCGGACGGTGCGCACCGGCGGCGGCGGGTGGCACTTCTACTTCTCTCATCCGGGAGTGACGGTCCGCAACGACACCGGCCGGCGCCTCGGGCCCGGCATCGACGTCCGCGGCGACGGCGGTTACGTCCTGGCACCGCCGAGCGTCCACGCCAGCGGGCGCTGCTACGAGCTCGATCCCGGACGCAAGGCCGTCGCACCCATGCCCGACTGGCTGATCGAGCGCCTGACGCAAGAGCCGGATCGGCCCGCCTTCCCACGCGTGGCGCGGCACGCTCCTGCGCGCTGGGCCGACGCCGCGGTCGCGGGCGAGCTCGGCCGGCTGCGAGCCGCGACGGAGGGCACCCGCAACGACACGCTCAACCGCATCGCGTTCCGGCTCGGCCAGATCGTCGCCGCGGGCGCGCTCGACGAGGCAGCGGTCGAGTCGGTGCTCGTGCAGGGAGCGCAGGCCATCGGCCTCGGCGAACGCGAGGCCGTACGCACCGTCCGCTCCGGCCTCTCGGCGGGCGAGCGGTTTCCGAGAGGTCCGGCGCAATCGAGGGACGCCGACGTCGCGGACATTTCCAGCTGATGTGCGAGCTGTGGCACCGCGGGACGCGACCATTGCCGTCGGTCAGGCGCATCAGCTGTCCAGTCAGATTGACCACGACTCGACTTCGCGGCTGCGGGCACTGTGTCGCGAGTTGCTGCCGGTCTACGGACCGCACTATGCCTTGACAGGCATATGCCTAGTGAGGCATACTTTAGGGATGAGTGCGTTCGCTGTCGTCGCCGACCCCACGCGCCGCCGCATCCTCGACGAACTGCTCGAGGGCGAGCAGCCAGTGAACGCGCTTGTTGAGCGGTTGCAGATGAGCCAGCCGAGCGTCTCGAAGCACCTCAAGGTGCTGCGAGACGCGGGGCTTGTCGCGGTGCGCGTCGACCGTCAGTCGCGGAAGTACCGGCTGCAGGCGGAGCCGCTCGCGGAAATCGAGCAGTGGCTGGCGCCGTACCGCACGTTCTGGACGGGGCGGCTCGACGCGCTCGAACGCCACTTGGACGAGGAGGCTTCCGATGGCTGATGGCACCGTCGAACGAGACGGCGATCGCGTGACGTTCCGCTACGAACGCCGACTCAGGCATCCAATCGACAAGGTGTGGCGCGCCATCACTGATCCCGACGAGCTGCAGCGCTGGAGCGGCATGCGGCCCGAACTCGATCTGCGCGTCGGCGGCGACTACGTGACCACGCACATGGAGACCGTGCGGGTTGTCGACAAGGTGCTGCGCGTCGATCCGCCGCACCTGTTCGAGCACACCTTCTGGGTCCATGTGAACCCGAGCGCCACCGTGAGGTGGGATCTGTCGGCGACCGACGGCGGCACGCTCCTCGTGCTTCGCCACTCGCTCACGATGGACGACGTCAAGAACGCAGCTGGGACGGTCGGCGCGGGCATGAGCCCGCTCGACATCCTCGCCCGCAACGGCGCCGGTTGGCACCACCTGCTCGACCTGCTCACCGCGACGCTCGACGGCGCAGACACGTCGTTCTCTCAGGAGGCGGAGGATGCGTTGCGCGAGCGTTACGCCGCACAGCTCGCCTGAGGCTTACCGCTCCTGACGCGTCCCGACCTGGCGATCCCGGCCGCCGCGTGCGGAGCAATATGGGCCTGCCAGAATGATCCGCGAGAACGACCATCCCCGTCGATCTGTACGCCGGGTGGCGAGCGTTGCGTCGCCCCCTAACCGAATCGCTGCGACCGACCGGGTTGGGTCCCCACAGCGACGACGTCAGTGCCACATCATGGAAGGCTCAGCAAGCTCCACCTGGACGGGGTCTATGACGTGCCTTCTCGCCGACATTCGCATCGAGGGGTTCCGGTCCTTCCGGCGCGCCGAACTGCCAGGACTGGACGACTACGTCCCAGTCATCGGACTAAACAGCACCGGCAAGTCCAACATCCTACGGGCGCTCAACTTGTTCTTTAACGGCGTGATCGACGAGGACCGAACCCCTCTTGCGATCGAGCGCGACCATCCCGACTTCCTCGCAGGGCGGCGCCGCAAGAAGGTCGTCAACGTCACGGTGACCTTCGACCTCAGCGGCGGCTACGAGGTCCGCAACACACAAGACTTCCTCAAGAAGCACGGCATCAAGACGTCACTCGTGATCGAGCGCACCTGGGCGCTCGGCCCAAACAAGGTGGACCTGTTGGACGCCTTCAGATTCGGTCCGTCCCGTGACGCGCTCTCAGAGGTGAAGGATCAGGACAGAGCATCAGTCCTTGCCTTCATCCAGTCGATTGAGTTCCGCTATGTACCGAACCACCTGCGCCCGGCTGATTTCATCAGGAGCGAGATCCAGTCACTCCGACCCAAGCTCATTAACCGCCTGAGACGCACGAAGGCGTACAAGTCCAGCGGCGTCGACGAGTCGATGTCGGCGCTCTCTGACGTCGCCGCCGGCATGTTCAAGTCGGTCGCCGCCGGCGTCTCCGCGGGTGCCGCTGGCCGGAAGTTGGTTCCGGATATCCCGTCGGACTTTGCGGAACTGGCGTTCCAGGTTGGCCTGAACACCCTGACCGAGTCCGGAACGGTACAGGCGACAGAGCTGCAGGGGTCGGGGACGCAGTCGTTCATCCTCCTCCATGTGCTCCACCTCCTCGACTCGACCTTGCGCGAGCAGGGCTTCGGCTGGAAGCAGTACGCGGTCTGGGGCATCGAGGAGCCGGAGTCGTTCCTTCATGCCGGTCTTCGCACTCAGTTTGCAGAAGACCTCCGAGCCTTCGCCGCAGAAGACCGGCGTCAGGTCTTCGTCACCACACACCAGGACGAGTTCGTCCGCGTGGCCGATCACGCCTGGCTCGCCACGCTCTCGAGCGGAGAGTCGTCGGTGGAGCGGCTGAGCACCCGTGAAGCCCTCACGCGCTCGACGAAGCTCCGAATCAGCACGTTCTCGCACCCGCTGATGTCGTGGCCCGACCACCCGCTGGTCATCGTCGAAGGAAAGTCCGACGCCGCTTACCTGCGGCGCTCAGCCCTGCACAGCGCGCGCCGTCCGCGGTGGCGGCTGATCTCGATGGAGGATATCGACCGCACGCAGGGCGGCGGTGACAATGTCCGGGCTTTCCTCTCAGCGAATCGGGCCGCTCTTGCGTCGCGTCCTGTCGAAGCGCCGGTATTCGTTCTGCGTGACTGGGAGGACAAGAAGTACGCGGCGATAGACAAGACTGTGCGAGAAGCGCACGAAGTGTCGCGAGCGTGGGCGTGCCCGGAAGACTTGGCGAACCCAGAGCTCGGCGAAAGCTTCCGTGGAATCGAGCGCTTTCTCCCGACTGCCGTTGTAGAAGAGGTCATCCCCAAGAGTCAGCTGAGCCCTCACAGCCTCGACGAGAAGTACCCCCTCAATATCGACGGCTCCGCTCTCAACCGCTACAAGCCGAAGCTCGCAGCGTGGGTGGAAGCCGAAGACGCTAGTCCCGGGCAGTACCTCGTTCGCCTGTACGAGTGGCTCGACGATGAGGTGCAGCGGGTGTTCGGGGAGCTGCCGCCGACTCTGTTCACGTAGTGGGTCCGTAGCGACCCCCTCGATGGTGGACAGTCAGGCTGCTGAATTGAGTGTGGTCAGGGCCGCTGCTCTCGCTTCGGCCGGGGTGCGGTCGCGGAGCGAGTCGTGGGGCCGGTGTTCGTTGTA